>Ga0307991_1001552_pt1 | contig 15977 bp, 19 predicted proteins | sample EllFjometagen131_FD_203146 | JGI IMG/M metagenome (GOLD analysis project Ga0307991, IMG submission 203146) | Marine microbial communities from Ellis Fjord, Antarctic Ocean - #131 | ecosystem: Environmental > Aquatic > Marine > Unclassified | place: Southern Ocean | collected 2014-10-08
AAACAGATCAGCAGAATATTTAATTAAGCATATATGAAATATAAGATTACTAATCTAATCAGCCTAAGTAGGAGGCACAATGGCATTAACAAAAAATAAAATCGTTGAGCATGTAAATGAACTTGGCTTTACAAAGAAAAAATCTGTTGAAATCGTCGAATCGCTTCTTGAAATCATTAAAGATAGCCTTGAGAATGGTGAAGATGTTCTTGTGTCAGGATTTGGTAAATTCTGTGTTAAAGAAAAATCTACCCGTCGCGGAAGAAATCCGGCGACCGGCGCGGACCTTCTCTTAGATGAACGAAATGTTGTAACTTTCAAATGCTCCGGAAAATTAAGAGAAAGCATCAATAATAAGTAATCACAATTCACCCGATTTTTAGCAGAAAATGAATCAGCGACTGTTGGTAGACTGTTTTAATTATCCAAATCAACTCCGGAAAAGGAATCAATCCATCTGAGATTGGATAATTCCGAACATATATATACAGTATTGACCGAAAAGCCTTTTCAATTTTTGAAAAGGCTTTTTTTTATTTTCATCCTGGATGTCTGTTCCTGGATGTCTGTTTCTGGATCAGATTACAACAATATACGATACCCCTTCATCTTACTTAAAAGTGATGGGTGACTGATTTCAAGAAGCTTCGCCGCCTTTGTGCGATTCCCTCCGGTTGCTTCAAGCGCTCTTTGAATTAAATTTTTTTCTAAAATTTCTTTTCCGGTTTTGATGGAAAAACCATTAAATATTTCTTCAATGGAATGAGATTGTTTTGTATCATTTAATAATTGTTGGGGAAAATTATCACTTACCAACACATCTCCTTCAGCCATCACGACTGCTCGTTCGATCATATTTTCCAGCTCTCTCACATTACCCGGCCAATTATGCTGAAGCATCAGCGACATGGTTGACGGTGTAATACCAGTTATTTTCTTATCGAGCTTGTCGTTAAAGCGGTCAATAAAAAATTCACACAATAAAGGGATGTCTTCTGAGCGCTCAATCAGCGATGGAAGATGAATCGGCAGAACATTTAATCGGTAGAATAAATCTTCGCGGAAATTTCCGTTCGCCACTTCTTTGCCAAGATTTTTTGATGTTGCCGCTATAATACGTACATCAATCAGCTTGGACTGAGTATCACCAACCGGTCTCACCTCATTGTCCTGAAGCACCCTTAAAAGCTTAACCTGAAGCGTAAACGGAAGATCCCCCACTTCATCCAAAAAAATCGTGCCGCTGTTGGCAGCTTCAAACAATCCTTTGTAATTTCTATTTGCACCGGTAAACGAGCCCTTTTTATGACCAAACAGCTCGCTTTCAAGTAAAGCTTCAGGTATACCACCACAATTTACTGGAATAAAAGCATTATTCGCTCTATTTCCAGAATAGTGAAGCCCCCGGGCAACCAGTTCTTTGCCAGTACCGCTGGCTCCGGTAATCAGTACAGTGGTATCATACTGGGCGACTTTTTCGGCAAGCTTGAATACAGATTTCATTGCCCGGCTTTTGGCAATCATTTTCCCAAAACTTGAATTTTCAGCAATTTCTTTAATCTGTTCCTTTAATATAATGTTTTCACTTTTGAGTCGTTCCCGCTCGTCTGCTTTTCGAAGCGTCAGCAAAACTTCATCTGTTTTAAACGGTTTTGAGATATAGTCATAGGCACCCAGCTTCATTGCTTCCACCGCTGTTTCAATACTGCCGTATGCAGACATCATTATGACATTGCTGTTTTCAATTTTATTCGCTGCGGTTTTTAAAAAAGTCATGCCATCCATATTCGGCATTCGGATGTCGCAAAAAATAAAATTATAATAAATTTCATCTATCTTTTTCAGAGCTTCCAGTCCATCTGCGACGGCATCCACAATAAAACCGGATTCATTCAGGAACGCCGTCAGCATATGCCGCATATTTGATTCATCATCAATAATCAGGATACGTTTTTCCATTAATACCTTCTATGAGCAACATAATATATTGGGATAACATGACATTATCGAACCAAATGTCTTAAACATGCAAAAATCCAATTAATATTTATCAGTAAAAATCAGACCTCATAATAAATGGGCAAAAGAATCGTCATTGTGGTCCCCTGACCAGGATCGCTGGCAGCAATAATCTTGCCCCCTGCCTGATCGATAATCATATAGCTGACTGACAGGCCAAGACCGGTCCCTTTGCCGGGGTCTTTTGTCGTAAAAAACGGATCAAATATATAATCAATATCCATCATGGAAATACCGGAACCGTTATCAATCACTTTCAGCACAAAGGTCGGTTGATTACTTAATGCTGATTTTTCATTTTCCGGTATGAATTCAGAGACAATACGGATGGTGCCGTTTGTCTTTTTTTCAGAAGATTTAATTGAGTCCGCCGCATTAATAAACAGATTAAGCAAAACCTGCCGGATCTGGTCATTGTCTATGTTTACGGTATTGGGAATATCATCTAACCGGCAGTCAATTTTCACCTCTGACATAAACGGCTGATCAGACATCACCGTAACAACATCTCTTAAAATATCATGAATTGAAACAATCTTGTCGTCAACAGATGAACTCCTGGAAAAATCAAGTAATTGTCGAATAACCGTATTGATCCGGTTAATTTCACCTTGTGCGCGTTTTAAAAAATCCTGCCCGACATCATCATTTTTCATATGTGGACGTGATTTTAAAAGATCAAGATAACCCAGCACAATACCGATAGGATTCCCAATTTCATGGGCAATGCCGAATGAAAGGCGGCCAACGGAAGCCAACTTTTCCGCTTTAACAATCTCATGTTGCGCGGATTTTAATTCATTATTTGCTTTTTCAAGTTCCTTAAGGGAACACCGAAGATTTTCCTTATCTGTTTCGATGATATCCACCATATGATTCAAGGCCTTAGACAACTGATTAAGCTCCTGGTAATTCTTGCCATGCGCAAAATACAGGTGGTCTTTTTCCCTGAAATCATCTGTCATTTTTATGAACTGGTGAATCGGCCGAATAATCATTCGAGACAAGCGATAGACGCCGAATAACAGAAGAATTATAAAATTTGCGATCACATATAAAACAATATTTTTTTGCGAATCCCGCAATGTCTGGTAAATTGAATCAAGCTGAATAACCATCATTTTGGCACCCGATGTTTCACTGTCACCCCCGACAATCGGTTCGGATATCAGCACATATTTTCTCTGGTGCCAGAAAACACCAAATGTGTCACCAAAAAATTCAGTCCCTTGAATCCCCATTTTGATTGTTTGATTAGCTATTTTATGAATTTTTTTCTTCAGATCAGTATTGGCATCCCCATAATGATAATGCATGCCATTATTTAAACGGATATCTAAATAAATAATGGATGAATCAATAATCCCATGCACAATTCTTCCTTCAAAAAACTCGGTGTCTGTATTTAAATGATCGTATAATGCATCAGGAAATAAAGAGAGAAGCTGCCGTCCCTGAGATACACGCTCATGAATCAAACGTTTCTGGATGATATTAATGATCACAAAATCAGAGAATAACACGCTCAACAAGATAATAACCGCAAGGTTGCCGGCAATTTTGAATTTTAGACTTTTAAAGGGCATAAGCAAAGGGGTCAGCTCTTCATTCTTGACAAACTGAGCTTCATTTCAATCTGTTCGATTTTTTTTTTAAGTTTTCTATCTTCACGAATCTTCATTGAAATCCGTCTTGATGCCTGGGATACACCTGAATCCCCGATATTAAAATATTTGGCAATATCCTTGAGCGGCTTACCCGAATAATGACGGGCAAAATACATTTTCACATTTCGAGCAAGCGGTGGGTCCATATTTAGTACAATATCAATTGTATTAAATATTTCGTCAAGTTCGGGTTTCCTGGAAAAATTTTTTAATTCAGGAATATCCTTGATTTTCTTTTTATCAAATAAATAGTTATTTTTTATAAAATCAATAAATTCATGACCGCCCAACAAGGCAGACCCGACAGCTTGTTCAAGAGGGCTCTCATATTCTTTTTTTAATAAACGCCTTACAAATTTTTTATATTCGCTGTTCGCTTCTTTAGTTTTACAACCAAAATAGCCTAAAATAAAATCCTTTTTTAGCCAGTCCGGACTTTTTTTTAAACCAATATAATATTGATAACTGGACCATTCATAGTTCTCAGGGGTAGCTACAATTTCTGCCCGTACCGGGTTTAAATGAATGTAACGAGAAAGTTCTTTGGCATATGCATCCTTATCGACCAAAATCGCTTTAAATCTACCCTGGAAAAGGTGCCCTGCTCGTTTATGTTTGATATTAAAATATGTCGTGTAAGCACCGTTTATGTGACGCATAATTTGTGAAAGGTTTGCGGAGGGTGTCTCAAGAAGCAAATGATAATGATTATCCATCAAGCAATATGTATGAATAACTGCATCGTAACGAAAAGTGGCTGACGCCAAATATTCTAAAAATCGCTCACGGTCTTTTTTACTTTTAAATATATTTTTGCGTTCATTGCCTCTGGATGTGACATGGTAAAAGGCGCCGGAATAAATAATTCGTAACGGGCGGGCCATTGACTGTCTCCTTGTGGTCATAATTAAAACAAAAATAGCACATACTGCTCATTTTGTCAATAATGAAGACCTGACCCTTACTTCATTCCCAAAAAATACAATCTGCCGGACAATTTCTAATGGCATCATTGACTTCTTCTTCAGGATATTCGGAAAGCTCGGCGACCTGAACATATCCCAGGTCACTGACATGGAATACAGATGGGCTGACTTCCTCGCAGACACCACACAAGATGCAATCACTGAGTTCAACCACAGGTGATTTCATTCTCTTCTATCCGTTATTGACCGCCTGGCCAATTTGTCTGCCAAAGGCAATGCAGGATTCAATCCCTTCGGTATCCGGCACATATAAAATTTTCATATTCGGCTCAATAATTTTAAATTTCATGGCTTCCAGTTCTGCCCGGACCAGCTTGATGGACTCACCGCTCCATCCATATGAACCAAACGCTGCGCCAATTTTGTTTTTGGGTTTTAATCCTTTCATATATGTCAATGTATCACTGACAGTTGGAAACATACCGTTATTGAGTGTCGGGGAACCCACCACAATGGCTTTGGCGTCTAAGGCTTCAGTCATAATATCACTTCGATGGGAACTTCGGATATGGATGAGTCTTGCCAAAACACCTTCTTGAGTGATACCATCGGCGATGGCTTCGGCCATCCTTTCCGTGCTATGCCACATGGTGTCATAGACAACAATAGCCTTTTTTCCGGCAATTTGATTGCTCCATTGAACATAGGCGTCAATAATTTTCCCCGGGTCCTGTCGCCATATAATCCCGTGATCCGGACAAATCATTTTAATTTTAAGCCCGATTTCGGAAACATGTTCGATGAGTTTGAGAATTTTGGGCGCATACAACATCAGAATATTCGCAAAATATTTTTTGGCATGGCTCATAATCGTGTGCCCCACCACATCATCAAACATTTCATAACCGGCATAATGCTGGCCAAACGCATCACTTGAAAAAAGGATCTGGTCTTCCTTCACATATGTGAACATACTGTCCGGCCAATGAAGCATGCGCGTTTCAATAAACGTGAGGGTCCTGCTGCCAATATTTAATTCTTCACCATTTTCAACTGCGTGATAATTCCATTGCTGCTTAAAATGCTGAGACAAATTTTTCAGTCCCATTTTCGAACAATAGATTGGTTTTTGCTCGCCGATCGTGTGCATAATCCGCGGCAAACCGCCAGTATGGTCCATCTCTGTATGGTTACTGATGACAATATCAATCTTTTTAGGATCAATAATCTGTGAAATATGATCTATCAGATGGTCCTCATACCCTTTTTTCACGGTATCAATCAGAATAACTTTTTCATCAACGATCAAAAATGAGTTGTAACTTGACCCCCGCTCCGTTGAATATCCATGGAAATCTCTAATATTCCAGTCAATCGCGCCAACACTATAAATTCCTTTTGCAATTTCAACCGGTTTCATTTTATATTCTCCATCTTAACTATTTTTCAAAACTTCATTTTTTACACAAACATAAAAAATGGCAGCAAAATTTGTTACTGTAAATAATTCGGGTTTTGCGCTAACGATGTATCGCATGAATTTATTTTTGTAAACATCCACAGGACACCGCATCTGCTTTGTTGCCAGGCATTTAAAAAACAAAAAGACGGCGATGCACTCGGCGCCTCACATCTGCAACACCCTGTGAATGCTTACTGTTCATCGGTTGGAAGTACATCAATCAGTTGCACCCCCCGTGAACGGGTACACTAATAACCAATAAATCGATTAATACGACAGAAGGGCATAAAGTCCTTCCATACGCGATTTTATAATTAATGCCGTCGTGGCAGGGGTAAACCCCGCACAAAACTGAATAGACCTTTTCCAAAGTCAATTGAAAGTATGCCTGTTAAAAAAACTATTTAAATTTCTGGCCAACTGCCTTTCCATAATCCTGACATGCCTTTAATCCTTCATCAGTTTCAAGGACGGCATCCTTTATGCTCAACGCTCCCAAATCCACCATATCCATTTTAAAAACATAATTCATGGTGTCAAAAAGCATTGGTGCGGATTCGCCGCTATGTGTATACGGCCCGAATGCACCCCCCATCTTTCCAAGCAGATTCGCTTTTTCGGCCATAAAAAGAAAGGTTTTCATGCCGCCGGTCATATCCCTGTGATAGGTGGGACACCCCAGCACATACCCATCAAATCCGGCAATGTCTTTAGTCTCTTTTAAATCTGAAATTTTACTAATGGTTGCCTCATTGCTGGAAAAACGAATTCCTTCAGCAATATATTCCGCCATCTTTTCAGTATTTCCCGTCCTGCTTGCAAAAGCAATTAACACTTTCTTCATCTTAATTATCTCCTAATTTTTAATACTATATTAGTTATTAATAATTTCGAGTAGCCGGATGGCTAAGTAAAAAGTTCCACCAATCCCCTAAAATTTGGCAAGGCGTAGTGGTTTTTCAGGATTGAAATTATACAGGTCGTATATTGAAAGCCTGAAAAACAGCTACAACGCAGCAGATGGGGCTTTTAACGACGCCTTTAATCTTCTTTAGAAAAATCACCTTTTTCCGCACCACACACCGGACAAACCCAGTTTTCCGGCAGATCAGCAAATGATGTGCCCGGATTTACATCGTTGTCAGGATCGCCTGCTTCAGGATCATATACATAACCACAAATATCACATACATACTTTTCCATTGTTACCTCCATTCAATTTAAATAAATAAGTTTAACAAACTATCGTTTAAAAAAATTTCTATCATTATCGCACATCTGACTGAAAATCAGATAATTTTTTCAATTTCAACGCGGATGAAAATTTTAACCACAGACATACATGCAGTATTTTGAGGATTAAAATTTTCTTCCAACCCAAAACTTACGCCGGAAATTGAGAAAATTAGCGATTTTCATCTACACTATTTAGACCTCACATGACATGCCGTACACTTCGTCGGCCCGGCCGCAAGGCCCGCTTTCTTACGATCTTTATGACACTTGACACATTTTGAATTCATCACCTGCTGTTTCTTAAGCTTTTCCTGCGTGATCATTTCCTTAATAATACCATCCTTCATGGGAAACAAATCATGGCAGGCGGTGCAGTCATTATTTAATTCCTGCTGATGCATGTGATGGGGAAAAGTGACTGCCGGCATCCTGCCTTTTTCAAAGATGACCGTTTCTGACCCCTTACCCTGAGCCGATACATATACAGCCAAACCGATTACAAAAATTAATGTCACAAGAAAAACTGTTTTTTTCATCAAGCAACCTCTTTTCTTTATTATCCGAACGATCATTTAGTAAGCTTCTTCCTCTGCCAGATCTTCTGCTGAAAGCTGATCAGAAAACATCATGTATGCCCAGATCTGGTAAGCGATGACAATCGGGATAAATATTAACACAACGACCAGCATAATTTTTAAGGCCAGCGGACTGGCAGAAGAGTTATGCGCGGTCAGCGAATATATTGAATCAACATTCGACGGAAAAAGGTTCGGATACAGGCCAATAATACAAAAAAAAGTCGCACTCACGATTGTTATCGCCGAACTGATCCATGCTTTCCCGTATTGTTGTTTCATTACCAGAAATTTGATGCCAAACAAGGCCATGACAGTGATTAACGGCACAACAAAGAGCAGCGGCTGAGCCAGATAATTATTATAAATCGGGGTGTAGACATATGTTGCCCCTAAAAACAATACAGCAACTGCGGTTAGAACAAACCACAGCTTATTTACAGCTGAATCCGCCCGTATTTGGAGCTGACCGGGCGTCCGAATGGTGAGCCACAATGCACCATGTACCAGAAAGAGCATCAGAAAAAGTGCCCCACCCAATAGACCGTATGGATTTAATAAATAGATCAGATCACCATGATAGCCGTTCTGATCAAAAGGGAGGCCTTGAAATATATTGGCAAACGCAACACCAAACAAAATGGCGGGTGCAGCACTGCTGACAAAAATACAAGTATCCCACAGTTTTTTCCATGCCTCAGACTCAATTTTCCCACGAAATTCAAATGACACGCCCCGGATGATCAATGCAAATAAGATCAGCAGCAGCGGTGTATACAACGATGAAAACATAAATGCATAAACGGCGGGAAAAGCAGCAAAGGTCACACCACCTGCGGTGATCAACCAGACTTCATTGCCGTCCCACAACGGACCGATGGAATTAATCATCATGCGCTTATCCGTGTCGCTCTTTCCCAAGAACGGCAGCAACGTTCCCACTCCCAGATCAAAACCATCTGTCATAAAAAATACTGCCCATAATAATCCCCAAAGGAAAAACCATATGGATTGTAGTAAAGCCGATTCCATTATTATCCCCTGTTTATACTTCTATCGTTATTAAAGTTCTTCTAAAACCGGCCCTTTTTTGGCATTAATAATGATCAGATAAAACCCGATGGCGCCCAGCAAGCTATAAACAACCACAAATCCAATCAGAGAAAACAAGACCTGGGACACTGCAATCGGCGAAGCCGCATCCGATGTTTTCATCAAGCCGTATACAATCCATGGCTGACGCCCGACTTCCGCCAGCATCCATCCAAATTCTATCGCAAGATACGGTAAGGGAATGGCAAAAAGCATAATTTTGAGATAATTCGTGCTTTCAAGAAGACGGTTGCGTTTAAACCAGCCGTAAAGAGTCAGCAGAATAAACAGCGTACCCAGTCCAACCATGGCCCTGAATGAAAGAAAAGTCAGCAGTACCGGCGGTCTTTCATCTTTAGGAATATCTCCGAGCCCTGTTACCTCGGCATTAATATCATGGAATCCAAGCAAACTCAGCATTCCGGGGATTGAACCGATTTCAATAATGTTCTTTTCATTTTCTTCATCCGGAATGGCAAACATATGAATTGGTGCCCGTGTGGTGGTTTCCCAGTGGGCTTCCATTGCTGCCAGTTTTGCAGGCTGAACTTCACTGACATGAACCCCGTGAAAATCTCCGGAAATTGCAACAAACAGTGAACTGGCAAGACCGAAGACCAACGCGATTCTGAAAGACCGGGTAAAAAATTCGATATGCTGTTTTTTAAGAAGGTGATATGCACTGATGCCCATGACGAAAAAAGCGCTAAGCACATATGCACTGCTGACTGTATGGAAAAACTCAAGAACACCAAACTTATTGGTAATAATAGCGAAAAAATCATCCAGTTCCGCCCGGCCGTTTCGAATTACATAACCGACCGGATGCTGCATCCAGCCATTGGCCATCAGAATCCAGATTGATGACAGGGTGCCAGCCAGGGCTACCAGCCACATCACTGCAGCATGGGCTTTTTTTGACAATTTTTTCCACCCGAAAATCCAGACACCCAGCAATGTGGACTCAAGAAAGAATGACGTGGTGGCTTCAATTGCGAGAAGCGACCCGAAAATATCGCCGACATAGGCGGAATATCTTGACCAGTTGGTCCCGAATTGAAACTCCAGTGTAATACCCGTGACCACGCCCACAGCAAAATTGATTAAAAACAATTTCCCCCAGAATTTCGTCATCGCCAAATATGTCTCGTCACCGGTACGGACATATTGGGTTTCCATGTATGCAACCAGGACAGAAAGACCTAACGTCAAGGGAACAAACAGAAAATGAAACATAGTGGCTGCGGCAAACTGCAACCGCGAAAGGAGCACTACATCCATATGGCTATCCTTTTCAGACGGTATGAATCAGTCAAAACTAAAATTTATAATTTTAGGCGCTGCCTTCCAGCGTGCACTGGGTAAAATCGATCTTTTGTCCACATTTGGCGCATGAATGTTTTTTATCAAATTCATCGGAAAAGATCTCTTTTACCTCACCACAATTCGGGCATTTACAACTAAAAGATTTGAGATTTTTGAACTGCTCAAAGCCGGGGCAATGCTGCGGTGTTGTCATGATACGCCTCCTTAATTATTTAGAACCGATTCTATCATCAACGCCCTTATCTGAACAATCCGGCGTATAACAGGTATTATCTAAAAATTCACATTTTTGCTTACACGAAGGACACTCTTCCGGAGGGGCTTCCGCTTCAAACGAATACCCGCAAACTGCACATTTCCAGCTAGCCATCTTTATATTCTCCTAATTTTATATGACAAACTATTAAAATTTCAGACTCTTTTGGCAAAGAAAAAAGTTCCAAGTTTAAGGCGCGCAAATCCTGAGTGATGATGCGTACTTTTCGTACTTTTCGTACTTTGAAGAAATGAAGAAATGAAGAATGCAGCGCAACGCAGAATTTGGATTTTTACGAAGCCGTCATGTTTGATTAAGCTTTCCAAAGACCATGCAGATTACAGTATTCACGGGCGACAATCTTGTCTGCGGTCACTTTAAATTCCGCTTCAGGTGCGTCTCCGGGGTTTAAAAACTGTTTATAGGACTTACCGTCAGCGATAATTTCAATCCACTGGATAAAATGTTTTTCTTCCATCGGATGGGCAACGCCACCGACTTTGACCTTGACACCGCCATCGATCTTTTCAATAACCGGAACATGTTTTTCTTTTGCCGCATCAACGGTATTCTCCGAAAGCAGGGTCATGGGCTGATCGCAACAGACCAGTTGACCGTCGCTACCGAATAATACTTCAACAATATTGCCGCAAAGATCACATTTATACACTTCAAGACGTTGTGCCATTTTACATCCTCCTTTGTAATAGTTTAAAGTAATATAGCTTATTTATACGCCATTAATTCTTTAGCAAGAATCCGGATATGAGACATTTCCTCACTGATAATATCATCAATTCGTTTGCTGCCCAATTTTCCAGGCACCAGATCCTTCATCCCCAAATAAAAAACAATGGTGTCTTTTTCCGCAACAATGGCTTCCTTTAATATTTCTTTCATCGATGTTGTATCAATCTGTTTTTCAAAAAAAACCTTGGTATCGACCAGTGCCTTGATATAGAGCGCTGCCATGTTATCCGGATCAAAGATTATTTCTGCCGACTCTACTTCGGTCAGTTCTTTTTCCATATCAGCAAAAGTCTGTTCGTGCATGAGTTCCATTTTGGCGAGGTTCAGTAACATTTTTCTTTCATCATCATTGCTAACAGCCTTTGCAGCTGCCTCATAAAATATGACGCCGTTTCTTTCAATCTGTTTTGCCATTTCAAAAATATCTTTTGCATTAAAATCAAAGGCCATCCGGATTCCTCCATTAAATAAATTTAAACCGAATAAAGTTAAAAACAATCTGCACGGCGGCTTTTGGATATTGCCGCCGTCCACGAATACTTAAATACCGATGGCAAAAAAAAATTAATAATTTTCGCCCAATAGTTCAAAATGAGCCTGCGGATGTGCACAGGCAGGACACATTTGAGGCGCTTCGTCGCCTTCATGGAGATAACCGCAGTTCCGGCAGCGCCAGACCACTGAGGTGCTTTTTTTAAATACATTGTCTGCATCTATATTTGCGGCAAGATCAAGATACCTTTTTTCATGCTGTTTTTCGGCAACACTAATCGCTTCAAACACCATGGCAATCGCTTCAAACCCCTCGTCTCTGGCGACTTTCGCAAAACCGGGATACAATTCGGTATATTCACAATTTTCACCTTCAGCAGCGGCCTTCAGGTTCTCCAGGGTTGTTCCGACGATACCAGCCGGGAATGCAGCAGTGATTTCAAGTTCACCACCTTCCAGAAAATTAAAAAACCGCTTGGCATGTTCTTTTTCCTGAGATGCTGTTTCTTCAAAAATGGCCGATATTTGGACATAGCCTTCTTTTTTGGCTTTACTCGCAAAATACGTATAACGGTTCCTTGCCTGTGATTCTCCGGCAAATGCTTTTAATAAATTTTGTTCGGTCCGGGTTCCCTTAAGACTACTCATACTCTTCCTCCTCATAATTTTAACTAATTTTTAATTTTAAAATATTTAGACAAATTCTACCATATAAAAAAAAGAAAGTCAGGGACTAATCCCACTTTCCATTATCCATGTGAGTATTTTTTTCATCTTCAGCGATTTTTTTAATCCGATACGCAGAATCTCGTAAAATACCATATAGAATCCCGCATCCCACGTCTTCACGATCTTCATCGCCCAGGTTGGCAAGTTCTATCATTTTTTCAACGAGTTTTAAGGTTTTTCGGATATTTTGATTGCAGGCTTTCAATGGGTATTGAATCTCCAATTAAATTTAGTAATGGAATGTATCGTATCAAATTACATGCCAAAAGATGAAATTAAAAATAAAATTCCGAATGAGTTGTTAGTCCTTTTCGTCTATTATTAATTTAATATTGCTTTATTCCCTTCATATTATAGCAAATTGTTTCTGGAGAGCGGTCGCGTTATTCACATGGAATTTCAATTTCATAATCTTGATTTCTCTTTGTAATAATGCGCAAATAATTTTAAACAGTATGTTCTTAAAAAAGTTTGTGATACAATAATTCATTCTTTTGAAGGGAAAAAGAAGCTTAAAAAAGTACAACCTATTGAAATAAAATAAAAAATATTCTGCCAACCGTTTCAAAATGTTTTATGGGACACAACTGTTTCATAAAATACGAAAGAGAGCGCCCTGGCAATCAGACAGGGGTACTTCTCATCATTTCCGACAAAAAAAAATTCAGACAGCATAAAATAAGGATGATATGCGTGGGACCTATTCAAATGGCTTGATTTTACCTGACTTGATATCTGGCAAACTGTTCAAACGGTATAAACGTTTTCTGGCAGATGTGGAACTTGAAACCGGTGAAATAATAACTGCCCACTGCCCGAACACTGGGACGATGAAAGCCTGTTCGGAACCGGGAAGAAAAGTATATCTTTCATTTCATGATAATCCGAAACGGAAATACAAATATAGCTGGGAATTTATTGAAATGCCGACATCGCTGGTGGGCGTCAATACGTTGATGCCAAATCGACTGGTGTATCATTCAATCAAATCCGGCAAACTGGAAGCATTTGCCGAATATGATGAAGTCCGGTCAGAAGTAAACGTCGGTAATAAACACCGCCTGGACCTGATGGTTTTGAAAAATAGCACTGATCCGTGTTATATTGAAATTAAGAACTGTTCGCTGGTGGAGGACGGGACTGCCTGTTTTCCGGACGCAGTAACGCTACGCGGCCGAAACCATCTTATCGAGCTCCAGCGGCTGGCGGCTTCAGGTTGCCGGGCGGTGATGTTCTTTCTTGTCAATCGCATGGATGCAAAAATCTTCAAACCCGCAGATCACATTGACCCGGCATACGGTAAAGAACTTCGAAAAGCACATCAAAATGGCGTTGAAATCATGGTATACGATGTTGACATTGATTTAAAACAAAGAAAGATACGGCTACGCAATCAGGTCCCCTTTCAATTATGATGGCTTCGTAAAAAGTCCAAATTCTTTGTTGCGCTGCATTCTTCGTTTCTTCATAGTACGCTAACTACGAATCATCACTCAGGATTTGCACGCCTCGCCAATCTTATGATTTGGTGGCACTTTTTTCTTTGCCATCGAAATCCGACTTTTTACGAGTTTGTCAATTATGATCAAACCTTTTCAAGGGATTCGGAGACGACATCCGGATACTCATTTAAAAATCGATATAGCGTGGCACGACCAACGCCAAGCAGCCGAGCCGCCTTGGCCTTATTGTAACCGGTTTTTTCAAGAGCGGCCTGCACCGATTCCAAATTCAGTTTTTTCGACGGGCCGCGACGGTGTTTATTGATCTGCAACTCAGACAATTCCATCGGAAGGTCTTCCGGACGGATATAATTTCCGCTGCGTTTGACAATCGCATACTGAAGCGCATTTTGAAGCTGTCGGACATTTCCCGGCCATGCGTAATCGATCATCAGTGAAATGGCGTCACTGCTGATCAGGACATTTTTCCCCTCACTGCCCCCGTTAAACTGCTTTAAAAAATAATCGACCAAAAGAGGAATATCATTTTTTCGTTCCCGGAGAGGAGGAAGATGAATTGGAATTACATTTAATCGATAATAGAGATCTTCACGGAAATTTTTATTTTTAACTTCTTTCTTTAAATCCGAATTTGTCGCACTGATAATCCGAACATTTACGGATACCGTCTGCTCGCCGCCCACTTTTTCATATTTACCGGTCTGCAGGAACCGAAGCAGCTTCACCTGTATTTCCTTAGAGAGTTCTGAAACTTCATCCAGCAGAACCGTCCCACTGTCCGCCAATCCAAAACGTCCTTTTTTGTCCCGTATAGCCCCGGTAAAGGCCCCCTTCACATGACCGAAAAGCTCACTTTCAATCAATCCTTCGGGTAAGGCACCGCAATTGATGGGAACAAACGGCGCACCCGATCGTCGGCTGGCAGCATGAACCGCTTCTGCGACAAGTTCCTTGCCGGTCCCGGTCTCTCCGGAAATATGAACCGGATAGTCATATCCAGCCAAATCCCGAATCTGCTGAAATATCTGAAGCATTTTTCGGTCACGACCGACGATGTTTGAATACCCGGTTAACTCACCGGTCCTTAAACGAAACTGCACAATATCGGTAATATCTTTAATAAAGGCGATCACGCCAAAAACGCTACCTCCTTCATCACGCATCTTTGATACCGACATTTCAACATTTCGTGTTTCACCGTCTTTTGTAACTAAGTTTACCGGGTACTCAGCCTTATCCGGCACACATGTATTGTCGCCCTGAAACAAGCAACGCTCACCACAAAAAGGCTCACCAAAAGCCTTATGACAATCGTTGTTTAAAACTTCAGAACGGCTGTAACCGGAGATTCTTTCAGCTTCCCGGTTGAAAAAAAATATGCGACGATTTAAATCATGGGCAATAATACCCTCTTTTAAATTATCAAGAATCCGTACCAGGTTCTTTTCATTGGCCAATATTTGTTTAAATTTTTTTTCAGGCATAATTATATAAATTTATAGTGCATTGCAGATGACTTGATACTAGTTGTTGGGTTTTAATTATTGATATTGTTTGTCTTATTCTTAAGATTTCTGATCCGGTCATATGAAAAAGGCTATAGTCAAAAATCATCTATTTGTCAAAATCTTCATTAAAAAAATTTATATTTTCACAATATCTGTGACCTTTCCCGTCTGGGCAAGCGTTTCCAGCCTGTCCATATCCAACAATTTAATCTTTCTGCCCTGAACATCAATTAAACCCTGGCCAGCCATTTTACTTAAAATTCTTGAAAGTGTCTCGGGGATTGTTCCAAGCAGGCTCGCAAGCTGGGTTTTGGAAATACTTAAATGGATGATATCTGTTTTTTCCTGTTCAATGGAAAGCATGAGCAGATGGGCAGCAAGTCTGCCGGGGACTTCTTTTAGGGACAAATTTTCAACCTGAACGGTAAACTGGCGCAGCCTTAATGACAAAACGGCCAGAATGTTCAGAGCAATAG
>Ga0307991_1001553_pt1 | contig 15974 bp, 12 predicted proteins | sample EllFjometagen131_FD_203146 | JGI IMG/M metagenome (GOLD analysis project Ga0307991, IMG submission 203146) | Marine microbial communities from Ellis Fjord, Antarctic Ocean - #131 | ecosystem: Environmental > Aquatic > Marine > Unclassified | place: Southern Ocean | collected 2014-10-08
TGATATAATAGAAAAATATGGATTATAACCTGATAAAGAATACCGGTATTGGCGCAGCATATAAAAGCGCTGAAATCATCAATACGTATTTAGGGAATCTAACGTCTGTTGATAAAAAAGGCCCCATTGATCTGGTCACGGAAGCAGATATTGCTTCTGAAAAAAATATCATTGAAACTATTCGTTCACGGTTTCCAGACCATGAAATATTCGCTGAAGAAAGTGGACTGAATAAGACCGCTGATTCAACCTGCCAATGGATAATCGATCCCTTAGACGGCACGACGAATTTTGCACACCAACTCCCTTTTTTTTCAGTATCCATCGCCTTTGCAGTAAACAATGAAATTAAAATCGGCATTGTGCTTAACCCGGTAACCGGTGAACTTTTTACGGCTGTACGTGGCCAGGGGTCAACCTTGAATGGTAAAAGCATCAGGGTTTCAGAAGAAAAAAATATATCTGACAGTCTGCTGGCCACTGGGTTTCCGTATGATGTTAAACAAATGATCGACCCGGTTATGCGCCGGTTTAAACAATGCATTGCCGTGTCCCGCAGCATTCGACGCTTGGGATCTGCCGCCCTTGACTTATGTTTTGTTGCCTGCGGAAGATTTGAAGGGTTCTGGGAAGAAAATTTAAAGCCCTGGGATACTGCTGCCGGATGGCTTATCGCCGAAGAAGCGGGTGCGCTTGTCACTGATTTTTCCGGCGCATCATACACGCTGAATAAAAAAGAAATACTGGCGACCAATCGCCATATTCATCATGAAATGAAATCCACACTGGAGATATAAAAAATATATTATGCATGAGCTATTAAAAGGCAAACTCGTTGATAATTATCTTGAATGTTTCGGCGATCTTAATTTAAACGACCCAATATGCCGTAAATATTGCGCATTACGATTAAAATGTGCCATTGAAAAAATTGAGCAAAACCGGCTGATACAACTTGAAGACCTGATCAATGTTCAGGAGATCCCGCTGAAGGTACAATAGATTAAAAAGCTTTTCATGGTGACGAGTCACCACTGTTTGAGAAAAATAACTTATCAATTATTTCAGGATATTATGGATGAGTTAGTTGGAAAGTTTAAGGTAGAAGACTGAAGGGGGAAAAACAGGGACGGAACAATTCATTCCTCTTTGCGTAAAACGCGGTTATCTATCGGCGATAAGAATCTGTCTTTTCCTTCAACCTTCAACCGAATCCCCTGTCCTACACAAGCATCTTACCGGGATTTAAAATGCCTGCCGGATCAAAGGCAGATTTAACTCTTCTCATTAATGCAAGAGCGTCAGCACTGATTTCTTTTGTCATAAATGCTGATTTTGTTATTCCCACACCATGCTCACCGGATATGGTCCCGCCCAAAGCCAGCGTGTAATCAAATAGTTCATCGACCGCCTGATTGGCTTTTTTCAGTTGGACGGTCTCCTTCTTATCCAGCATGATGTTAAAATGAATATTTCCGTCACCCGCATGGCCAAAACTGACCATTGTCAGCCCGGTCTCACGACTTAATGCTTTTATTTTTTTAACCATATCCGGAATTCTGCTTCGGGGCACCACAATATCTTCGTTTATTTTATCCGGGCCATATTTAAAAAGTGCCGGGGAAACAGATTTCCGGGCTTTCCACAGAATTTCCGCATCCTGCCGGTTTTCAGCGGTTTTAATCTGCCTGGCGCCGGATTTTTCACAGACTGACATCACGCGATTCACCGCATGCGACACTTCATTTTCAGTACCATCAACCTCTATGATCAAAATGGCTTCCGCATCCGTCGGGAGTCCGGCGTTCATATAGTCTTCGGCGCACCGAATGGAGGCATTGTCCATATATTCAATGGCTCTTGGAATTATTCCCCGACGAATAATCTCAGACACTGTTTCTGCGGCGGCTTCAATTTTATCATATATCACCGTCATCGTCCGCACCGAACCCGGTAGCGGGAGCAGACGAAGCGTAAGCCGGGTAATGATGCCAAGCGTTCCCTCCGAGCCAACCATCAGGCGGGTCAAATCATAACCGACCACGCCCTTGGCCGTTTGCACGCCGGTTGTAATAATTTCACCGGTCGCCAGAACCACCTCAAGCCCCCGGACATAATCACGCGTCACACCATATTTGACCGCTTTTGGCCCACCCGCACATTCCGCCGCATTACCGCCAAGTGTTGAAAAGTCAGCGCTGGAGGGATCCGGTGGATAAAAAAGGCCCTTCGCTTCAACCGCTTTTTGAAAATCACCGGTCACGACCCCGGGCTCAGCCACCGCCACCAGGTTGTCGCTGTCGATGTCTATAATTTTGTTGAACCGTGTCATGGCCATGACAACACCGCCATTGACCGGCAATGCCCCGCCGGTCATTCCTGATCCGGAACCCCGGGGGGTGACGGCAAAGTCATATTGATTGGCAAGTTTTAAAACAACCGAAACGTCCTGCGGGGTTTGGGGAAAAACAACGGCATCCGGATAAAAAATATCCGGTGTCGTATCATAGGCATAACAAAGGAGATCTTCTTTTTTATTTAGACAGTTGGGCTTGCCAACAATACGTTCAATTTTTTTAAACAGTTTATGTGAAAAAGCCATGGGTCTGTCTTTCGATGCGCTACCAAAATATTCTAAAAGTAAAACATGATTAAAACAAAATCTCGGAAGACTGCATTAAAAATTTTCGGAACTTAACTTTTGTTCAATGATCTCCAACTGCTTTTTCATTTCACCCGTTTTTTTTAATTGCGTTTCAACCACATTAATAGAGTGAATGACAGTGGCATGATACCGGTTAAAATTTTTCCCGATGGACTGAATGGTCTGCTCCGTATGCCGGCGTGACAGAAAAATAGCGATTTGGCGCGGCCGGGTAACAGACTGTTTCCGGGATTTGGAAATCATATTTTGAACGGTAATACCGAATTCCTTTGACACCACTTTTTTGATCACATCAATGGTGATATGTTTCCGGGTTGAAATAATATTTTTAACAATGCTCTCGGCCAGCGCCAGATCAACCGGCATACCCAGAAGGCAGGATTTCGTCGTCACGCCAATGAGACCGCTTTCCAGGATTCTTACGTTTTGTTTTAATTCGCTGGCCATAAACTCTATAACTTCGGACGGCACACGAAGGCCTCTACCTCTGGCTTTATGCCGAAGAATTTTAACCCGTGTCCGAAAATCCGGTGGGTCAATTTCAGAAATCAGGCTCAATGCGATTCTGGATTTTAAATGGTCACTCATTTTAGGAATTTTCGCCAGCTGAATACTGCTTGAATAAATTATTTTCTTACCGGTCTCATTTAAATAATCCAGCGTTAATGCCAGTTCCTCCTGGGTTCGCGTCCGACCGGACAGCATATGAATATCTTCCAGTAAAAGCACATCACAGCAGGATCGGTATTTCTTTTTAAATTCATCAATGGAATTACCTTTAAACGCCATCACCATCTCATTGGTAAAATCTTCAGCCGTTATATAAAAAATCCGTTCCTTTGGAAAGACCGAAAGAATCTGATGTCCCGCAGCCTGGGACAAATGGCTTTTCCCCATCCCCGGCGGTGAAAACAATAATAAAGAGTTTTGAGACGGTTTTTTCTGAGAAGCCAGAGAAAGAGCTGCCATGTAGGCGAAATCGCTGTTTTTGCCGACAACAAACTGATCAAACGTAAAATCCCGACGGAGCAGTCTCCCGTTCTTCGGTTGGGCATTTACTTGCGGCAATGTAAGCTGTGTACTGGCCGCTTCCGTTTTTCTAATCACTGGCCGGGTACTCCCGCTGTTTCCCCGCGATACCTCCAGTAAAAAATTACACCCATCCCCGGCAACCCGATTCAATTCATCTTTTATCAGTGTGCCAAAATTTTCGACCACCCGTTTTTTTAAAAAATTATTGGGACAGACCAGTACGATATTCTCGCCGGTGGATTTAAAAAAATGAACCGGCTCAATCCACATTTTATATACATGGGAGGGGATATTTTCTTTTATCGTACCTTTTACTTTTTGCCAGACTTTTTCCATAGGGGGCTTCGTCCTTGCCAATTTATACATGAAACGTGCTAAAAATACTACTTGTTGAGGCCATTAAAATCGGTTACAAAAGACTAAACAAAACGACAAAAAATATAAACCATTTCGCTATAAATAAAATGGATGGGCAATAAATTTTGTTCTTGGTTATTTCAGGGATTGTTGCTGATGGGTCAAGAAATCATCAACAGTAAATTTGAGACTTTTATAAAGTAAATTAACCTTACCGTCAAATTGTGTTTTTAGCGATATTGCTTTTTTTAAAAATGACTTCTAAACAATATATATTTGTAAACTTATAAACAGGTTAGAATCTGTCTTTAGTACAACTATTTAAAACCGCTAACAATTCATTCATTTTAAATATCACCAGCAATATTAAGACGCTTAGGAATACTTACAGATTTTATCAGCAAATCATTACCTTTGAAATTTTAATATTTTCTTACAATTTCATTGTTTTTTACAATTTTTTGATAATTTGTTGCCAGGACGGTTACCCCTTTTTTCCCTAATCTATTATTTAAGTGATAATTCGGATTGTTGTATGTTCATGCAAATGAACACTGTTAAGTTTTAAATTTCAATTTTTTTTTTAATATAAACACGAACCATATGTCAGCAGCATGGTGTTAAATGACGATTTCAAAAACACACGGATACGGTTTTAAACCGAAATGACTTAAAATAAGGATCTCTCGCATATGGCAAAAGTTATCACAGGCCTTGAAAACCTTATTGCCGAACCCCAGCAATGGTTGAACAACAAACGGATCGGCTTGTTATGCAACCCGGCGTCTGTTGATGCACGAATGCAGCATGCAAAGTATCTGCTGGCTCAAAAATTTCCCGGCCAGCTAACCGCACTATTTTCACCCCAGCATGGTTTATTTGCTGAAAAACAGGACAATATGATTGAGTCCGATGATTTTATCGATGAAAAATTAAAAATACCTGTTTTCAGCCTGTACGGTAAAATCCGTATCCCCACCCCGCAGATGTTTGACCATATTGATGTGTTGATCATAGATCTTTTAGACGTCGGTACACGGGTATACACCTTTACATCAACCCTATCCTATTGCCTGGAGGTTGCGGCAAGACAGAATAAAAAAGTCATCGTCCTTGACCGCCCAAACCCAATCAATGGGATTCAGATTGAAGGAAACTGCCTTTCCCCGTCCGTGTCTTCATTTGTGGGCAGATATCCGATCCCCATGCGGCACGGACTGACCATGGGCGAATATGCGGCATATATTAACCAATCGTTTAACATCAACTGTCAGCTGAAAATCATTCCCATGGCCGGATGGGAACGACAAATGTATTTTTGCGATACCGGAATCCCCTGGGTACTGCCATCGCCGAACCTGCCCACACCTGCGGCCGCCATGGTGTATCCCGGACAGGTTATATGGGAGGGGACCAACATTTCCGAAGGCCGGGGAACCGCCCTGCCGTTTGAACAATTTGGCGCGCCGTTTATTCATATTGATAAAATTTTGTCCTTTATAGAAGGCCCTCAAATTCCGGGCGGCGTGCTTCGGCCGGTGGCATTTGAACCGACATCCAACAAATGGGCCGGAAAGGTGTGCAACGGATTCCAAATCCATATTACGGATCCGTATCAGTTTGAGCCGTATTTAACATCCCTGCATTTGCTTCAGGCAATTATTTTTCATCACAAAGATCAGTTTCAATGGAAAGCCCCCCCCTATGAATACGAATGGGAAAAACTACCGATGGATATGATTATCGGCAATAACGTCATACGCCGACAAATCGAACATCTCGATAATATCCAGTCGATCCGTAAAAGTTGGACAAAGGAGCTGGACGAATACCGTTTGTCCGCTGAAAAATTCTACTTATATAAATAAGGAGCCATTCAATTGAAACCGAAAAACGGCAACTGGGTACGCAAACGATTTAAAAAAAACAAAGTCTGGATGGCCGCCGATCCGAACGGCAACCCGCTGATTCAGAAAAATAAGGTCTTGATCAAATATCAACTCGACCAGGAACACGAATACTGGGTAAATCCGGAAACTATATTTGAAATTCAGCCGGACGATCAAAAACATAAAAAGACCCCGCCCACTTCAAAAGACGGTCGCCGCCCGGTGAAGGCGCCCAAAAACAAGCCTGAGATGCTGCTGCCCGGTGAAGAAAAAAATATTATTACCATCTATACGGACGGGGCATCGTCCGGAAATCCGGGGCCGTCAGGCATCGGTGTATTCATGCGCTACGGGGATCATGAACGGGAAATATCAAGATACATCGGCAATGCAACCAATAATATTGCAGAGCTGACAGCTATAAAAATAGCGTTAATAGAAATAAAACGACCGGATCTGCCCATTCGATTATACACGGACAGCAGTTATGCTCTCGGCCTACTCATTAACGGCTGGAAAGCAAAAAAAAATATATCACTGGTCCATTCAATCAAACAGCTCATACCCAAATTTAAGGATTTAAAAATTATTAAAGTCAAGGGACACAGCGGAATTGATGGCAACGAAAAGGCGGATCAGCTGGCCACAGCGGCAATCGCATCACAAAAAAATCTCAATAAAAAAAACCCTGTAGCAGATGATATACCGCAGGGTTTTTAAAATCTTATTATAACATCACAAAACAAAACGTTTATTTTTCTTTTAAGGCCTCTATTTCTGCTTTCAGATCCTCGTTTTCTTTTTTGAATTTGCCGACGTCAGCATCTGCGCCCGGTTCAGTAGATGCGATGGCGTTCTCATTCTGCCAGGTGTCTTTCAGTTCATCAAACCCCAGGTAAAGCGCAAGGCATCCACCAAGCAGCAGCATAATAGGAATTGCGCCGGCAAGAAGTTGCAAAAATGCACCAAACCAAATTGCCAAACCGATGACACCGATCACGGCGGCTATTGCGCCGCCTACTAACGTTTTCATAAGGCCGATCCTCCTTCTTAATGATTCATTGTCTTTATAATTTTAATGCTTTAAAGTTTTTAATGCGTCAATAATTTATTTAAAATCATTACCATGCCCTTTTTTTTAAAGCAAGGTAAAATTTCTCAAGTTTTAAACCGCCACCCGGATAAAATTTCTGTAACCGTTCACGGTGCCATACCCGTTTGATGGTAACACATCAAACGGTAAGCGTTTACAGGGTGCCGCAGATGATAGACGGAGGCACGCAAACGTACTCCCTGTACTTCAAATGCCCTGTAAACGCTTACAAATTTTTAAATTCAATCACCTTTTATATGCTTACCGGTTATATGCTTGCAAACAAAATAATTACTTGATATTTTTTATTTTAAATTTAAATATGACAGATAATTGCGGCGCACTGTGGTGCGCCGTAATATTTAAAATCCCATTACTGATTAATTGATTTGCGAGCAAAAATGAAAAAACTATTCAATCAATGGATTAATAACCTGGTATCCGGGACACATAATCATTTCGCATGCTATCTGCCAAAAAGTACCGGACTGATGTCTCAAATCATACTAAAATTATTTTTCATCAATATTGAAATCCCCCACACCTACACAAAATCAATCCAGGATCTTGAAAAAAAGGGAATCGTTATTCTGGTTAATAAATATAAGAGCTATTTTGAATATTTATTTTACCATTTGCGATATCAAAATGAAGGCATCCTGCATCCCGGCATCGGGTTTGATTACCGATTCTTTTTGTGGCAACCGGTTTTCCGGTTTTTTAAAATTTTACTTTGCATCGCTGACCACTTTTTTAAACATTTTTCACTCCAAAACCCATATAAAAGCGGATTTATTCAGGAAAAACTAATCTCCGGTGAAACAGCCCTGCTGTCTCTGGTTGAAAAAAAAGGGTTTTACAGGCGTTTTGTAAAATCAAAAACCGATCCGTTGCATTATTTGATTGAGATACAAAAAAATACAGAAAAACCGATTATTTTTCTTCCCCACCTGATGTTCTTCAGTAGAACGCCGAGATCCACCCAGCTAACCTTTATTGATATGTTTTTCGGCACTCAGGAAAATCCCGGCAAAATCCGGTGTTTGATTGCGTTATTTTTAAATCCCAAAAAGATTTTTATCGAAATATCTGAACCCATTATTTTGAGAAATTTTTTAAATCGCCCGGATATCATAAGATTAAACTCCAAAAATCAGGCAGTTGCGCTTCGCCGATATCTCTTGACCCAAATTAACCAGCACCGTCAGACACTCACCGGGCCGATTTTAAAATCCAAGCTGGAAATCCAGGAAGAAATACTGACCAACCAGCAGGTTCAAAAAACGATCACAGACTATGCCCAGGACCAGGATATCTCCATCCACCAGGCCCATAAGCAGGCGGGGGACTTTATAAACGAAATTGCTGCGGATTATAGTCCGACAATCATCCGGATGTATGACATCACGCTGAAATGGATGTTTAAAAATATATTTGAAGGAATGGTGATTGATTATAAAGGGCTGGACCGGATCAGGCAGGTGTCCAAAAAGGGTCCGCTGATTCTGGTACCATGCCATAAAAGCCATCTTGATTATCTGATTATATCCTGGGTATTTTTGACTAACAAAATCCCCTGTCCGCTCATCGCGGCAGGTAAAAACCTTTCATTCTGGCCTTTGGGTCCCATATTCAGGGGCGGCGGCGCCTTTTTTCTCCGGCGGACATTTAAAGGGGACCTCCTGTATCCAAAAATATTTGCCGCATACATTAAAAAAGTACTGGAAGAAGGGTTTCATCTGGAATTTTTTATCGAAGGCGGCAGAAGTCGCACCGGGAAAATGCTGACGCCCAAAATCGGGCTGCTCTCCCTCTTGATTGACGCCTTTGCCAAAAATGACTGGGATGACATGACCTTTGTTCCCATTTATATTGGTTACGACCGTGTGCTGGAAGAAAAAGCATATATCAATGAAATTGAAGGCGGCGAAAAAAACCCGGAAAACCTGAAAAATGTGATCAAGGCCAGAAAATTTTTAAAGAAAAAATACGGAAAAATTTACTTAAATTTTCACGAACCCCTTTCTTTAAAAGAATATCTCGTCCAACAGGAAAAACCGTCTTCCATACCGGCAGTCACAAACGCCAAAACGATATATACTGAATTTGGCAAAAAACTCATTGGTGCGATCAACCAGGTTTCTCTAATCACACCCCATGCGGTGATTGCCGGCGCCATCTTAAACTGCGGTCAACAACGATTTGATTACAATCAGCTGATAGCCCATGTGGATACCTACATGACATACCTTCTGTCCCAGGGAATCCGCCTGGCGGACACGCTTATTTGGGACCGGAACAATACATTTAAGCAAGTGCTGGAAGCATTCGTGGAAAACAAAATGATTGAAAAAAGTACCTCCGAGTTCTCCAAAGCCCCCATTGCCAATCCTTTGTTTAAAATCAGTGATGCCAAACGACCCGGCCTTGATTATTATAAAAACAACGGAATCATCACCTTTATACCGGCAGCGTTTACCGCGCTTGCCATATTAAAAGCAGATGCTTTTCAATTTTCATCAGTGGATATTCATGTCAGTTATAAATTTCTTCAAGAATTTTTTGAAAATGAATTTATTTTTGACCCGGACCAGCCGGTGGAGTATCTGGTACGAAAAAACCTCAAGGCGTTTATTGATGATGCCATTATCATGCCCCACCAGACCCTGCCGGACACCTATAATCTGACCTCAGCAGGCTACCGGAAATTGAACCTGTTCGCTGCCTTTCTTGTGCCCTATTTTGAGTCTTACTGGATCGTGTTAAATTTCTACAAAAAATATACCAAGCAGTCTATTTTTGATACAAAGGACTATATCAAAAAAATTCAGTCTTTGGGAAACAGGATGTATAAAAAAAAAGAAGTGGAACGAACAGAGGCATTGTCCAAGGTTAATTATAAAAACGCCGTCACATTTTTTACCAGTCACGGCCTGACCGAAGCGGAAAAAAACAAGGATCAGATTGAATTTTATACGGAAGTGATACAGAAATACCGGCGCTTCCTTCCCCATTAACAGGAAGTTAAAAAACATGAAAGCGCTGATTCTGGCCGCCGGGTTTGGTACCCGGCTCCGGCCGCACACGGAACATATTCCCAAACCCTTGTTTCCCATTGCCGGACACCCCCTGATCGATCTGACCATTTGCCGGCTCATTGATATGGGGATTACTGGCATTGTCATCAATGTCCACCATCTGCACCAACAGATCACATCTTTTATACAAACCCAGGATTACCCGATAAAAGTCGTTACACAGTATGAAAAAAAAATCCTCGGCACTGGCGGGGCCATTAAAAATGTCTCTGATTTTTTAGGTGATTCGCCGTTTCTTGTAATCAACAGTGATATTGTAACCGACATTGATATTTCAGCGGTTCGCGAATTTCATCAGCATCATCCTCACCCGGCAACCCTTGTAATGCATGATTATCCAGTTTTCAACAACGTGTGGGTCGATGAGAATGAAAATATCATTGAATTTTCCGGCAAAGAAAAAAATATGGCCAATGGATTGTCCTGCCAAGCGTTCACCGGTATCCAGATTCTCGATCCCCTGATCATGGACTTTATCCCGAAAAACCAGTTTATTTCCAGCATTGATGTCTATAAAAAGATGATCAAAAAAGGCTTGATAATCAAAGCATATACGTCAAAAAACCATTACTGGAAAGATATCGGCACCCCTGAACATTTTACGCAAGCAGCATTTGACAGATCAGCGCCAACGGCCTTTACAAAAGCGTTCGGCTCAAAAAGCCACAGCCATCTTGAACGTACCCTGCTGGCAGGGGACGGATCAGACCGGCGTTGGTACCGGATCTCTTCAAACAACCATAGCCTGATCATGGCAGACCATGGCATTCGTTCAGCACCTGAAATCACTGAAGCAGAATCATTTATAAAAATCGGCAACCACCTGCGGAAACAAAAAATCCCGGTACCGGAAATTTATCATTCAGATTTATTTTCCGGCCTGGTTTATGTGCGGGATCTGGGTGATATCAATCTCCAGGTGATTGTTCAGAAAGAGACGGTCAATCAAAAAATCATCCGCCGATATCAGCAGGTGATTGACCAGGTGATCTGCATGTCCGTAAACGGTGCAGAAGCATTTGACCCGGCCTGGACATATCAAACGAGCGAATACGACCGACAGTTAATCCTTGATAAGGAATGCCGGTATTTTGTTGACGCGTTTTTAAACCTTTATCTTAAATCAGATGTTGCCTATTCGGATTTAAAAACGGAGTTTGAATGCATCGCGGACTATGCCGTTGAAAATGCGGTGACCGGTTTCATGCACCGGGATCTGCAATCCAGAAATATCATGGTTTCAAACGGCAACATATTTTTTATTGATTTCCAGGGCGCAAGGCTCGGTCCCATTCAATATGACCTGGCGTCTCTTTTAACGGATCCCTATGTAAACCTACCCGCATCCATTCAGGAAATTTTGCTTGATTACAGTATCAACAAGCTTGGCCAAATGATGTCAATTAATAAATCTGATTTCATTTTAGGATACCGTTATTGTTCACTCACCAGGATATTGCAGTCTTTGGGAGCCTTTGGGTTTCTTTCAAAAATTAAAAACAAGCCCTTTTTTGAGCCATTCATCCCTATCGCATTAAACAATCTTTATCAGCGACTGCAATCTCGCCAAACAAATCATTTTCACGTATTGACAGAAACCGTTAAAACCGCTTTGATATCATTGAATTCAAAACAGTAAACAAAACCCGATATTTTTTAAAAAAGCTTTTCATGGTGATGCGTAACCACTAAATCAGAAAATAACTGACCCATCATTTCAAACGATTAAGGATGAGTTATTTGAAAGGTTAAATGATGAACCAGATAAAAGTAATGGTTAATGGAATGCCGGGCAATGTGGCCGGCAATATCGCAAAACATATTTTGCAAGATGACCGATTTGAACTGGTGCGTTACTCAACGACCGGGCCGGATATCTTAGACAAGCAGTATTTGATTGGTGATATTCCCGTGCAGCTTCTCACACCGGATGTCAGAGATGCTGAAATTACCAGAATACGTGAAGCTGAGGGCCCCTTCATTACGGTTGATTTTACATTACCCTTAGCAGTCAATGGCAATGCAGACTTTTACTGCCGTCATGGGTTGCCGTTTGTCATGGGAACCACCGGCGGCGACCGGGCAATGCTGGAACAAACCGTCCGCAATTCTTCAATTTTTGCGGTGATTGCGCCGAACATGGCCAAACAGATCGTGGGGTTTCAGGCCATGATGGCATATGCCGCAGAAAACTTCCCCGGCCTGTTTGACGGGTACAGTCTTGAAATCAGGGAAAGTCACCAAAGCACAAAAGTAGATACCAGCGGCACAGCAAAAGCCATGGTCACCTACTTTAATAAGTTAGGGGTTGATTTTGCCGAAAACGACATCATCAAAATCCGGGACACTGAAATCCAAAAAAATGAGTGGCACATTCCGGAAGAATACATCAACGGCCATGCCTGGCATACCTACACCCTTGATGCGCCGGGCAAAACCGCTCAGTTTTCTTTCTCACACAACATCAATGGCCGGGATATTTATTCATGGGGAACATTTGATGCCATTCTTTTTCTTCAGAAAAAAATCGAATCCCAGGCAAACGGCAAGGTATTTACTATGATCGACGTCCTGAAAGGGAATTAATATTTTATGAGAATAGCCATTAAACGATTTATCGTTGGTTTCATATTTATGTCTGTTGCCGGGTCATGGGGAACTGACGTTTTGCCAAAAGAGACAAGTCCCGAAAAGACCTGGCCAAAAAAAACATGGACGGACCAGGCCGATCCGGTGGCAGATAAAAATGCCCTCACAGGCGGAGAAATCTCCGTGTTTGGCGGGCAATACCCCAAAAGTCTGAATTATTATTTAGACAACAATTCATTGTCTTCAGAAATTTTCAATGCGCTGTTTGAAACGCTTTTAACCCTGAATCCCCTTACCATGAAATATGAACCGGGTCTGGCTGATAAATGGTCCATTTCTGACGACAAAAAAACATTTATATTTCACATCAACGAAAAAGCACGCTGGAGTGATGGCACACCGGTAACTGCCGAAGATGTCAGATGGACGTATGATGTTATTTTAAATCCTAAAAACATGACCGGGCCGCATAAAATCAGCATGGAACGATTTGCTCCCCCGGAGATCATCGATAAATTAACCATTCGCTTTACTGCAAAAGAAATTCACTGGAAAAACCTGCTGGCTGCCGGCGGTTTTCAAATCCTGAGCAAAAAAACATATGAGCAATCCGATTTTAATACCATCAACTTTGAGTTCCCCGTTGTATCCGGCCCCTATAAACTCGGCCGCATTGAGGAAGGTGTTTTGTTAAATTTAAGCCGGCGGGCTGACTGGTGGCTTATAAATGCCGCATCTTCAAAAAACAAGGGAAACTTTGAAACCATCACCTATAAATTCTTTGCCGAACGGACCAATGCCTTTGAGTCGTTTAAAAAAGGCATCATTGACCTCTTCCCGGTGTATACGTCCCGTATATGGATCAATGAAACCAGCGGAGACCCTTTTTCAAAAAATCATATTATTAAACAAAAAATACACAACCATAAACCGATCGGATTCCAGGGGTTTGCCATGAACATGCGCAAACCGCCCTTTGATGATCTTCGGGTGCGCCAAGCTATGGCCTGCCTGCTCGACCGGAATAAAATGAACCAGACATTGATGTACAACCAGTATTTTCTTCACCGTTCTTATTTCGAAGATCTGTACTCAGATGCCAATCCATGCCCCAACCCGGCAATCGATTTGGACAAAAAAAAAGCCAGAGAACTTCTTGCCCAGGCCGGTTGGGTCGTTAACCCGGCGACCGGTTTTCTTGAAAAAAACGGAAAAAAGTTTTCATTTAAATTTTTAACCCGGGCGGCGTCTTCAGAAAAATTCCTGTCTATTTATGCGGAAGACCTCAAGGATGCCGGCATTGAAATGATGATTGATAAAAAAGACTGGGCATCCTGGGCAAGGGATATGGAAGAATTTAATTTTCAGATAACCTGGGCGGCATGGGGTGCCGGTGTTTTTAAAGACCCGGAAAGCATGTGGCTGTCTGCGGAAGCCGACAGAAAAAGCGGAAATAATATTACCGGCTTTAAAAGCAAAGTCGTTGATCAGCTGATTGAAAAACAAAAAACTATTTTTGATATTCAAAAAAGAAATGACATTTATCGCAAAATTGATCAGCTGATTTACCAGGAATATCCGTATGTGCTGCTCTGGAATATTGATTATACACGCCTGCTGTATTGGAATAAATTCGGTATGCCTGCCACGGTCCTTTCCAAATACAGTGATGAAAGCAGTGCGTTGTGGTACTGGTGGCTTGATGAAGACTCGGCCGCTGAACTCGGTGATGCCATTGAGATGAAAACCACATTGCCGGCCCCTTCGCCAGCGGTTCGGTTTGATGAGGTTTTTGGGAAATAAGATTGATAGGTAGAAGGTTTAAGGTATAAGGCTGAAGGGGATGAACGTCGAACATCCAACGTCCAACATCGAATTTTGAATAAGGTATTCTGTCTGGTTATAAACTGGCGGACCGCAACGAATTATTTCTGGTCCCACGGTCTTCCGCAGATCTGACGGTTTGATCGATATCTGAAAAAACAAAGACCCAAAGCAGATATGCATACGGAAAAAATTGATACCATCATCATTGGGGGCGGCCTCAGCGGAATTTATGCTGCCTTTCTGCTGGCGGCAAAGAAAAAATCCATTGTTTTGCTTGAAGCCCGATCCCGTGTGGGGGGCAGAATTTTAAGCCCGGCGCATCAAGGCTTTTTTGCTGACCTAGGACCATCCTGGTATTGGCCCATGATCAACCCGAAGGTAAACGCGCTGATACAGACACTGGGTCTTAAAGGATATCCCCAGTTTGAAACAGGCCTGAGCCGATTGCAGGCCAGGGGAGGCCATGCTGAAACCATTGCAGGCTATCCAATGGATCCACCCGGATGGCGGCTTACCGGTGGTATGATCTCTCTTGTCAATGGTCTTTGCGCGCGGATTCCCAAAGATGTCATCCGGCTGAATCATCCGGTCTGCGAAATCCAACGGCTGGACAATGGCGTTCAGGTCACTGTGGGGCGGCTTGACCAGGAACCCAGGTGCCTGCTAAAGGCATCCAGAATCATTCTCGCTTTGCCGCCCCGGCTTGCTGCCGGCTCCATTTTGTTTACACCTGATTTGGCCGACAATCTTACCCAGGCAATGTTAAAAGCAAGCACCTGGATGGCCGGACAGGCAAAATTCTTTGCCCTGTATGATAAGGCGGATTGGCGGAAAATCGGCCTTTCCGGCCAGGGGTTCAGTTATTGTGGCCCCCTATCGGAGATTCATGACGGATCCAGTGAGGCAAACAGGCCCTATGGGCTGACCGGATTTGTCGGCATCCCGGCATTGCGGCGCAAAAATAAAGAAAGCATGATCCCGGCAATCCTCACCCAGCTTACCCTTCTTTACGGTCAGGCGGCCGGACAGCCAGTCAGCGTCTATTATCTGGACTGGGCAAGGGAAGCATTTACAGCCACTGAATATGACCAGCGGGCTGCCCACAATCATCCCGAATACCAGCCGCCTTCCGGGAAAAAAAGCATCTGGGATAACACCGTTCACTTTGCCGGCACAGAAACGGCGGACCATTTTGGCGGTTACCTTGAAGGCGCATTGTCCAGTGCCCAACGAGCTGTTTTTTCGCTTCAAACAACCCGTGTTGCTTAAAATTGCTTGGATGCGCACAGGGATGCCTGAACAAATCGGTGTCACATCTTGAATTAAATCATTATTTCATTTGCCATTTTTCAGCTTGTTGTTTTCCAACAATTTTTTATGCAGCTTTGCTCATGAGTATTTCTTAAATCATTTCATTTAATATG
>Ga0307991_1001554_pt1 | contig 15973 bp, 16 predicted proteins | sample EllFjometagen131_FD_203146 | JGI IMG/M metagenome (GOLD analysis project Ga0307991, IMG submission 203146) | Marine microbial communities from Ellis Fjord, Antarctic Ocean - #131 | ecosystem: Environmental > Aquatic > Marine > Unclassified | place: Southern Ocean | collected 2014-10-08
AGAAGCCTATCAGTTTGATTTGGCAGGTCCTAAATGCCCGAACTGAAGGAATGGGACTCAATGCCGCTTCCAGAGTTTATGGAATATCTAAAAACACCATCATTGATTGGGAAACCAAATTTACTGGTTTGTATAAAATTTTATTTATTTATTCGATTACTTCTTCCTTTTTGGAGTTGATAACTGAAGGAGATGAATTCTATACAAAAATTAGAAAAATGTTCCCCAAGATTTAGCCAAAAGACTTAATATAAGACTCTCCTTTTTCAAGAATTTTTTTGCAGTCAAAAGGTTTTGCCAACTGACCAAGCATTTGGTTTGTCTTTTCCCTTAAAATCTGGTTGGCCGTGGGCATGCCGTATTCCTGCCATTTGGCAAGCGTCATGTCGGGCCAGATCTTGCTGTCCGGCTGAAATTCTTTGAACCGCTCAAATGTGGTTCGGGTTCCGAAATAGGAACCTCCGGGGCCCACTTCCTTAATTTCATCCAATAAAAAATCATCCTCCAGTTTCACCCCCCGGGCATATTTTCTGGCTTCGCAAATAATTTCATCAGCCAGCAAAATGGCTGTGGGTGAAAGAGTGGTTGCCTGGAACACCGGCCCTGAAAACGGGCAGAGTCCCACCTTTCCCATCAGAGAGCCCAGATTGTTTATCCAAATAATTCCGGCCTGAAGGAGATCACCTTCCCAGCCTATACTGTTTCCGGAAGTGCCGCTGTGGGGAACCCCGAAATATGCCATCATCTCGGCAACACTGTGGCTGATCAAGGTGCTTACAGAACTGTAAGCGGCCGTCATGGAGGACATGTTGAATGCAGTGGGCAAACTGCCGCAAATGATTCCGGAGCCTTCCTTTATCAATTGGCTGCAAACAATTCCAGAGAGCAGCTCCGCCAAAATCAGCGCCATATACCCTGCCGGGAGTACAGGCGCCGTTGCTCCTGCCATGATATAGTTATTGAAAATCACAGGCAGACCATATTCAAAGGCCTTTCTCATCTTGTCGGTTGTTCCTTTATTGAGCACCAGTGGCGTGATGATGTTCAGGTAGGGAACGACAAACGGTTTTTCTGTTAATTGAGGAAACAAAGCGTTGATGAATTTCAGTATGCCGGGGAACTCTGAATCGTTTGAAACCAGGATCAAAATCGGTTTTTCCGTATTTGCCAGCATCTCCAGGGTGGAGTAGTAATCGGCTTCTTTGGGCCCGTAATCATGGATAGTTCCCGGCGTGGCAATGGCGTCAAAGGTATCCAGCGTGTTGGCAAGCCCGGCGATCAATCCGGTGTGCCGCCGTTCCCACTGCTCTATTTCCCGGGTCAATGGATCCTGATAATTGAGCTGGGGAGACCCAATGGAAAACCGGGTTTCATCATTGGTGTCCGGTCCCAGGCTGAATGCTTTTTCTCCCCTCCGGTTGTAAATATCAACATTGCGGGCAACCTGATCCAAGCATGTTTTGACCAGTTCTCCAGGGATTTTTACGACCTCCCCCTCGCATTTGATCCCGATTTTTTTTGCAAAGAGGCCAAATACCTCCGGGCATTCAATTTTGACTCCCACATTTTTCAGTATCCACAGCGCTTTCTCATATAGCAGCGCTTTTTGATCATCAGACAGAATGCTCATTGCAGGGTGTATATAGGACATATGGTTTCCCTTTTTATCTTGGTTTTCAATGCAAAAAATTTATTTTAAATAGCCGATCAGGTTTTTTTCCATTCTTTTCTCCCATTGTTCTATAAAATCAGGTGTCCACCGATAAAATCCTTCCTCAGAGCGCATGCCGATCTTTCCCTTTTTAACCATTTCCAGAATCAGGTGATAGGGTTCGTTGGAAGAATCCATGTCCGGCAGCATATATTTTTCACATGCTACGGTCATATCATACCCTTCATTATGTTCCAGAATTTCAAAGGGACCTGCAACACCCATCCTGCGTCCAAAACTGTATTTCACAACTTTGTCGACATCCTGAGCCGTGGCGATTCCCCGCTGGACCATATGAAACGCCTCCCGTTCAAATGCAATCTGCAGGCGGTTGGCAACGAAGCCAGGCGCTTCCTTCTTGCAGATCACCGGTTTTTTGCCCATTTTGCTTAAAAATCCATACACGCTGTCAACGGTTTGATCCGACGTCTGTTCACCGCGCACGATTTCAACCAGCGGCATCAGATATGCGGGGTAAAAATAGTGCATCACCAGAACCCGGCCGGGTCTGTCTGACCCCTCTGCCAGTTTCGTGGGCATCAGAGTTGAGGTGTTGCTTGCCAAAATGGTGGGGCCCTGACAAATCTGCTCCAGGACTCTAAACAGTTTAATTTTAACTTCCAAATTTTCCACCACCGCCTCAATAACCAGATCCGCAGCTTCAGCGGAATGGCTTAAACGGCTATCTGTTGAGATTCGATCAAGGGCAGGTTGAATCTCTTCTGATTTCATAACGCCCCATTCAGCCAATCTCAACAAATTGTCTTCTATCATCGATTTTACTTTTTGCAGAATATGCAAGTCAATATCATGAAAAACCACATTATGGCCTGCAACGGCGATTTCCTGTCCAATACCAAGCCCCATTCTGCCTGAACCAATGATAGTGATTGTGCTAATTTTTGATTCCATTGACCTTTCCCTTAAATTTATAACATCGAACGATCTCTATACCAATCATGGCAAAACGGACTACCGGACCGATAGCAGGGGATTGGAGACTTCTTTCAAAACATCCACCATCCGTCAAAATCTGCCGGGTATCAGTATTGGGAAGGTGTTAGGGAGAGTCCCAGCATCTCCCGCGCCTGTTTTGGTGTCGCAATGGCTCTGTTCATGCCCTTTGCCAGATCAGCGATCCGTTCCACAGCTTCGGCATTGGATTTGAGCAGCCGGCCTTTTTTCAGATATACGTTGTCCTCCATTCCAACCCTCACATGTCCCCCCAAAATTATGGACATCATGGTCATGGGAAACTGAAAAGGCCCCATGGCTGCGATGGAAAACAGGCTATCTGCAGGAAGCTCCTGAATCAATGCCATCACGTTCCACGGCGTCGCATAACTGGCAGTGACAGATCCCAGGACAAGTTGTATTTGATACGGTTTTTCCACCAGCCCCTGTTTGATGAGATCATGGATGACCCAGTAATGCCCCGGATGAAACAGTTCCATCTCCGGGCGGATGCCCCTTTCCTTCATCATGCGGGCCAATGTAGCAACCTCATCATAGGTGGTGTGGGAACAATCATTGAGGAGTTGCGCCTGTCTCGGATAGGGAAGTGGTGCCTTACGTTCCCTCATTCTTACCTTGTACATCTCAGGTCCAAGGTTCAGGGAGGCTGTTTCCGGTTTTGCATCCAGGCATTTGATTCGTTCCGCGAAGGACTGTCCGAAGGATCCGCCCGTAGTCAGATTGAGAATGATGTCCGGGCATTTTTCTCTGATCCTGGCATTGATTTTGAAAAAGGCATCCGGATCACCGGTTCCCTCGGCCCAGTTTTTCGGATTTCGGGCATGGAGGTGGACCATGGATGCACCTGCTCGGTAACAGGCCTCGGTTTGTTCCACCTGTTCCTCCGGGGTTTCCGGCAAATTGGGGTTGGCTTCTTTGCCATGAACCCCTCCGGTAATGGCGACGCAGATGATTAAAGGCGGCAACGAAGCTGTAGCCGTCAACCGGGACCACTCGTAGGGGTTTCGGTGATCAAACGTTAAAGTACGCATTGGGTTCTCCTTGTTTTTTTCATTTACATTTCACTATACGGGCATCCAGGCACAGGATGCTTTTTTCATAAACCCGTACCGGATTGAGATCCAATTCCAGAATATCGGGATTCTCGACAATCATTTCCGATACCCTCACCAATAGGTCCGCCAACTTGTCCAGAGCCAGGGCTTTCTGATTTCTGGCGCCGGATAACATCTCATATGCCTTGGTTTCCCTTATCATTTCACGGGCATTGTCAAGGGTGAGCGGCAGGATCCTGAATACCACATCCCCAAAAATTTCTGCATAAATTCCGCCAAGCCCAAACATGATCGTCGGCCCGAAAACAGGGTCATCCAAGGCCCCCACAATCACTTCCATGCCGTTTTCAGCTTGCTTGCACATCAACATGCCATCAATGACGGCGGTGGGCGCTGTTTTGGCGACACGCGTCAGGATTGCAGAGAAGGCACGGCAAAGGTCGTTTTTGTTTTTAAGATTTACGGCAACCCCGCCGGCATCACTTTTATGAGGGATATCCGGGGAAACAATCTTGAGCACAACCGGGTAATCCATCTTTTCTGCCAGTTGAACAGCTTCCTCACAAGTCGTTGCCAGGCCATGTATGGGATAGTGAATGTTGTATTTCTCCAAAAGATCGGCTGCCTGATACTCAGGTATAAAAACGGACGCCCCTGCATATTCTCGTTTGGGAATCATATAATTAATGCGTTGGCGCTGGGATCTTCTTTTTTTCCATTTGCTGAATTTTACGACTGCGCCCAGGGTCCGAATGGCCCGTTCGGGCGTCGGCAAGACTGGAATGCCTGCTTTATGCAATTTAGGCCTGTCTTTTTTTTCTTCCATCTCCCCACCCATATAGGAGACGATAATCCGGGCCTTTATTTTCCCCGACAACCGTATCAGCATATCCGCAGCGCCCGGAATCGGATCGCCGAAATTGAACAGGAAAATGTCTGCCAAATTGTGACGGTCTGCAATCAATGCCACCTTTTCAAACTCATCTGTCCATATGGTTGCTAAATCAATGGGATTGTTCATGGAACCAAGGGGATTGGCAAAATCAAGGCTTTTCAGTTCACCCTCAACTGATTCCGAAATTTTCGGGATGGACAAACCATTAAGTTCCGCTTCATCCACAGCCAGAACCCCCAAACCGCCGGAAGAGGAGATAATCAGAACCCGGTTTCCGCGGGTCTGCGGCATCAGTGACAGGGTTTTACCATAATCAAAGAGACTTTGGACGTCCCGCACGACAATCACGCCGAACTGTCGGCATACGGCATTGAAAATTTCATTTGATCCAGCCAGAGAGGCTGTATGGGATGCCACCGACTTTTTTCCTTCTTCCGATTTTCCAGTTTTGAGAATCACCACAGGTTTTTTGCCGGATATTTGATCCATGGCCTGGATAAAGCGCCTGCCGTCCTTAACGCCTTCAAGATGCACTATGACGGCTGAGGTATTGTCATCCCGGGCAAGAAATCCTAGAAAATCCGATTCACAGATATCCAACTGATTCCCCAGATTTATGCATGCACTGATGCCGATCCCGTCATCGTTTGCCCACCCCAGTAATCCGTTGGTGAGTGATCCGCTCTGGGTCATGGTGGCCAGACCGCCGCTGTGCTGAACTATTGGAAAAAACTGGGCATGCAGCCGGTTGGGGAAATAGATAAATCCTTCTATGTTGGGACCGATGATGCGGATGTTGTGCGCCCTGGCCAACGTGGCGATTTCTTCTTCAATATCAGATCTGCCGACTTCACTGAAACCGGCTGAAGTAATGGCAACACCCGGTATCCCCATCTCGCCTGCTTCTTTAATGACATCCGGAACCAGATCGACAGGGATCATGATAACAGCCGCATCCGGCACTTCGGGAAGTTCTTTTAAGGATGTATAAGCACGCAAGCCCATAATTTCACCGCCTTTGGGGTTAATGGGATAGATTTTGCCCTTGTATCCACCTTTTATCATGCTTTCCAAAGTCATATAACCGTATTTCGCAGGATTGTTAGAGGCTCCGATCACGGCTATGGACTGTGCATTAAACATTTTATCGATGGTTTGGATAGTTGCAATATCCGATTGCGGCATGACGATTTCCCTTTTGTATTATTTATATATAAATTCAGATGGTTTTGTTTTATATTCCAAATACATACCCTTACGGATACATCTCTTTCCGCAAAATATTTTTCCAAAAAATGAAACAAAAACATTGGCACCGACTCTTTCCGGCAGGCGCGCGGCATTGACGCGCTCCAGCGCTGGTCGTTATATCAGCAATTATGGTGCCAATTTATAATAAACAAAAGATGTTACTTGTTATCATACTGTAATTACACAAAATTATAGTTATAAGCATAAACTGAATAGGGGATGATATGAGGCGAAACATTCTAAACCGACACTTTTTACAATGCGCAATTCAGATTTATTTTAAAACAGGGATCGATTTTAAGAAATTGATTCATATATGAATTAACAGGAAGTTTTTTTAATAGATTTGGGGAAATTCGATTCATATTTGGATCTATCGCCCATGTTATCAAAGTTAAAATAATCATAATCGTTTCTCAATATTTTAGACAATGCTGTCTTTCCAGCATGCCGTGGTCTGGTCAGCAGTATAATTTTTTTATATAAATTTTCCTATAGTGGACCCCAAAAACTGGACAGACAGCCGAAAAATCTGAGGGCCCTGGGCGGGAAGTTTACCGGTATGGTGGTTCCGGGTTTGGAGACAACCTTGGGAATACTGGAGGGCGAAGAGCATGGGGTCATATGCTACCGGGTGATCAATGAAAAGGGGGAGCGGACTGTTACCAATGGGTTTATTCGAACAACATCATAACGGGAAAAAAATGGAAGGGCAATCGCTGTTAAACGCCTATTTCGATACTGAGTTCACCCTGGAAGCAACCCAAAAGCATGAGATCACCCGGTTAATCCAGATCAGATGATACTTGCAATCCCATGTGGTATGACTTAAACTACGAAAATCATTCATCGAAAGCCTCCTTACTTGTAAACTTTGAGCGGTTCACTTGTTTGTGAGGCTTTCGTATATTCCCGTAAATGTCAAACTCTGGAGTCTCCCTAGCAAAACCGGGGGTTTACCCATGATTAATTATGCCACGGATGTTGGTGAAGCGGGATTCTTGGTAAAGTCCTTATTTGAAAGACACATAAATGGCACTTGTACACCGATTGTGCAGTTGTTGCAAACACAGATTTCAAAGGCTATAAATGGCACGAATTACAATGAGCTACGGCACGACTGGTATCGAATTGGATCTACCGGATCAATGGAATGTCACTATTATTGAAAAAGAAAATATGCCGGTGCTAAACGATCCGGCCGGCAGCGTGCTGCGTTCATTTTCAGAGCCTGTGGGGTCTGATACGCTTCAAATTGCTGCACGCAGCTGCAGGACTGTCTGCATTCTAATCTGCGATATCACCCGGCCGGTGCCGAACGGCATTATTTTGCCGGCCCTGGTTAGGGAACTGCTAAAGGCCGGTATCGCTGCCGCGAACATTACCGTTCTAGTGGCGACAGGCCTTCACCGGCCCAATGAAGGCAAGGAACTCGAGGAGTTGGTGGGGGATCAATGGGTATTGGACACGGTTCGAGTGGTGAATCATTTTGCACGCAACGATGAGGACCATGTCGATCTGGGAAAGACCAACTGTGGAATACCGATTCGGATCGATCGTCGCTTTGTCGATGCAGACTTGAAACTTGTCACGGGCCTTGTGGAACCGCATTTTATGGCCGGGTATTCCGGTGGCAGAAAGGTCATCACACCCGGCATCGCTCACCGGGAAACCATCGGCCGATTTCATACCGCTCGGTTCTTAGAACACCCTCTGGCGGTCAACTGTGTCCTAAAGGGGAATCCGCTGCACGCTGTTCAGCTTGAAATCTTGGGGAAATTATCGCCGGTATTGGCCGTCAACACCGTTATCGATAATAAACGGCAGCTTTCATTTGTAAATTTTGGAGATATTCAAACAAGTCATCTGGCGGCTGTGAATTATCTTGAAAAATACTCGGTCCTTCGTGTTGAAGACAAATTTTCAACCGTTCTGACAAGCGCTGGCGGATACCCACTGGACAAAACATATTATCAGACCGTCAAAGGCATGGTCGGAGCCATGAATATTTTGAAACTCGGCGGGCACATGGTTATTGTGTCTGAATGTTCCGAAGGTATGGGGTCAGCCGCCTATGTCGATGCGCAACAACGACTTGTCTGCATGGGGCCGGAAGATTTCCTGGATAGCCTCAGACAGAAAGATATTGCTGATGTGGATGAATGGCAAACCGAGATGCAGCTAAAACCGATGCGTATGGGTTACATCCATCTTTTCAGTCGGCGGCTTTCAGACAAGGACTGGCGGATGACCGGTGTAGCCGCAGTTGAAGATTTGACCGATACGCTCTGGCAGTGCGTGAACCAGGCTGGAGACAATAAAATCGCAGTTATACCGGAAGGCCCCTATGTGATTCCTTTTTATAGGGCGTGCCTTTAAGGAAAATTCTCTATATCTCCTTTGTCAGCAAAATTGTGACGAAGCAATAGAACCCGACTGCAAAAACCGTAGACAACATCTGCTTCGTTGGTTAATCCTAAAATAAGTATAAATTAATTTAAGAAGAAGTAAAAAAAAATCGCTAAAAAAGTTAAAAAAAGAAATTGGGAAAACCAGGCATCTCCGATGCTGTCGGCTTCCAATATCCATTATGATATGGATGGCCGCAACAAAGGGATTGCCAATGGTGGTATCGGTATCATTCATCAAATGGCTGGGAAGTCCGGGTTGGTGAATGAGATTGATACGCGTCTTGAGTTGCTCAAGCGTTATCTGCCCTACCACGAATCTGATCATATACTCAATATGGCATAGGACATTCTTGCCGGAGGCCATTGTCTTTAGGGTATTGAATTATTGAGAAATGATGAAGCCTGGCTTGATGCACTGAATGCTGAGATTATTCTGCGCAAAACCATCAAAGTAACCAAAGGCGAGCTCAAGCTTTTCGATGATATCCGGTATTTTTTTTCATCACCTATGACATGAAAAGATCGGCCAAAGCCCTGATTCAGTTTTACAGAAACCGTGCAGATCACGAAAATGATATTGAGCAGTTAAAAAATGGCGCCCGAGCCCTCCAGGCCCCCTCTGACACGCTGATTTCCAACTGGGTCTATATGGTCATTGCTTCATTGGCCTGGGATATGAAGGCTTGGTATGGCATGCTGCTACGCTGTTAGAAAAAGGGAATTACCTGATAACTCCAGATAGACTGAGCATCCAATAGCATCAAAAGAAAGGTATCCGACAATCATGAGTACAGCCCTTTTAAGTATTTTATCTGGCATCGCCGGTATGTTTGGATGGGGATTATACGATTTTTTAGGAGGTGTTTACTCCAAACAGATAGGTCCTTTTAAATCTTTATTTTGGTCACAACTGGCAGGTTTAATATTTCTCTGTCTGCTTTTAATCGCATTCACAATAAACTTCAATGTCCCTATTTGGGTAATCATTTTGCTCCCAATCGCGGCAATTGTTTATTCTGCCGGGTACTTATTTTTTTTCAGAGGGTTCGAAATAGGCAATGTATCGATTGTCGCCGCCACCATGAATCTATGGGCGGTTTTCACGATGCTGTTTGCTTTTATTTTTATGGGCCAGCGGCTTTCCACAATGCAGTCCGCAGGTGTCTTCATGATTATTTCCGGCGTCACTTTGGCATCCGCAAATTGGCGTGATATTAAAAATCATCGTTTTAAACTTTCACTCGGCGTTAAAGAAACCGTCTTGGGCGCTTTTTTCTTTGGCGTTTTCTGGAATATCAGTGAAGTTATATCTGAAAAAATTGGGTGGTTGCCAACAACGCTATTTGTGAAGTTTGGAATTATTGTGTTCTTATTATTCTTTTCTTTTCTCATCAAACGAGAACTCTCTCTGGCAAAAGCTCCCATAAAAACAAAAATAATAATTTTTTTAATGGGCAGTATTGAGGCCGGGGCCGTCGCAATGGTTAATTATGGATTGACGATCGGCGATGCAATACTGATTACGCCCATCGCTTCCGCCTTATCGATAGTCACCATAACACTGGCTATTATATTTCTGAAAGACAAAATCACAATACTTCAGGGGCTTGGAATGATCACCGCTATTGCCGGCATAATTGTAACTGCATTATAAGATCTTGCACAATTATTCTACTGGCCGGTCAAGACTAAATTTTTGCGCATACCTGAGACTCTCTCTGGTTCGGTCTATTCGGATTAGCAGATGAAGACTTTTCTGCACCATCCTTATTCAGGGGCGTAAGAATAGGGTTCATGGGCCCTGTGGCATGCCACCAGGTGCGCGTCTCCTGCGGTTCCTTTGACAGAGCCAAGCGCCGGTTCTTTATGAAAACACAAATCAAAGGCCGCAGGACAGCGCGTATGAAACCGGCACCCTTCGGGCAGGTCAGCAAGCCGCGGCACCATCCTGGGAATCGTCTTCAGCAATGACTTTCAAGGATTTTCCAGCCTGGGAATCGACGATAAAAGGCCGAGGGTATACGGATGAAGGGGATTTTTAAACAATTCTCCCACAAGGGCCTGTTCGGCTACCCTGCCCGCGTACATGACCAGGACAGCATCACAGATCTCCCGATGACGCCCAGGTCATGCGTAATAAAGATCACCGCCATTCCTCCCCCCATACCCTGCTGCATTTTTTTGATCAACTCAAGGATCTGAGCCTGAATGGTGACATCCAGGGCCGTGGTGGGTTCGTCGGCAATGAGAATATCAGACTCACACAAAAGGGCCATGGCAATCAATCATTATCACCCTGTCCCCATTTTTTGTCACTGTCCCCATTTTTTGTCGTAGCCATTTCAATGGTCGTCAGCAAACCGAACTGCAAGGCCGATACCGGTGCCGCTATCACCTTCATGCTCCAGACGACCACAAAGGCATAGGGAATCTGCTCGCAAAACCGGATGAGAATGTCGGTGATCAGCAACCCCTTCATGGCCGGGTTCATGAGCCCAAACAATTTTAATGGATTTTTCTCCGGTGTCAGATTGCAGGCATTGCCCGAAGACAGCACATCCTGCGTATCGTCATCGATCATGTGCTGCTGAAGGAAGAACGCCACCATAGACATGACCAAGACTACCCCAAAGGCCAGTCGGACACCGTCGCGCTCCCCCCATATGCCCACGAATAACCCGCCGAGCAGGGGGGCCCAGCGCCATGGGGACGCGTCTGACCAGCGAATGCATGGTTACCCCCATGGTACGCTTGTTCACAGGAAGGACCTTATACATCAGGCTCATGGTGGCCGGAAATGATATGGCCGACCACGAAATAAACAGCACGGCCCCGACCAGCACCGCCTGCCAGGCCGGTATCAGGATAACCAGGGCAAAACCAGCCATGGCCACCAGGTTGAAGATCAGGAGCGCCTTCTTCGTGCCCAGACGATCAGACAGGTAGCCGCCTGAAAATGAGTAGAGGGCCGAAAGCAGGTTGTCCATGGCCTGAAGAAGACCGATGGCCAGAACACCACCGCCCAGTGCCAGCATGTAAATGGGCAAAAAATGTTCGACCATGCGCTCACCCATGCCCAGCAACACCACCATGGCCAGAACGCCGACGGTGCTGCGCTGCAGGGCCAGAAAACCGGAGATTCCGGTGGTGCCGCCCCTTATTTTTTTACGAGGTGCCATGGTGGGTTTCCCTTACGATTCATTACCGGCCGCAAGGTCGTCGTGGACATGGGATCGGGCCTTTATAATTTTTAACACAACCTTCCGAAATATTCCAATATAATAAGGAGAGATGGACGCAACGTATTGCCGTGGGCGGAAAATTTTTTGTCGAGGTGTAAAGGACAAAATTAGATTCAGGGCTATCGGCAGCAAGGTCATCAATGCAGGAGGTTTTTATGAGCTTAAAGAAAGTGAGGCACCTAACAGCAGCAATTTTGATAGCGAAATGATCACTTTAACGTCAAAAAAACAGCTCTAATTGCCATGTTTATTCTGAAAAATTAATATAATGGTTCGGTCCGACCTGATGATCTTGTTAAAAGAATTGGGTACGGCTCTTATGAAACAAGCTAAAACAGCTTCAAATAGAGGGGATTCAGCATTAACAGCATTGGCTTTATGCTACTTTCTGGCAAGATAATCCAGCTGCCGGGGGCTATCTGACCTTAGTAGTTGTAAATAAAAAATGCGCATCAAGAAGCGTCTATTTTTTCAATGCGTGGGAATTGGTTGCGCCCTTAGCCAAAAAGCCCTTTCTGATTTGGGTCATCGCATCTTCCAGGTGGATCCGCAGGCGCGCGGTGGCGAGTTCCAAATCTTTTTTCTTCAAGGCTTCGAGTATAGGATAATGGGTCGCTACATATCGTTCGGGTGGATCATACACTTTTTTTTCAATGTTTAGGAACATGTAGATGTGATGTTCAAGCGTTTCCCAGAAAAAAAGCAATTTTCGGTGGCCGGTCATTTCACAGACCGTGCGATGAAACTGCAGATCATGGGCTACAACACTGGCAGTGTCCCCGGCACGGGCGGATGTTTCCATGTCCTTGATGATCATCGCCAACGTCGCCAGTTTTTCGTCATCGATACGGTTTATCAGAAGTTGAAGCGCCAGGGCTTCGATGGCACCCCGCAACGAAAAGACCTCTTCCATGTCTTGTTCGGTAAATTTGGAGACATAGGTCCCTTTGAAGGGGATGTTTTCAACCATGCCTTCTTTTTCAAGGCAGCGCAAGGCTTCCCGGATAGGAAACCGGCTGATTTGCATCTGTTCTGCCAACTGACTTTCTACGAGCCGATCACCAGGCTTCAACTTCCCGTTGATGATGGCCTCCCGGACATGGGTTAACGCCTGAGTCATCAGGGTAGGTCGTTTTTGTCCCTTTAGTATTGCGTCCATGTTTTATCGTTCCTGCAATTTGATATAAATTAAATATAACAATAATCGCACAGTTTATCAATCAAGATCTACCCTGATAAATTGTTGACAATTGAAAGAATTATGCCCAATAATTTGACTTTGTCAAGTGCAAGTTCAATATCGTATGATGATACGATTATAGAATACTTAATAAATTCAATATTCTATATAATTTATGCATAAATTAAAATAAAAATATGGAAATTTAAAAAAATTATTGTAAACCGTTGACAACTAGTTTTGGAAGGTGTAAAGTTTTCCAAAACAATAACAATCACCCTTTCGAAAGAAGACAAACCATGCACCAGGCAAAACTTTCTGACATCCACTCCATTGAAATTATAGACAATCGAGGAATGCCCACAATCCGGGCCACGGTTCAAACCAACACGGACCACAAAGGGACGGCTGATGTGCCTTGCGGCTCATCCACCGGTGCTTATGAGGCCCAAGAGGTCCGCGACGGCGGCTCCCGCTACCAAGGCAAAGGGGTCCGCAAAGCGATCCAGAACATCAATGAAAAGATACTTCCGGCTTTGAAAGGCATCGACATTACGCGTCAGCGGGAAATCGACCGGATCATGTGCGAAATCGACGGCACGCCCAACAAATCCAGTCTCGGTGCAAACGCTATCCTGGGCGTGTCGCTTGCTGCGGCCAAAGCCGCGGCCGCTTGCTGCGGATTACCCCTTTACCGATACCTGAATGTCGGCAGTCACGTGTTGCCGGTCCCGCAAGCCTGCCTGCTCAACGGCGGCCTGCATGCCGGCAATGATCTCGATATCCAGGAATACAGCGTTATGCCGGTCGGTGCAACCAGCTTCAGCCGGGCCGTGGAGATGCTGTGCGATATATTTCAGGCACTCCGAGAATTATTACTGAAAAGCATCGGTAAGTCGGCCGTAAACAGCAGCGAGGATGGCGGATTTGCGCCGCCGCTGAATCGTTCGGCCGAAGCGATGAACTTTCTGGTCCAAGCCGTCGAAACGGCCGGTTATGGTAAAGACGTTGTGTACGCCCTGGATTTTGCTGCCAGTGGTTTTTACGATCCGGAAAAGAAAATCTACCGGTTTGAAGGTGAAACCTATACCGCCGACGGCATGATCGAAATGATTGGACACCTGATCGAGAAATTTCCCGAAATCGTTTCCATCGAAGATCCATTGCATGAAGATGACCTGAAAGGATGGCAGAAACTGACCCGAACATTTTCAGACCGGATGGTAGTGGGCGACGATCTGTTCGCCACCAATATCGGGCGTTTGCGACAGGCCGTTCCGATTGGGGTGGCCAATGCCACCCTGTGCAAGGTCAATCAGATCGGCACATTGACCGAAGCCATGGATGCCGCCCGATACGCCCAGCGCAACGGTTATCCGGTAGTCATGTCCGTGCGCTCCGGCGAAACCGAGGACGAAGTGCTTTCGGATGTCAGCGTGGCGCTGGATGCCGGCCTGTTTAAAACCGGTGGCATTCGTGGCAGCGATCGTGGAACCAACTACAATCGATTTATGGAAATCGAATTCGAGCTGGGCGGTTTGGCGCAATATGCCGGCCGGGACTACAAACGGCTGGTTTAAATCGATTGAACCGGGGAAAACAGGAAGTGATTTTTCTGAAAACGGATTCACCAAATAAAAAATTCGATAAGGAATTCGGGGGAAGCCAATGGATTCGTTAATTAAAAATAGGGACAGCCTGCTGGCGCACGGATTCACGGCGGGTCGGGAAAAAGCCATCGATATTGTGACCCATGCACTGCAGGCCGTCAATGCCAGGCAAGCAGTCAAAAACAAGGTACAACTTGTCGATAATGTGCTGAAAATCGAAGATCGGTCATTTGACCTGCGGCATGTTCATCATATCTACGCCATGGGTGCCGGCAAGGCAACCTTCCCGCTGGCCGCGGCTTTGGAAGAGATCCTGGGTGAACGCATCACCGATGGGTTTATCGCCGTTAAGGACGGGCAACTCGGTCAACTGAACCGAATCCGGGTAATGGAAGCCGCGCATCCCGTGCCGGATCATCGCAGTGTGACAGCCGGTCGGCAGGTACTTGATATTGCCGAAAAGGCCGGTCCCGATGACCTGGTGATCTGCCTGATGTCTGGGGGCGTATCATCCCTGTGTTGTGAACCGGTGGCCGACATTTCGTTTGAACACAAAATGACCACTAGCCGCCTGATGGTCAACTCCGGTGCGGACATCGACGAAATCATGACCGTCAGGGGGCACCTGTCGCAGATCAAAATGGGCCGTCTGGCCCATGCGATTCATCCGGCCGCTATAATCAGTCTGACGGTGTCGGATGCCATCGGCGATCCCATGAAATGGAATACGGACTGGACCAGTCCCGACAATTCCAAACGCGCCGATGCGGTGCGTATTTTGAAAAAATACGGTCTTTGGAATAAAACGCCCGAGGCCGTGCGGCGGTATCTATCCAAACCGGAGAAGAATACCGACCCCGGGGCCGACCACACCGCCTACAACATTCACAACTTCATGGTCGTCAAAACCACCGAACTGACCGACGCCGCGGTTCGCAAGGCCCAGGATTTGGGGTTGGAAACGATTGTGCTGACGTCCTGTTTGATGGGTGAAAGCCGCGAAGCCGGTCGCTTTTTCACGGCTGTTTCCCGCGAAGCCTTCGAGAAAAAAAGACCGGTAAAACCACCCTGTGCCTTGATTGCCACCGGTGAAACCGCCGTGAGGATCGAAAACGATGATTGCGGCAAGGGCGGCCGCAACCAGGAATTCGCTGCTGGTGCCTGTCTGGATTTAGAGCCGTCCGATCCCATCGTGGTCTGCTCGCTGGGCACCGACGGCACCGACGGACCCACATCCGTTGCAGGGGCAATTACAGACGGATCCACAATTGCCAGGGCTGTCGGCAAAGGATTGGACATTCACGAACTGTTGCGCAAGCACGACATTTTGACCCTTTTAACGGCGGTGGATGACGCCATTGAAACCCGCGATACGGAGACCAACGTGTGCGACATTGCAGTTGCCGTTGTGCTGTAATACAACGGCCGGTAAATTGATCGCAAACAAATATCAAATCGTAAAATCGGCACCGGACCCTTTATTCTACAAAGCTTTGAACCGGGTGTGCGGGCTTTGACCAAACGCAACCCCAATTATTTTAAGGAGGGCAAACCTTACTTCGATGAGGTAGAGACCATCGGCATAGCCGATGTCAACGCGCGGACCACTGCTTTGAAAACCGGCCAGATCGACTACATAAACC
>Ga0307991_1001556_pt1 | contig 15961 bp, 15 predicted proteins | sample EllFjometagen131_FD_203146 | JGI IMG/M metagenome (GOLD analysis project Ga0307991, IMG submission 203146) | Marine microbial communities from Ellis Fjord, Antarctic Ocean - #131 | ecosystem: Environmental > Aquatic > Marine > Unclassified | place: Southern Ocean | collected 2014-10-08
CATAACGGATTTTTCCTTTTTCTTTTTCCCTTTTTTGTATTTTACATTATCCTTTTTTATTGACCTGAAATTTTTAGTATTACTGGATTTTAGTTTTTTTACTTTTCTTCTTGGAGATTTTTTGACAATGTCGTAGGATTGTTCTTCATATTTCAAAGACATTGAAACATCTGCCGAATATTCAAAAAAATAACGCTTAATCCCACGTCTATCACATTTAAACAAAGAGTAACCGAATTTGGGTTCACCTTTGGAATCAAAGCTTAATATTTCAATTATTTTTTTTGTACTTATTAAATTATTTCCATCCCATCCCAAAATTGTGTAATATTTTTTACTTTTTACTTTTGTTAGAATAATTTTATAATAATGTGCCCCGTACCAATTGTCGCAGGAAAGAGTTTTTAGTTCCGGATTTTCAATTTCATCTGACCTGTCTTTTAATCTATGTATTACGGTAAGATTGCTTTTTTTGCTTTTCTTCTGAATAAAACCATAATATTCGTAAGTGCCATCAGTTCTGGGGATGTTCCAGTTGAAAATTCTGAAGGAATTGTCCGGTGAAACAAGTCTTGCAATGGTAATTAGCGAATCAAAAGGATATTCATAAGAATTGCTGACGCAAAGTGCTTCTTCTAATAAATTAATAAAAATTTCGTTAGCAGCATATTTATCCAAATCAGTTTTTCCGTGAAGGATATTTTTCCCGAGAATTTTTAATGTGTCTTCATACTCAGTAAAAACATTACTTACCTGAGTAATATTACTTTTCTGGGCAGAAGAAATATTTATAGAACTTAAAAATAATAGGGATAGACAAAAGGTGGCTATTTTTCTCATAAATTATAAACGCTTTGATTTAATGTTTATTTTTGAAAAATGAATAAACAAAAGTAAAAAATAGTTTTTATAAAATGAAAAGAATTAGTGCATTTGTGAAATTAGGCGATTTTCTGAAAAATATACATAGTAAAGATTTAGAAAAGTACTCTGCTTCTTTTGATGAAATAATTCATAATCATCATCAATCAAATCCTTGGTTTATTGAAGAGAACGTAAGGGTTGCCATAAATTCAATAGCTGAAACTTTAAACGAAGAAAGCCTTGTTAAGTGGATGAATCTTTATGAAAAGAAAATCAATAAAATAAACTATCAAGCGAAAAGGGTAGGAGTGGTGATGGCGGGAAATATTCCTTTGGTTGGTTTTCATGATTTCTTGTGTGTGTTGATGTCGGGGAATAAATTCTTTGGGAAACTTTCGTCTCAGGACAATAAATTGCTTCCTGCCATTGCAGAAATTTTGATTGAAATAGAACCGGACTTTAAAAATTATATTGAATTTACTGAGGAAAGATTGAATTCTTTCGATGCTATCATTGCTACCGGCAGTGATAATACTTCTCGATATTTTGATTATTATTTTGGAAAATATCCTAACATAATTCGAAAAAACCGAAATGCTGTAGCTGTACTTTCTGGCAAGGAAACAAAAGAAGAATTAAAAGAATTGGGTAAGGATATATTTATGTATTTCGGATTGGGATGCCGCAATGTTTCAAAATTATATGTTCCCGAAGATTATAAGTTTGATAGTTTTTTTGAAGCAATTTTTGAATATAAAAATGTTGCCCAGTATCACAAATACATGAATAATTACGAATATAACAGGTCGATATTTTTACTCAGTCAAATAAAACATTTCGATAATGGTTTTTTGTTGTTGAAAGAAGACCAAACAATATCTTCGCGAATTGCTGTTCTGAATTTTGAATATTACAAAAACACAAAAGATGTAAATTCAATTTTAAAATCAAATACCGAAAAAATTCAATGTATTGTTTCCAATGCTTCTGAGATAGATTCAGCCATTCCTTTTGGACAAACACAAAACCCGCAGCTTTGGGATTATGCCGATGGAGTTGACACTATGGAGTTTTTGTTGAACCTATAATTATGATTATTTTTTGGTGTAAAAATTATAGCTTAAAATATTTCGTACCTACGGCACTTAAAACTCGTTAATAATTGATTGTTCTATAAATATTTCGCACCTCTGGTGTTATGGTGAAAAGCCTCGTAGATGCTTTATTTTTATAGAAAATAATAAGTTCCCAATTGGAAATTCCTTATATAAAGAAATATAAGAATGTTGTTGATTTGTGTGGAATTTAAATCAGAATCTCATACACTTGATAAATTAAAATAAAATAATATTACTAAGCTAATTATTATGAAGGGCTACGTGCTTTTGCACTGAAGTAATACAATACATAGAGTTGCTGGCAGTTTATTTATACTGTATCTAAAACAATTTAGCAATTTAACAATTTAACAATAAAAATTCAATGAAAAAGAATTCATCATTTAATACATTTAAATCCTTAATTTATAAAACATTTAATCTAATTATTTCTTAAAACATTGTCGTCATATTCAACTTCGAATCGCAATTTATGTTTTGCTTCTTCTTGTGCCAAGGATAAGAATATTTCACTTAATTGATTGTTAGGAGCAATTTTAGCCAAATCGGAATATAATTTGAAAGCTGCTTTTTCTTTGTTCATTGCCACAAACAAAAAATCCTGATAGGTCATATCAGACTTAGGTTCAGATGTAACCATATAATCAGAAATTTTTAAATCAACAACTTTTTCTTCTTTAAATTCGAATAATTCTTTTTCTTTGATTCTAATTAAACGAGATTTGTGTCCCTTTTCTTCATTGGCAATTTGGATAAAAACTTTTTTCATTGCTTCGTTAGAAGTTTGCTCAGATAATCCTGTATAAAATTCAACGGCTTCTTGTTCCGAAGCTATAGCAAAATCTAAAATATCATTTATTGATTCAAATTCTTTCATGTTTTAAAATCTTTTTAAGGTTTATTTTTTTAAGCAAATATAATAATTTTTCTAAAGAAAAGGCTAAGGCAGAAAATAGGCTCCTACGGACTTCCTTCGGTCGTAAGGCTAAGGAGTTTTCCTGTTTTCAATTGATTTAATCATTGAATCCAATTCATCAATCACTTTGCTATAACCGTTAACTAAGTTTTCTTTATCATCTATTTTTATAAAATTTAAGGCAAAAGAAACAAGTGTTTGACTAATTATTTCATAAGCACTTCCTCTTGAAATTTTATAAAATCTTGTTTTATCTCTTTTCTCATATCTTCCAAATCCTTCGGCAATATTATGTGTTACAGAATTTGCCGACCTTCTAATATCAGAAATCATCCCATACTTTTCTTCTTTAGGAAATGATTTTGAAAGTCTATATATTTCAATCAACAAATTGAAAGCTTTTTGCCAAACAGGCATCTCAGTAAAATCTTTATATGCCATGATACATTATAATTCCTTATTTGAGTCTTTGCCTATTTCTGTCTTCGCCTTTTTCCTGCCTCAGCCTATTTCCTGCCTTAGCCTTAGCCTATTTTCAGCCTTAGCCTATTTCTCAACAAATCTTTGTTCTCAAATCAATTTGCATATTTTCCAAATCTTCTTTACTTGGGATATATTTGATTTTATAAGAACTGAGAATATCAAAGCCTGAAGATTTTAAAGATTCTGTTATTTTTGGAATACTTTGGTCTCCCCAACCATAAGAGCCAAAAGCAATAGCTTTTCTGTTTTTTGGAGACAAACCATTTAGATAAGTTAAGAATCCTGCAACAGTTGGCAAAATATTTCTGTTAAGGGTTGGTGAGCCGACACAAATATATTCTGATGTTAATATTTCTGTCATAATATCCGAGATATGATTATGCTGCAAATTAAATAATGGAGCTTTAAAGTTTATTTCTTCAAAAACTTCATGAATTGCATAAGCCATTTTCTCTGTAGATTTCCACATGGTGTCGTAAATAATAATTGCTTTTTTCTCAGTAAAATTTGAAGACCATTTTTTGTATTCTTTAAGAATTTCTGATAGAAACTTTCTCCAGATAATTCCATGGCTCGGGGCAATTATTTCAATATCAAGTCCGCTTGCTAAATCTAAAGCTTTCTGCACCTGTTTTGAATAAGGCAACACTATGTTAGCATAATATTTTCGTGCTTCATGCATAATAATATCAACAGGATATTCATCATCAAAGCGTGCTGATGAAGCAAAGTGTTGTCCGAATGCATCATTTGAAAATAAAATATTTTCTCTTGGTAAATAGGTCAACATATTATCGGGCCAATGAACCATTGGAGTTAAAATAAATTGCAAATTTCGTTTTCCGAGGCTAATTGAATCGCCTGTATTAACGAGTTTAAAATTCCAGTCTTTTTTGTAGTGGGCTCTTAAACCTTTTTCACCGGCAGGGCAAGTTATTATTTTTGCATTGGGAGCGATTTCCATAAGTTCCGGTAAAGCACCAGTATGGTCCATCTCAACATGATTTGATACAACATAATCAATTTTTGACGGGTCAATAACATCGGAAATTCTTTTAAGCATTTCTTGTGAAAAATGTGATTTCACAGTATCGATGAGAGTTATCTTTTCGTCAATTATAAGATAAGCGTTATATGTTGAACCTCTTTGTGTAAGGTAACCGTGAAAATTGCGTAAATCCCAGTCAATAGCTCCTACCCAGTAAATTCCTTCTTTAATATTTATTGCTTTCAATTTCTAAGATTAAATATGATATTGTGTGATAATTTTTTTTATACAGGATTGAATTTGCTATTTAATAACAATAGTCGAAGATTTCTTCCCCATCTTATTACATTTAGCTTCAACCTTAACTTTATCTCCTTTTTTTAAATCAGGAAGTTTGATTTCAACTTTATGACTTGCTTCTGATGTTTGAGCTTTATACTCCAAAACTTTAAATTCTTCACCATTAACACTGATAGTAATTTTATCGATATAATGTTTATTTATATCTTTAACAGCATGTGGAAGACAAATGGATAAAATTTTGGTTTCCTTGTCATACTTAAGATTTACTTTTTTTGGCGGATGAGCCATTAAAATAAAAGGTACAAATAATAATAAAAGTACCGCTGCAAATTTGTAATTTTTCATGTTTTATATTTTTTAATTAAACAATATGATTTATTCTCGATTAGTAGAATTTAAACAAAAATAGACAACTTTGCTTACAAAACAAAATTTAAATTGTTTATTTTTGATATAAGTTTATAAAATAATTTTTCAATTTAATCTCCAACATTTTTTAATATTTCATTTCATCCATTTTAAGATTATTTTCATCAATTCTTTTTTTGTTTATCGATTTCCAAGCGTACCAGATATATGCAATAACAATAGGAACCAATAGGGAAACATAACTCATTGCTGTTAATGTATATTTGCTTGAAGAGCTGTTTTGGATTGTTAAGGAACTTTGTAAATCGTAAGTTGAAGGATAATAAGCTGTATTATTAAAACCTGCTAACATAAACACTGAGAATATTGTTAGAACAGTTCCCAGACCGGAAAACCAAATTCCTTTTCTGCTTTTTCTTAACAAAGTCAGGAGAATACCGGACAATACTCCTATAATTCCAATAAGAAATATTATTAAAACAATTGGCATTTGTAAAAGATTATGCAAATATTTGAATTTCTCCATTGAAACAATCTTTGTAAGCGGGTCAACCGTAAAGCCTTCTCGTGTAAGCATTAAAACAACAAATAATAAAAAGAAAACTAAGAATGGTAAAACATTAGTCTTTAAAACTTTTTTTGATTTAAGGATTATATTTTCGTTTTCAACAGAATTAATAAAATACATCAAAGCTAAAATTCTTGTTAGGAAAAATATTGCCAGTCCAAGAGAGATGTTTGTAATATTTATAACTGCTTCCAATCCATGGTAAGGATTTTCCCATCTTGAAATAACAGGGTTATTAATATCTGTTATTCTTAATTTGTCGATAGAAAATTCGGAGCCGGTAAAGAAAGTTCCAACCGCAGCTCCAATTAAAATTGTTGCCAATATCCCGTTGATAAGCAAAAAAGTATCAAAAGTTTTTTGTCCTAAAAAATTATTAGCCTTTGTACGATACTCATAAGATACAGCTTGAATAATAAAGCTAAATAATAATATCATCCAAACCCAGTATGCTCCTCCGAAACTTGTTGAATAAAACAAAGGGAATGAAGCAAAAAAGGCTCCTCCGAAAGTTACAAGAATAGTAAATGTAATTTCCCATTTTCTTCCAATGGTATTTACCAACAGCGAACGTTCAAGCTTAGTTTTTCCTACCTGACTAATTAGTGTTTGTCCACCCTGAACAAACATCATAAAAACCAACAGTGAACCCAATAGCGAAATAATTATCCACCAATATTGTTGTAATGCGAGATATGATAAATTTTCAAACATAATTAACTCCTTTCTTCTTTAAATACTTAAATTCCAAATTTGCTAACATATTATAAGTTTTATTGTTGTTTATTCTGATTTAGATTTTTACTACTTCATTATTCATCATTCTTTAATCGATATTCGTTATTCATTTTCTATTTTTTTAATATTGAACATCGAACACAGATTAACGATTTTAGATGTGCTTTTCTCTAATTATTTTTCTTTTGTTTTCAAATCATTTGAAAAATCTTTAGGTCCTAATTTGATTTGATGTAACATTATTTTTATTTCGGCAATCAGCAGAATAGTAAATAATCCCGCAAACAGCCAGAATGTAAGAACAACAGTTCCCGTATTAAGATGTGAAGTTGACATCCATGTAGGCAAAATATCCTGTATAGTCCATGGTTGTCGTCCTACTTCAGAAACAACCCATCCTAATTCCGAAGCGATATATCCCAATGCTATCGACCACATTGCCAATCTAAGAAACCATTTTCTTTCTGTGATTTTGTTTTTTATAGTAAAGAAAAGGACAAGAGAAAAGAACAAAATGAAATAAAAACCTAATCCAACCATCACATGAAAGCTGTAGAAAGTTATCCCCACATTCGGAATAGAACTTTCTTTATTTGGCAAAAATCCGTATCCAAAATCTTTATAATTATCTTCAATAAGTTTTAAGTTTTCGGCAGCAGTTAAACTATCGTTGGCTTCTTTAGCTTTTTTATATTTTGCTAAAGAACTAATAGCAATCTTCCCTTTTTCCATCCTTTCTTCTGTTGACCTGATGCCATATTTTTCACTTCCGTAAATCAAATTATTTATTCCGGGGACAAAAGTGTTGAAATTTCTGTAACTCAGATAAGACAAAAGTTTTGGGATTTTAAGTGCGTAAATATATTCATCTTCATCGCTACCAATTTTATAGTTAGGTTTTGTTATTCCAACAACAACGAGTCCTGCATCTTCTTCGCCATTGTATAAACCTTCCATAGCTGCTAATTTCATAGGTTGTGTTTGTGCAACATCATAAGCAGAACTATCGCCGGTAAACACAAGAGATAATGAAGATAACAAACCAAAAACAGCAGCAATTAAAATACTTTTTTTAGCAAAAATAATGTGTCGTTTTTTTAATAAAAACCAGGCACTAACTCCAATTACAAACAATGAACCTATCACATAAGAATTTGAAATAACATGCAGGAATTTATTAATTGCTGTTGGTGAAAACAAAACTTCCCAAAAATTAGCCATTTCGTTTCTTGCTGTGTCGGGATTAAAATGCATTCCCACCGGATTTTGCATCCATGCATTAGCAACCAAAATCCATAGTGCTGAAATATTGGAACCAATAGCAACTAACCAAGAAGAAATCATGTGAAATTTTTTGCTGACTCTGTTCCACCCAAAAAACATTACTGCAATAAATGTTGACTCAAGAAAGAAAGCCATAATTCCTTCAATGGCTAAAGGAGCACCAAAAATATCACCCATAAACCACGAATAGTTTGACCAGTTAGTGCCAAATTCAAATTCAAGAATTATACCTGTTGCAACTCCGATTGCGAAGTTTATTCCAAAAAGTTTCATCCAAAACTTAGTCATGTTTTTCCATTCCTGCTTTCCTGTTTTATAGTAAACCGTGTGCATAAATGCCACAATAAACGACAAACCAAGGGTGAGAGGAACAAAAAGCCAGTGATAGATAGCCGTTAGGGCGAACATTGCTCTCGACCAATCAACTAATGCAAAGTCAATTCCATTCATTATTCAGATTTTTGGTTAGTAATTGTGTTAATTATATAATTGCTTTTTTTCTCGTCAGAAGAAAATTTTGTATTTAAAAAATTTGGAAAGAAAAATAGCTTCAATATTGCAAACATTATAAACAGTTTTATCAAGATTATTAGCCAAAGTTTCCTTCCTAATTTGCTTTGATTTTTAAAACCATCTTTATAAAAAAAGAATATTTTTTTCAAAATTTTCATGAAGATATTTTCTTTTTAAAATAAGCCTGTAATGTTTCCTTCATTATCAATATCAATATTTTCTGCTGAAGGCAGGTTTGGTAAACCGGGCATTCTCATAATATTTCCTGCAATAGGAACTATATAACCGGCACCAGCAGAAAGCTCTATTTCCCGGATTTTAAATGTAAAGTCTTTGGGTCTGCCTCTTTTGTTAGGGTCATCAGATATTGATTTTTGTGTTTTAGCCATGCAAACTGCAAGATTGCCGAGATTTAATTCTTCAAATTCTCTAAGTTGATTTTTTGCTTTTACACTATATTCGACATTTTTTGCTCCATACATGGTTTTTGCAATAGTTTCTATTTTTTTCTCGTAAGTCCAATTAGGTTTATAGAGAGGCCGAAAACAAGACTTACAATTTTTGATTTTACTTATTAATATTTCAGCAAGTTCTATTGCACCTTCACCACCTTTTTCCCACGAATCATTTAAAGAGCATTCTACACCAATATCTTTACAGTGTTTAATAATAGATTTAATTTCTTTGTCGGTATCATTCGAAAACTTATTAATGGCAACCACAGGCTCGAATCCGTAATATTGCATGTTTTCAATATGTTTATCAAGATTTTCGAATCCTTTTTTTAATGCAACTAAGTTTTCTTCGGTTAAATCCTTGAGCATTGCTCCGCCATGATATTTTAATGCTCTGATTGTTGCAACAATAACAACAGCCTGAGGTGAGAGATTTCCAAACTGACATTTTATATTAAAGAATTTTTCTGCTCCGAGTTCAGAAGCAAATCCTGCTTCTGTAACAACATAATCTGTTAAAGACATTCCCATTTTTGTACCAATAATAGAATTTGTTCCTTGAGCGATATTTGCAAAAGGACCGCCATGAATAATTGCGGGAGTACCTTCAATTGTTTGAACTAGATTTGGTTTAATTGCGTCTTTCAAAAGAACAGTCATAGCTCCATTTGCTTTTAAATCATGAGCATAAATAGGTTTCCCCGAAAAGGTTTTACCTATAAATATTCCTCCCAATCTTTCTTTAAGGTCGGTTAAATCCTTTGCAACACAAAGAGTTGACATTACTTCTGATGCGGCTGTAATATTAAAACCATCCTCACGGGGAACACCTTGTTTTATGCCTCCAAGACCAATAACAATATTTCTTAGTGACCTTTCATTCATGTCAATAACACGTTTCCATCGTACTGTTCTAGCGTCAATGTTTAGAGAACGTTTTGTGCTTTGAATATTATTGTCGATTAGAGCTGCAAGTAAATTGTGAGCTTTTTCTACTGCTGAGATATCACCTGTGAAATGCAAATTAATGTCTTCCATAGGAATTACCTGAGAAAATCCGCCACCGGCAGCTCCACCTTTAATTCCAAAAACAGGACCTAATGATGGTTCTCTTAGAACTACAGTTGTTTGTTTTCCTATTTTGTTCATGGCTTGAGCCAAACCTATTGATGTGGTTGTTTTACCTTCTCCGGCAGGTGTTGGTGTAATAGCTGTAACTAAAATTAGTTTGCTTTTTCTTACTTTTTCTTCATCAATAAATTTTAATGGAATTTTTGCTTTATATTTTCCATAAGTTTCTATATCAGATTCTTTTAATCCAATATTATTAGCAATCTCAATAATATGTTTTATCTTTGAATTTCTTGCAATTTCTATGTCCGTTTTCATTTTAGAAATGATTAGTTTATAAATTCAGAATTTATCCAAGAGCAACATCTAACAGCATCATCAAAGCAAATCCTAACATTGCTCCAATAGTAGAGATATCATTATTTTTATTTAATTGTGATTCGGGAATTAATTCTTCTACAACAACATAAATCATTGCTCCTGCTGCAAATGAAAGTGCATAAGGTAAGAAGTTTGTCATTGACATAACTGCTATTGCTCCAATAACACCTGCTATAGGTTCAACTACGCCTGATAATTGACCGTACCAAAAGCTTTTAAATCTTGAAAATCCTTCTCTACGTAAAGGAACAGAAACTGCAGTTCCTTCAGGGAAGTTTTGTATTCCAATTCCTATTGCAAGAGCTACAGCTCCTGCAATTGTTACTGAAGGCAATCCTGATGCTACTGCTCCAAAAGCAACTCCTACAGCTAATCCTTCGGGAATATTGTGTAAAGTAATTGCCAAAACGAGTAAAACACTTTTTTCCCAAGAAGTTTTGATGCCTTCAGCTTCCGACATTTCATTGCCAAGATGAAGATGAGGAATAATTTTATCAACAATCCATAAAAATGCACCTCCTATTAAAAACCCTGTAACAGCAGGAATCCATGGTGTTTTTCCCATATCTTCGGACATTTCTATTGCTGGTGCCAGTAATGACCAAAAACTTGCAGCTATCATTATTCCTGCTGCAAATCCGAGCATGCCATCCAAAACTTTTCTGTTTATAGTTTTAAAAAAGAAAACCACAGCTGCACCCATTGCAGTTATAAACCATGTAAATAATGTTGCAAATAATGCCTGAGTTACAGGATTGAATTTTTCTAACCAATTAATTATCATTTGAAAATTGTATTTGTTTCGTTAAACCAAAAAATAAAATCAAGATGTTCTAATGGGATTTTAATTTCATTTGAAAACTCTTTCATTTGGTTTTCAATTTGAAAATATTTTTTTTCGGGAATAGATTTTGGAATTTCTTCAATTACATTAAAATTATGCAAGTTTTTCAAAATATGTCTGTCTAAAATTGCAATGTCTTCGACAAATCCAATGTTTCTTAGAAAATGGCTTGATTCTTTTAATCCATAACCTTTTATGTTATTTAATAACCATTTCCTTTTTTCATAAACTGAAGGGAATTCTGATAAAGTTTCTCTTATTCCTTTGGAATTATAAAAAAGCTTCTCTCTGGCTTCTACCAAATAGGAGGCTTTGTTATTTTTAAATCTTACTAAATTCAGTTCTTCAGAAATTGAACTTTTGTTTGCATCGAATAATTTATTGTTTTCGGTAATTTTAAGAATAGTTTTCCAAGCATTTAAAGCTTTTGATTGAGGTGTCAAAAGACAAAAGGCAAGCTCTTGAAATAATTTTTTTTCATCGGCTTGATTCCATATAGATTTAAATTCTATTATTCGATTTTGAACTTCATTTTTGATTTTATCATATTTCTCGAATAATTCTTTCACACTTATATCTTTTAAGTTTTTACTTTAATACTCATTTAGAATTTGTTCTGTATGATTATTTGTTTGAACTTTATCAAAGACTTTTTCAATTTTTCCTTTTTCATCAATAATAAAAGTTGTTCTTAAAACTCCTTCTTTGATTTTTCCGAACATTTTCTTTTGCCCCCAAACTCCATAGTCTTTAAGGATTTTTTTATTTGTATCGGAAACTAAGTCAAAAGGTAAATCATATTTAGAGCTGAATTTTTGATGAGAAATTTCATCATCAGGACTTACTCCAAGTATTTGAAATCCTTTGTTTTTAAGAAGTTGAAAATTGTCTCGTAGATTACATGCTTCAGCAGTACATCCGGGAGTATTATCTTTAGGATAGAAATAAAGAACAAGTTTCTTTCCTTTAAAATTGCTTAATGATGTGATTTTTCCATCTGCGTTTTCAACGGAAAAATCAGGAGCAACATCTCCCTCTTTTAAATGTGTCATTTTGATTATATATATTAATCTTCAATGAGTTCAAAATCTTCTTTGGTAACACCACAAGCTGGACAAGTCCAGTCATCAGGGATGTCATCAAAAGCTGTTCCTGGTTCAATTCCACCATCAGTATCGCCTATTTCAGGGTCGTAAATCCAAGCGCAAACTGTACATTCGTATTTTTTCATAATTGTTTCCTTTCAAAATTTATTGGTTAATAATTAATGTTTTATTTTAAATTCATAAATGTTTTATAGAGATAAAAAAAGTTTTTCTACTTCTTTTAGATTAACTTCTCTTTTAAATAGTGGTCTTTTGTCGCTTTTATAAGTATTTAAATTTTCTGAGAAAGTACTTTTCTTTCCATTCTTAAAAATTACTCCTAAAGGAAATTTGTCAGTTTCAAAAGCTTTTTTTAGAGCTTCAATTTTATCTGTATTGTCATAATTTTCATCCAAATAATAAGTGTTGTTCTTGAACCATTTAAAAGTGTTGATTTTATTAAATGAAACGCAAGGATGGAAAACATCAACAAGAGCATATCCTTTGTGATTAATTGCTTCTTTTAAAATTTCTTTAAGTTGTTGCATATCACCTGAAAAAGCTCTTGCCACAAAAGAAGCACCTAATGAAATTGCAACAGCAATAGGATTGAAAGGTTCTAAAGAAACACCTTCTAATTGTAGAGAAGTTTTTGAGCCAATTCTGCTTGTAGGGGAGGCCTGACCTAATGTTAGTCCATAAATCATATTGTTATGAACAATGTTAACAATATCAATGTTTCTTCTGATAGCATGCATAAAATGATTCCCGCCTTCGCCATACATATCACCATCGCCGCCTTCGGCAATTACGAGCAAATCAGGATTTGAAGCTTTTATTCCGGTTGCAACAGGAAGTGCTCTGCCATGCAGTCCGTTAAAACAATTAGTGTTTATGTATTGAGATGTTTTTGCTGCCTGCCCGATACCGGCAGAAATAACAAGTTTTTTTGGGTCAATATTTAGTTCATCATAAGTTTCCTTTAAAACTTTCAGTATAGAAAAATTTCCGCAGCCGGGACACCAGCCTGTTTCGGGTATTTGGTCGAAATCAAAATTAGTTTTCATTTTATTATTTTTTACTTTTTATTTTTTACTTTTTCTATAATTTCTTCTACTGAAAAAGGCATTCCATTATATTTTAATATTTTAGTATTGAATTCAATAGAAGTTTCTTTTTTGATTAATTGTCCAAATTGTGCAGTTGCATTATTTTCTACAAGAATTAGATTTTTTGCTTTTGTAAGAATTTCTTTGGTGTTATCTGGTAGCGGGTAAACTTGCTTGAAATATGCAAATGCAATGTCATCATCATTGATTTCTTCAATTGCTTCTTTAATGGTGCCATAAGTTGAACCCCAACCAACAATAAGTGTTTTATAGTTTTTTGAACCAATTATTTCTGCATCTATCGAATCATTTGAGAAAGATTTTAATTTGCCAAGTCTTTTATCAGTCATTTTAGTTCTAATGTCAAAATCTTCGGTTATAAACCCTTCTTCATCATGTTCGTGGCTATCAAACCTAACAAATCCTTTACCGTGCATAGGAACTCCTCGTGGGGATATTCCATCTTCAGTAAATTTGTATCTGACATAATTTTCTTCTGTTTCAATAAAATGATTTTCTACTTTGAATTTTGAAAAGTCAATTGCTTTGGTGCTTTTAAATGAATCAACATAATATTGGTCGGTTAAAATTATTACAGGAACCTGATATTTATCGGCAAGATTAAAAGCTTTTTGTGTTAAAATTATTCCATCTTCAAAATTACCGGGAGCCAAAATTATTCTTGGAAACTCACCATGACCGGCATATAAAACTAAATTTAAATCCCCTTGTTCTGTTCTGGTAGGAACACCGGTGGAAGGTCCCGGTCTTTGAGCAATATGAACAACAATTGGTGTCTCAGTAATTGCAGCATTGCTAATTCCTTCTTCCATAAGAGCAAATCCACCTCCTGAAGTGGTAGTCATTGCCCGAGCTCCTGCATACCATGCACCCTGAATCATATTAATTGCAGATATCTCATCTTCTGCCTGCTCCACAACAACTCCAAACTCTTTGGAATGTTTAGCCAAAAAATGTATCACACCTGTTGATGGCGACATTGGATAAGCTGAAATAAAATTACATCCTCCTGCTAATGCTCCAATTCCTATAGAATCTGTTCCGCTTAGTAATACCTGACTTTTTATTTTGTCATCAGTATTAATTTTTACATCTAATTTTAGCTCCTTGCCTTTTGTATAACCAGTAATTACTGCTTTAATATTATTATCAATAATTTCTTTTCCTTTAGTTAAAAAATTACTTTCGATATATTTTTTAATAAGATTTAAATCTAAATTAAAAATTCCGGCAATAAGTCCATAAATAATTATATTAGAATAAATTGTTCCACCTATTTCTTTAGCGAGAGAGCTGAAAGCAATATTCAAAATTTTATAATGACCATTTTTATATTTATCATCAATAAAACTATCCTGACCAATTATTAGGGTATCTTTTGTAAGTCGATTTTCTAATCTGTAGATTGAATTTTTATTTAAAACAATCAGAATATCAATTCTATCAATGAAGGATTGAACTTCTTTGTCGGATATTCTAATTTCGGTAGTGTTGTTACCACCCCTAACTCTTGACATAAACTCTGTGGTTGAAAATACATTATACCCGGAATCCTTTAAAGCTTTGATTGAAAGTAATTCTACTGTTCTGATTCCTTGTCCGGCTTCGCCTGATAATACTATTGAATAATCATTTTTCATTTTTAAAAAGTTTTGTATTCAAATACCAAAGAAATACGTTGAGTAAAAAAAATGCATAAACTTTTAACATGTGTTTTAATTGCTATGAAAAAAGTTTATGCATTTTTTTATAAATAAATTCTTGATTAAAAATTAAATTCTTTTATTTCAAAATAAGATTGAGGATGAATGCAAGCAGGACATGTTTCTGGTGCTTTTTTTGCTTCATGTAAATATCCGCAATTACGACATTTCCAAATTATCTTATTTTCTCTTTCAAAGACTTTTCCTTCTTCAATATTCTTATATAGTTTAGTATATCTTTCTTCGTGAGCTTTTTCAACTTTTGCAATCATTTTAAAAGCAGTAGCAATTTCTTTAAAACCTTCTTCATCTGCAATTTTTGCGAATTCGGGATAAAGTTCTGTCCATTCTTCATTTTCTCCCATTGCAGAGGCTTTTAAATTTTCGATTGTAGAAGCAATTTTTCCGGCAGGATACATAGCAGTTATCTCAATATCTCCACCTTCTAAAAACTTAAAAAATCTTTTAGCATGTTCTTTTTCGTTAAGAGCAGTTTCAGTGAATATTGCCGAAATTTGTTCTAATCCTTCTTTTTTTGCCTGTTTTGCAAAATAATCATATCTCATTCTTGCTTGTGATTCGCCTGCAAATGATTTTAATAGATTTTGTTCTGTTTTTGTTCCTTTTATTGATTTCATTTTAAAAATTTTGTTTAATGTTACTTTATTTTATTAATTAATATTTATTTTACGTTATCGTAATATCTCATAAATTGTGTTCTCTCAAATACCGCAGGATTCTTTGCTTTATCATAACTTAGTTTGCCTTTAAAATCTTCAATATTTGCAAATCCTTTTTTGTCCATCCATTCTTCAATATCTTTCAAAATAGTGTTAATATATTGTGGTCCTTTTTTATAGAATGCAGACACAATTTGAACAGCACTTGCACCAGCTAAGATTTGTTTAACAACAGCATTGCCATCGTGAACACCTGTAGATGCTACAAGGTCTTTAGTAATACTTTCAGACAAAAGTGCAATCCATCTTAATGAAGTTGATATTTCTGATGGAGAACTTAATGTGCTTGATGTAGTAACTTTCAATTTATCAATATCAACATCAGGCATATAATATCTGTTAAATAAAACAAAACTGTCCACATTGCCTGAATAACTAAGCTGTTGTATTAAATTTGCCAAACCTGCT
>Ga0307991_1001557_pt1 | contig 15956 bp, 13 predicted proteins | sample EllFjometagen131_FD_203146 | JGI IMG/M metagenome (GOLD analysis project Ga0307991, IMG submission 203146) | Marine microbial communities from Ellis Fjord, Antarctic Ocean - #131 | ecosystem: Environmental > Aquatic > Marine > Unclassified | place: Southern Ocean | collected 2014-10-08
AAGAAAGAAAGAAGCTATACTTGGATCTCCTCCTGTATTAGATAGATGTATATAATAATCTTCTGAAGAATTATCATAAACACTTGCATCCTGACCAACATCCAAACCATTAATCCATAATTTGTCTATTGACACATCATTAGTAGCTGCTGGAATAAAATAATATGAAGGATCTCCTGATTCCCATCTAAAATTTAAAAAAGCTCCAGGTTCTTGGGTTGTTAATATTATAGCGTCTTGAAAATCTTTTATCATATTTAGTTGTTATTCTCTAATTCATCATATATATTTGCACATGCATCAACTACAGATTGAAAAAGTTCTTGTAATGTTACAGTTTTATAAGCTTCAGGATCAGTTGCCCCAAAGGGTTTTGTTAATTTTACAAATATTTTATTTGTTAAATCATCTAATGTACTTTGAATATCTATAGATTTTTCTTCTGCAACAATATCGTCTATATCTTTTTTTGCCCAATCAAAAGATAAATATTTCGCTTGATGTTTAAAATAAGTACCCTCTCCCGCATTAGGATTTGGATATCCATCTTGTAAGTGAGTTATAACGCCAGTAGCATTAAGAGTTTCATCTAATCTAATTTGTGCTTCTTCAGCTAATGCATCAGTAAGTATATTAGCTACTTGATCTGATCCTTCTAAGTTTGCAGGAAAATCAACTATAACTGAATTTGACCAAGCAGATTTAAGGGGATTTAAAGGCCATCCAGCTTCTGAAATAGATTTAATTTTTAATTCTACCTTTTCTCCTTTTGTAATTGGAATATCTACTTGATTTATATTAACTTCTTCGCCACTTTCTATTGTTTCTGATACCCATATATATCTTCCATCATCTTCACTATAAACTTTAGTTTTGATAGGAGATGGAACTATTTGCCAATCTGTATAAGTACCTGTTATCTTCTGTCCAGATGAAGGATCTACAAAGGAATAAGTATTTAAAGGATTTCCTGTATTATCAAGTCTAAGGTATCTATAACCTATATCAAATTGAATTATTTCTTGTGAGACTTCTGAAGTATCATCAGTGAGGGTTTTTCCAATTGGAATTTCAAAAAATCCCCTAACTCTATATTTAGGTTCCCCAAAAACCGCGTTATTTTCATAAGCAAGTGTAGCAAGAGATTTTACAAGTGATTGATATTCAACAACTTTTTTACTTAATTGTGAAATATTATTATCAATTTTAAGCTGTAAATCATCTCTTTGAGCTGCATCTGTTAATTCTACGAGTTCTGCTTTTTGTTGAGCAATAGTAGTTTTTAATGAATTAATAATGGTTTTTGTACTTTCAATCTGAGCTTGTGTTGTTTTAATATCTTCAACATCAAAAGCTGAATTTAATTGTAAATTAATTTGGCTTACTTGAAATTGATCTGCAGAAAGTGTGGGAGCATCTGGAATAACTCCATAAAATGCTGAAACAGCATTTTCTTTTGCTTGTCCTTCCATTTGTTTTCCAAAATCTACAACATAATTAAAATAATATGTAGCTAAAGTTGTAGTACTATCAGTTAATATAAGATCATTTGTATAAAATGAAATAGAATCTCCCCAAGAATCACCAGTAATATTATAATCATCGTTAATTCCTTTAACAAAAAGAATATTACATTCATTATATCCAACAGGAATATTTATAAGTTTTTCATCAAATGGTGGAGAATAAATATAAAATTTAGAATTTATATTTGGATTTCCAATACCAATAAGAGGAGTAATTTTTATTCTTTTTTCTGTTCTTTCAATTTCATCAATGACATATAAATTCTCATTATATCTCAATTTATCTCCTGAATTTAGTTCAATATTATTAACCACTGTTTCATCTGTTGTTAAACCATAATTAAGGGTATCAAGATAATACCATTCACTATTATTTACAACACCTTTATTGACAATTATAAATGAACCTGTATATTTAGAAGGATTAAGCGGAAGATTTTGAATTTCCTCGTCTATCCAATAATTTTTTTCATTTTCATCTAAAAGACTAATAACATTTTCATATGAAGAATATTCTCCAATAAAATTATTTGTAAACCAAAGAGTTTCTTCATCATTAGAATTATCAAATATAACTCTTTTTATTTTTACTCTGTCTGATCTATCATCAATTTTTCCCTTTAAATCAAATTCAACATACATTTGTGGAAATAAAAATGATTCAAAAAACCAATTAGTTCTTATTTGAAATTTTGTTGGAGCTGCAACATCAACAATTGCAATTGGTGATTTTGCAATTGGCGTAGTTGATACTTGTCTATATGTTCCATCGTTTAATAATACTACTCCTTCTCCATTAATAAAAGTATCCATTGAATTAGATATTCTATTTAATTCACCAAGAGTATATTGATAAGAAGGGATAGAATAAGTATAAGTAGATGGATCTCCTGTTATAGGGTCATATCCTTCTACTGTGATTATAACAGTATCATCTTCAGTAGTCATACTTTTATTCATCTTTGACATTGATTCCAAAGCTATGTTAACTTGCTTTACAAGGTCATTTGTTGTTTCTGTAAATGAATTAGTGTTCATATTTTATTATTTTTTTAATCTTTATTTTATACAAATATACTTCCATCTGATGCAAATGTAAATGTTGATACATCATTATATTTTAAAATTAACATATTTCCACTTGGTTCAAATGCCCAATCACCCATTCTAAGAATATCTGTTCTTGTAGTTCCGGAAACATCCAAAGGATATAATGGCTTTGTTTTCTTAATTCCAATATTACCAAACCTCATATAAATTGATGAATCTACTATAGGATCATCTCCATCAGCAAACATAGCGACTGTATTAGCTGTTCCTGCAATATCTCTGTCAATATCATTTACTTGATTTTGAAGATAATTAATTTGATTTGTTAGTTGATTTTGGTTATCTTGTACTGATATATATTGTCCAGAAATATAACTTAGAGTTGAATTTTGTTGTGTTAATATATTGACTGTTGTATTTAAATTTTGAAATACTTTATCCCAATCTTCAGCCCATAATTGAGTGCTTGTAGATTCATCAACAATAACAGCAGCTGTATCATCCAGCATATTATCAGTCTTAATATTAAGACGTAATGAATAAGAAGTACCAAATCCTGTAGGGCCACTCATAATTTTTTCAAGTGAAGGAAGAAGTATTCCAGCTCCCGATATTGAACTTGAATTACCAGATGGAGCATCAAGAAACATTACTCCTAGAAGATTAATTCCAAGAACTTCATTTCTTGTTGCATTATAAATTGTATAATAAATAAGGACAGCATTAAAATCAAACGCATCATCAACACTATAATCTATTGCCATTTTTTCCCATGTAAGGGTAGGATCAGCCTCATCACTTCCTATACCCCATACCGGTAAGTCTTTAATTGTTTGTAGATCTTTTTCAAGAACAACACAATCTAAATTTGATCTTTTAAAATAAATATTATCAGGTCCTGCTATTTTTGGAGTCATTCTAAGATTTGTTGAAAGACTTGCATCAATATATGCTCTTGAAACATCTATTAAATAAGCATTATCAGTTGAACTAGGTGTTACTCCTTGATCACCATACCACCATCCAGAAGCCCAAACACCTGAACTACTAGCTTGATACTCGAGATCATATTCAGTTCCACTTGTTAATTCTATTTCAGAATCTACAAAATCATAATAACCCTTCATACTTAATCCATCAGGATGAGGTTTAGTATATCCCTCTCTTCCTAAAATATTCTCCCCTAAATCTCCTATTTCCATTCCTCCATAATAGTTATCATCATGTAATTGTTTGAAATAGGATCGAGTTTGACCATGTGAAGTAGGAAGTAAAACATAAGTTTCATTATAAGTTCCAAAAGTATCAATTCTAACATTACCAGCAGAAACTTGTCCAACATATTTAATAACAGCACTACCATCTTCAGTAAAATAATTTACATTATTTAAACTAACATCAGTCTGCCACTGAATTGCACCAGTTTCTTTTAACCATTTCCAGAATACTCTTTCAGAAACTGTAGCGATTAATTCTGGATTATAAGAAGATTGATTAAGTAAATTAGCTTCTAAATTTAAAGCATAATTCTGAAATGATTCACCTATAAGAATTCTTCCATCCTTTGTTGATGTATTATTTCTTGCATATTCCCAATCACCTACTATATTTTGAATATTAAATGAATTTAAATAATTAGCACTACTTGGATATGATTTAATATCAGGAATATTAAGAAGAGCAAAATGAGATATTTTAACTATATTATTTCTTTCGTTAATATTCAGACCCACATCTTCTACAGCACTGGAAAATGTATAAATAGTTCCACCATTGGTTCTCATGCGTTTAACAAAAGGAGTTATTCTATTATTTGACATTTTTATCTATTTTATTTGAATATATATTAAAAGTGGTTAGCTTTATTATAAGTAAAGCCATCAGAAGGTTAAAACTGATTGTCCCACTTTTATTATATATCCTCCAAATTAAAAAGGTTAAATAATGAAAGATTTTAGAAAAAACAAACAAGGACTTTATATTTGTGAAGAATGTGGAAAAATCTATAAATGTATTCAATCTTTAAGTACTCATATATCTAAATTACACAATAATCAAAAATATTATTATGATAAATGGATTAAAGAATCTTCTGATTCAATATGTAAAATATGTAGAAAAGAAACAGAATTTACAAATAGATTAAATTTAGGATATAAAAATTGTTGTTCAAAAGAATGTGGAAATAAATATACATATCAACAAATAGAAAAAGCCAAATTTAAATATCATTTAAATAAATATTACAATAATCATAAAAAATCAAAACAAACTTGTTTAAAAAATTATGGAGTAGAATATCCTATTCAATCTAAAAAAATTATTAAAAAAATAAAATCAACAAACAATAAAAAATATGGTTGTGATAATGTTTTTCAATCTAATATTGTAAAAGAAAAAATTAAAGAAACTTGTTTAGAAAAATATGGTGCTGTGCATAATCTATCATCTAAAAAAATAAGAAAACAAATAAAACAAACTAAATTAAAATTATATGGTAATGAAAATTATACAAATCGAAAAAAATCAAAACAAACTTGTTTAAAACATTATGGAGTAGAATATCCTCTTCAAAATAGAGAAATATTTGAAAAAGCTCAAAAAACCAGATTTTTAAGAAAACAATTTAGAGATACTAAAATTTGGTACCAGGGTTCTTATGAACTTGATTTCTTAGAAAAATATTATGATAAATATCCCGATATAACTAGAGGACCAAGAATTAAATATATTTTTGAAGATAAAGAACATTATTATTTTTCAGACTTTTTAATTTTATCTAAAAATTTAGTTGTTGAATGTAAAAATTCATATTTAGCAAAAAAGGATAAATTAGTATTAAAAGAAAAGAAAAAAGCCACTAAAAAACAAGATTTTAAATGGATAATGATAATTGATAAAAATTATTCTAAATTTGAATTACAATTATAAATTTTAGTATTATGGATAATTTATTGTTATTGATGCATCATAAGCAGTTCCATCAAATATATCTAAAATATTAACTAGATTTGTATTTGAACTTCCATCAGTTGGTGGAGAGTTAGTTCCTCCAGATGTATTAATAATTGTATCAACGTTAGGTGTATTAGCAGTGTACCATGTATCAAACTTAGAAAATATATCATTTACTGTTGTTAAATCTAAAGAACAATCTTTTATATTAAATTCAGTAAAATTAACTGAGATATCAGGTAAAAGAATTTGTGTAAGATTATCATTATTATAAACTTTAAATATTCCTCCTAATCCAGTAAGTCCTGAAACATCTAAAACCCCTGTTAAATCACAATCATAAGTATAATAATGAGTAAATGTTTCATTTGAAGATGGATTTAATATTTGTGTAAGATTTAAATTACCATATGCTTTAAAATCTCCACCTAGTGTTAATCCTGAAACATCTAAGGCCCCAGTTAAACTACAATCAAAAGCATAATATCTTAAAAATACTTGAGATGAATCTGGATTTAATATTTGTGTAAGATTCGAATTCTCTTGGGCTCTAAAATCTCCTCCTAAGCTGGTTAATCCTGAAATATCTAAAATTCCAGATACATCACATTCATGAACCAAATATTCAGTAAATACTTCTGATGAATCTGGATTTAATATTTGAGTAAGATTATCATTATTATAAACTTTAAATATTCCTCCTAATCCAGTAAGTCCTGAAACATCTAAAGTTCCAGTTAAATCACATCCATCTGCTCGATAAAAAGAAAATGTTTGAGATGAATCTGGATTTAATATATTTGTAAGATTTGGATTATTATGAGTATAAAATTGTCCTCCTAATCCAGTTAATCCTGAAACATCTAAAGTTCCTGTTAAATCACACTCATGCGCATAGTAAACACTAAGTACTTCTGATGAAGTTGGATTTAATATTTGTGTAAGATTATCATTATTATGAACACTAAAATATGTTCCTAAGCCAGTAAGTCCTGAAACATCTAAAACCCCAGTTAAATCACAATTACTAATTGAATATTCTGTAAATATTGTAGATGAATCTGGATTTAATACTTCTGTAAGATTATAATTTCCATAAACCGAAAAGACTTCTAAATTAGATAAAGAAGTTATATCTAAAATTCCAATTAAACTATCATATTGCATTTCTATTTTAGTAATAGCTAAACTTCCATCAGTTGTTCCTGGATAAACTTTAACAGTTTTAGTTCCAATTTGAGAATAATCGTGAGAAAAAACATTTAAATTTACTGAAGTAGATGCATCTCCTAAGTCCCAATTTAAAATACCTGAACTCACAGTAAAATCAGGATCAAAAGTGTTTGTTGAAGCTTCTGTTTCAAAGCTTAATATTAAAATTTTTTCACCACTTGATGCTAATATGCCATGTCTAAGTATTATCATATTATTTTTCTCATATTATTAAGTTATAACTCCTGCTCCTATTGCATCCATAAATGTTTCTATTCTATCAGTGAAATTATTTACATTTGTAAAATATAACCTTTAAAATTAGTTGTTGATGTAATGCTCCACTTATCAGCAAGATATCCTGTAATCTTGTCCCTGTCTTTGTCTGAAATATCTGCAGAATATACAATAACTTCCATTATTTCGGCAGTACAATAACCTGCTCCATATCCATTTGAACCTAAATTAATACCACGACAACTGCCATTCCCTACATCTCCAGTTGCTTTTGTTACTCCATTAATCCAATATTTACTTGATACTCCATTAAATAATGCACAATGAATATTATCATTTGCATTTCCTGCACCATCATTTAATAATACTCCAGCATATATTTGAAAATTAGTATAAATTCTAAATGCGTGATAAAATGCATCATCACTAATATTTGCAATATAACAATTATTATCCCCGGAGTGATATACAATAAAAACAGTATTCGGAGCATATAATGTTGTAGTAATCCCGCTGCTTAAAAATGTACTATTTCCCTTTATAAAAGAAACCCTTCCTGTAGCACTTGAATAAGTTGGTCGTGTTGCATCAGCATTCCCATTAGAAACATCTCTTCCAAAACCTGACTTGTCATCCCATTGATCAACTGAAGTTCCATCAAGTGTTAATGTATCAGCATCTTTACCGTCAAGCCAAACTTGACAAGATGTATCTATGTTTAATGGTTGGTTAGGATCATAATATTTGAGAACTTTACCATCAGGGTACCATTCTTGGATGTACCATTGGTCAATCCAGACTATTTCTCCTGCTCCCATTAATAGAATACGAATAGTGTGAGTCGTAGTTTCACATATAAAAATTATTTCCTTCCAAACATAATTAGTTTCAGCTATATTTACAGCCGGATTTAAAGAATGATTTCCTATTCTCACCTGAATATTTCCTGTATTAATTTTTACTTTAAATCTGAGTTTATAAGTTTTGCCAATAGTTAAATCTGTATTCAAATCTGCTGCTGCATTAAGGTTTACAAATCCTCCATTTGGACTATCAACATAAGTAACCTTCAATGCTCCTGCATCGTTTGCTATCGTATTGTTTGCATAAGCAACCCAGCTTTCAGTACCACTATCAAAAGTACCCTTTCCTGGATCCATTAGATTTATTCCTTCATATGTTTTTAATATAGCCATTTTATTTTTTCTTTAGATTAAGTTTCTGTTTGAAATTTTAATAATAAAATATTTTCATCATTTGATGTTAATATTTCATATCTAATTATTATCATTATATTTTAACTTTTTTTAGATAATTGAACTCTTTTTTTTGCATTTTTAATTCTTTCTTCAGAATGTTTAACCCCTATCAAAGATTGTCTAATTTTTTCTTTCCATTCTTCAGATTTTTTTCTTCCCTTTAAAACCGTACTTAATTTTTTTCTTGTTTCTTTAGAAACAGTATAATCTCTATTTTCGACCATTTTATTTAACATTTCCTTTGTATAAACTCCTTTTTTTCCTTTATTCCAAGGAATTTGTCCTTTGTGCGATTTACTCATCTTTTCTTTTGATTTTTTAGAAAAACAGCCTATAGTTCCAACCCCTCCTTTAGGACTTATGTTATATCCATTTGGAACTAGAGTGTTATATTCATTTATATATTTTTCTTGTGCATCAAATGCTTCTTGTTTTGTATTAAAAAATTCTAAAATTTTTCTTTCAAAAAAGTTTTTTCCATATTTGTTTTTTGCTTTTTTAAAATATATGCCACTTCCTAAATAGGAATCTTTTTCCGGATCACAATCACATGAACGATCTCCAACATACTGTTTACCATTCATTAAATTAGTTGTAATATATGTATAATTATACTTTTTCTTCATTATGTAAGCCCTCCCCAACAATAATAAGTCCCATTACCCTTATGAACTGCTGAAATTCCCGCATATTGATCTACTATTGTAACGGCAGAATCTTTCGTTAAAAGTTTTGATGCATCTAATGTGATTACTCCAACACCTGCATTAACTGCAGTTACTTGAAATCCTGTATCTAAATCATCAGGAAATGTTAAGGTCCAAGTACCTGAAGCATCTATCACATGATTATTATCTGTAGCTACTAATGTATAAGTTGTAGTTTTTACATCTATAACTGTATTAAGATTAGCTTTATCATTTAATGAGCTATCTAAATTAGTTTGTGTACTTGGATCATCAACACCATATTTATATTGTTCCCAAGTAGAACCCCATGAAGCATCAAAACTAGTTGCAATAAATTCAATATAAGCTTTCCCAGCTTCACTAGCATCAATATCATAAGTTGTACCTACACAAGGATCTATTAAAATTTGAAAATCAGTTCCTCCTATTATAGATGTATCAAATATTATACCTACAACTTGAGATAAATTTACATTTCCTAAAAATATTGGATATTCATTTGTAATTTTATAATATGGTTTGTTAACATCAATAACTTTATATCCAGAAGGTTCGTAAGGAAAATTCCAAAGAGACGTATCTATTCCATAAGTGCAAGGATCTCTTGGAGAAATAGCAAGTTCTGTATAAGCTTTATAATAATTATAATCAGCAGTTGTAAAATTATCATATAAATTTGTCCATTGATTTTTAACAACTAAATTATCAATTATAGCAGTAACAAATTCTCCTTGAGATCCTTTAACTCTGCCAGTTGTTTCAATAGGGACCTTTAAAATTCCCGTACTTCCATTATAAAAAATATCAATATATTTTTCAAAAGAAGTAAAATTACTATTGATAATTTTTGGAAGTGTTGGTATAGGTGTATTCTGATATAATTGAGTCCAATTCATAATTGTATTTTTTATTTTTTATTATAATTTTTCATGATGTTATTATTATACCAACTATCATATCTAAATCCCTTATAATTCGATATGGCTGTTTATGTCTCATTTGTTTGCTAGACATTTTAATTCTTTATATTTTTAACAAGGTTAATATTTACTTTATATATATATTATAGAAAACTATTCTTCTATAAAATAATTAACTAAATAATATATATAAAAATCACCTAAAAACTAAAATAAAATGAATAAAGAATTTCTCTCAGAATTCGATTGGTCTAAATATGATAATGATTACAAGGGTGGAAATAGATTAATATCAAACAAAAAAATAAAAGGACAAGATAATAAACAAATATGTTATTCCCGAGAGCCATATGCTCAAGAATTGTTCGATTTGCTTACCTCAGAAGATTCTAAGATTATAAATAAAGATTTAGTAAAAGGAGATAGTGTTCTTATTACTGATATTTACAAAATACAGAATGATAGAATAACTGTAGAACTATTGGGAGGTTTAACTGTTAATGTAGATATTAAAAGAGAGAAAAAATTTGTCCAAATATTTGGTTTTAATACAGTTGATGAATTTATTTTAACTCTTCAGAATGAAGAATATTTAAAAAAATTTATTGATCAAGGTTTATCAGTGGTTGTGATTGAATCCTCTCCAACTCTTAAAATTTCTTTATGGCAAGGTTATTTAAAGAAAATAAAAGAAGAATTTATGAATGAAATAAAAAATCCTTCTAAAGCTTATATTGCTAAAGTTATTGAAGCAAATAAAGGAGGATATTTTGTTGAAGTTCAAGGAGTAGAAGCATTCATGCCAGGATCTCTTGCGGCTCCAAATAAAATTATAGACTTTCAATCTTTAGTCGGTAAAGAAATTACTGTTATGATTGAAGACTTCTTAGTTGAAATGAATTCATTTATAGTATCTAATAAAAAGTATATAAAATATATTCTTCCAAAAAAACTTTTAGAATTAGATTTAAATACTAAATATTCTGGAATAGTAACTGGAACATCTAAATATGGAATTTTCGTAGAATTTGAAAAAATTTTTACAGGCCTTCTCCATAATTCTAAAATGAAAGAAGAAACATTAACAAAATTTAGAGCCCGTGAGTACCATTCTAATGATATTATTGAATTTTATATAAATGAGATTACTAAAGATAATCGTATTATTCTAACAGAAGAAAATCCTGAAGAAAAGAGATTAAAATTTGAAAGTTTTATAGAAGAAAATAAAGATAAAGTTCTTGAAGGAACTATTGCTGCAATTATGAATTTTGGGATAATCATAAATACGTTAGGATTGTCTGGTCTTATTCCCCTTATTAATTTTAAGAAAAATAGAATATCTATGAAAAATTTTGTTGTAGGAGATAAACTTAAAATAAAAATAATAGAATTAAAGGACGAAGATAAATTAATTTTTAATTTATTTAAAGAATCAAAGGAAGTTTGAAACACTTCCTTTTTTTATACGAATAAATAAAATAAATGTCAATTCTATGCGATCTAAGTTTGTATTCGAAGCTATAGAAGATGTTCTAAAATCAAAGCCTGGAGCTCTTGAAAAATTGAAAAAATTAACTTTTCATGATTTCATGAAAAACGATGTTGGTGCAGAAACCGATGCGTGGATTGAAATGGAATATAATTTAAAAAAGGCTTTAGAGTACAAAGGATATAATGATTTAAAGAATATTGTAGGTTTTGATTACGATACAACAGCTGAAAATTTTCCAGGAAATTTTGAAGATTTTATTGATGTTGGATTTGAAAAAGAATATTCATTACCACCCTCTTATAGGGGTGGTTTAACTGTTGATGTTGGTACAGCATATGATGGGTCGAAGATAATTTATTTTCATGGTGGATCAGTTGATGGATATATTGCAAGAAAAGAATGGTTAATATAATGTTAGTAAGAGAATCTATATTAGATATATTAAAACCTAAATCCAAAGAGGAAATTATAAATTCCTTTAAGGATTTTGAACCAAATAAATTGTTAGATAAATCAATAGGAGTGGGTTTTATTGATGGAATTAAGAATGCATTAGAAAGAGGAGCTTCACGTGCGTTGGTACCCAATTGGGGTAATGTATCTCCAAATAACTCTTTTAGAAATTTTTTAGTTAAAAATAAAGATAAACTTTTAACTAAAAAACCATCTAATGATTTTATAAATAAAATACTTAAAAAATCATGTCAATTAAAATTATTACCGTTATTAAAATGGGCAATTAGTGTAGGTGGCAATGTTAACCATAAGGATAATTTTGGAAGTACTCCACTATATTATGCCTCAAGAAATCAAGCATTTGATATTGTTAAATTTTTAGTAGAACATGGCGCTGATGTAAATGCAAAAAATCGTGATGGAATGACTGCAACACTTGCTCTTGTTGCTTTGTCATTTGATGAAAATATTCTATGGTATTTAATTGACAAAGGAGCAAATATATATGCAAAAAATAATAATGGGAGTGATATTTTGAATCTAACGATTGGTAACAAAAATCGAATAGGTAATAAATTAATGGATATGATGGGCAACAAATATTCAGATTCACATTTAGTAAATGTTATTCGTTATGGGAGTTTGAAAAATCTCAAACATATTATAGAAACAGGAAATTTTCATTTAAATAGGAAATTATATTGGAAAGATGGAAAAAGTTTTCCTATTAATGTAATAAATTTTTGGGATGCTGGGGCATTTGGAAAAATGAATTATTTAATAAAAATGGGGGCTAAAATAACGCCCAATCTACTTAATGATATAAAAAGGATTCGACCACATGGATTTAATAAATTTTTAAATAAACATTCATTAGTATCAGAATCCCTAAAAGATGTATTCAAACCAAAAAAAGGCTCGTTGGAAAAATTGGAAGAATGGAGATTTAAAAATTTAATGCAATCTACTCCTATTCCTAAATCTGAAGAAGAATGGTTAAAATTACATAAAAATTTAGCAAGAGAATTAAATTATCAAGGAATTAAAGATAGTGAAGAAGGAAATATTGTTGGATTTGATTTTGAGACAGAATTGGGAGGATTTCCAGGAAGTTTTGATTTGTTTCTTAAAATTGCTGCTCCAGAAATTAATGTAGAATGTACTAAACAACCCGAATTTGGGGGTGGTTTAATACTTTATATTGGTCATTTAGATGATGGATCAAAGGTTATTTATTATAAGGGAGGACTAATTGATGGATATATAGCAAGAAAAGAATGGTTAATATAATGTTAGTAAGAGAATCTATAGAAAGTATATTTAAACCTAGAGAAGGGGGATTAGAAAAATTAAAGGAATGGATAAAAAATATTGCTCAAGAAATTATGTTGGATCTTTTAGAAGAGGGTGTTCGTTTTTATTGGAAATCCTTTCAACAATATTTCACTATGAAATCGTCCCAAGAAAAAAAATTTATGGGTACTTGCAAAGAAGATTTATTGAATAGATATAATGAAAAATTTGGACCAGGCCTTTATGTTATCTTTCAAGGTTCTCCATTAAAAAAAATACCAATGGAAAATATATATTCAAATAGAATGATTAGTACTAGAACAATACAATATGATTTGCCAGCAACAGAATTAGAAACAGCAATACAAGAACTTGTAGCTCAAGTAATAAAAGGAACAATAAAAACAGGATTTATTATAAAATATTTTGATAAAAATGAGAAAGCCTAAAACACATAGTATAAAAGAAGTTTATAATTCAACTCTATTAGGATTTGTTTTTGAATTTTATTGTTCAAAACGATCTCAATTCATTGTTGAGGATTTAAAAAAGGTATCAGGAAAGAATGTAGTTTTAACTGATCAAGATCATAAACCATCATATTCTACTTCTATACTTTTAAAAGAATATGATGGAAAAAGACCTCGTTATCAGTTTAAAGTTGGATATCAACCATATAAAGATACTCATACTTTTTTAAATACAATATTATTTTGGATAAATGAGAACGCATCTTTAAACTATTCAACTCTTTTAAAAGTAAATCTTTTATATAATTTTAATGAACTTCAAACACTTACATCTATTTCAAATATGGATATTGGAAAGATGGTTCTTAAAATAGATGAAAAATATATTAATGAAAGATTTCCTGAGATGGAGGGTTCACCTTTTTCAATGTCAATTAAAAAATTAATTCCTTTTAATATGGCTATTAATGCTTCCAATGTTACTAATTTAAAAAATAATTTTAGGATCCCTACTGGAGAGTATTATGGTGTTGATTTTACAAAACAACCACAGGGAGAATTATCATTTAATTATATCGGAGGACCTGAATATTCAAATAGAGTAAAAGGAATTCATGAAGTTCTTGAATATTATATTTTTACTACATATCAGGTTCTTAATAGTGAAGTAGGTACTCCTACAATGGTCGAAGAATTAAATAAATTAACAGAAGAATATAGAACATTTCGTAAATGTTATTATAACTTTGATCGTTTTATGGATGTATATAAAGATTTAACAGTTTATGTTGATTTAAATAAAGGACCGAGAATTGTAGAGGCTCATTGGTTCCAACTAAGAGATATTTTAGCAAAGTTAATATTAGAAAGTAATGTAAAACAATGTAAATTTAATTTGGATACAGAATTTGGAACTTATCAAATTAAGGATGCTGAAATTTCAAGTTCTATTATAGAAGGATTTCAAATTGTAAATTCAAATGTTAATGGGTTTCTTAAAAATTGTCATTTTTGGAAATCAAAAATAGAAAATTCTCGAATTATAGATTCAACGCTTGTAACTAATAATGAAGTTGTAGAATCTTATTTACAAAATGTACGTGCTGATAATGATAATACAATAAGTGAATCTTATATTATAAATACAGGAGAAATAATTAATTGTAAAGTAAATGAATCAGTTATTAAAAATGCAGGAATTGGAGATAAAGCTAAATTAGATGAGGAATGTTTAGTTATAAATTTGAGAGAAAAAAAAATCCCTAAATCCCCCGCAATTGAAATTTCAGAAATTCGGGATTATCGATGGATTAAATCTCTAAGAGATTCTGAATATAAAGATGAAGGATTTGGAAATGAATTTAAAGAAGATGAAAGCTAAATTCGTATATGAAGCAATAGGCGATGTTTTAAAGGGTAAATCTGAAGAAGAATTTTTGTCTTCAGTAGAAAAAAGTAATTTAAATTCCGATGATTTACTTGTTCAATCTGTAAAAGTGGGTTCTTTAATTGGTGTAAAAAAAGCCTTAGAAATGGGTGCTAATGTTCACGATATTTATGATTTTGCTTTGCGATGGGCTTCAGTAAAAAATTATTTAGATATTGTAGAATTTTTACTTAAGAATGAAGCTAATGTCCATGCTGTTAATGATGAAGCTTTACGATTGGCTTCAGAAAAAGGTCACTTAGATATTGTAGAACTTTTACGTAAGAATGGAGCTGATATCCATGCTGTTAATGATGAAGCTTTACGGCATGCTTCAGTAAATGGTCATTTAAATGTTGTAGAGTTTTTACTTAAAAATGGAGCTGATGTTCATGCTCAAGATAATTTAGCTTTACGAGGAGCTTCATATAACAGTCGTCTTGATATTGTAGAATTATTAAAAAAATATATGTAAAAATATGACAAAAAAAGAATTAGTTCAAGAGGTACAAGATGCTTTAACGAGTTCATGTGCATTACCTTATTCACCACCAGATAAAGAAATAGAACGTATTATCCGGGTTGAAATGAAAAATTTATTTCGTGAATATCGTGATTTATGGGAAGATAATATCTATATTTTAAATAAGAGATATTATGGTACTGCTGAATGGAAAAGTACTAGAACTTTTCAAATGCCTAAATGTGTAGTAGGTGTAAAAACTGTATGGGAAATGACTCAAGGAAATAGAGTATTTGGTATAAATGATCCCGATTTAAATTTCGATAGACTTATGGCATCTGATTTATATTTAACGCCGTTATCATCTGATCAAATAACATACAGAACAATACAATGGTCATTCTGGGACCTTGCAAGGGCATTTAATTTAAGAGATATAAACCATGATTTTAATTTAAATACAAAACGATTGATTATTACAGGTAGAGATCCTACAGAGTCATTA
>Ga0307991_1001558_pt1 | contig 15951 bp, 15 predicted proteins | sample EllFjometagen131_FD_203146 | JGI IMG/M metagenome (GOLD analysis project Ga0307991, IMG submission 203146) | Marine microbial communities from Ellis Fjord, Antarctic Ocean - #131 | ecosystem: Environmental > Aquatic > Marine > Unclassified | place: Southern Ocean | collected 2014-10-08
AGGTACCAGTCGAAGGGTAAACAGATAAAACGCGCCATCTTTTTGAACCCCCTCGTTGACGGCCCTTAATTTTTCACCGAATTTACGTTGAATGCTTTCCCTGAGGAGAAAACGGGAAACAAGAAATGCCAGTGTCGCACCAATGGAGGATGCGAAACTGACAACAACAGTACCTGTGCCCAATCCGAAAAGGGCGCCCCCGGCGAGGGTCATTACCGCGGCCCCGGGCAGAGAAAGCGCTGCCATGCCCACATAGACAATAAAATAGAGAAGCAGGGTCATCCCCATATGGCGTTCATAAAACCGCTCAAACGTTAGTTGATGTTCTTTCAAATTTTCCAGCGTAAACAACTGCTCCAGATCAAGCATAAAAAAGGAAACAGCCAGGACGATCAGGACAATAATGAGAAGCAGTTTGGATTTGTTGTTTTTCATTGTAGAACCTCTTGTCTGAATCGCTTAATGGTAATCAGCGCAATTTTTGATGATCAAATTTTTGATTCAGCATATTTTGAAAAGCGCTGTTTCTATATTCGCAAAATTTTCTTCCTTTTGGTTAATTCGTCGATCAATTTAGAAAATCCTTACAATTTGAGAATGTTTTTTTTGTGGGAGGGCCGCCTTTTTTGCGCGCCATGATCATTGATGCTGCTTTGAATAGCCTTCGCTATACCGTCGATGGTTTTTTATCCCGGCTTATTTCGTTCAAGGGCCGGATCAGAGGGATGAATTTGCGATTGGCCGTGGGAAAGGGGTATGCGTCAATGGCTTTCATCTTGATCCATTTGTGGGCGACCGGCCCGTTGCAGCGGACCCGCCCGCCGGTCCAGCGGCAGATAAAGACGTCCATCTGGATTTTAAAATGGGTATAGGCGTGTTTGATGCAAGCCAGGTGTGCAATAATTTCAACCGTCAGGTTGACCTCCTCCTGAATTTCCCGAAGGCACGCAGCTTCCGGCGTTTCATCGGTCTCGATCCGACCCCCGGGAAATTCCCACAGACCGCCGAGAAGGCCTTTGGGCGGTCTGTGGGTAATCAGCACCCGGTCCTTCTTGTATATGACTCCCACGGCAACTGGATATTCAGGTACCGGTTTTTGCTTTATGCGTCTGGGGTAAAGCCCGGTGGTGCTCGTGCCAAAGGCCTGGCAAAAAAAATTAACCGGACATTGTCTGCATTTCGGCTGGCGCGGGGTGCAGACCAGAGCGCCCAGTTCCATCATGGCCTGATTAAAGATGCCTGGATCAGGGGCATACAACAGGCGGTCGGCGTCCTTTTGAAAAATTTTGTGAGATGAAGCCTGGTTGGCTGGTGCATCCAGTCTTTTAATCCGGGCGATGACGCGTTTTACATTCCCATCAACCACCGCATAGGCCTGGTCAAAAGCCATGCTTAAAACCGCCGCCGCGATATATTCACCGACACCGGGCAACGCGCGGAACCGATCGTATTCCGCCGGTATTTTACCCTGATATTCAGTCGTCACCCGTCGGACCGCCTGGTGAAGGTTGCGGGCCCTGGCGTAATAGCCCAATCCTTCCCATGCCTTGAGCACCGATTGACGGTCGGCTTTGGCCAGGGCGCCTATATCAGGGAACCGGTTTATAAACCGTTGATAATAATCAATTACCGTGGCCACCTGGGTTTGCTGGAGCATGACCTCGGAAACCCAGATGCAATAGGGTTCGCGCGTCTTACGCCAGGGCAGGCGACGCTGGTTCTGACGGTACCAGCCTATCAGGTGTTGTTGAAACCGGGAAATGGTGGGGGCGGTCATTTCATCACCATCAATTCCTGCTTCTGGATGAACATCCATTAGAAGGGCCAGAAGCTGTTGTCATGCCAGATGGTCTCGGTGATCTCCCGGTCAATTTCAGCCAGTTCCTCAAGGTGTCTTGTCTCCCATTGGGCCAGCCACTTGTAGAGCTTTTTTTCTTCAGCATTGCTGGTTTCCGCAGCCCGCTTTGAATAAAGATCAATGGCCCGCTGCTCCATGCCCATGGCAGCAGATACGGCGGCGGCTTCAAAACCGGCGGCGGCCGTATTTTGAAAGGCATGGGGCAGCACCCTGGCCACCTCTGCAACCGCTACCTCACCAAGGGCCTGGGGTACAAACGCTCCATTTTTCTTAAATGCTGAATATTGTTCCGACAGAAGTTCGATGTGCTGGTTCTCTTCGTGGGCCATTTGTTTAAAAAAATCACCCATCTCTTTATTTTGAGCCTCAGCGGCGGCTTTATGGTAAAAGGCCTTACCGCGAATCTCCAGTAAAAGTGCCGTTTTTAATATTTCCAATACGTCAGATTGCATCATAGCTCCCCCTTCAATTTATAGTGGTGGTTGCCGTTATCCCCTGGTCATCCTCAAATGGCCGGTTTTACAGGTTTTCAGGATGCTTGACATCCGAGCCCACATGTCTAATGGTATTTAAGTATATCATTTTTTGGCACTTTTCATGATAGATCAAAAATAGTTTACATTTTTTTACTTTATATCTTAGCAGTGAAATTGGAAATTGGAAATTAAAAAACAGAAACATGTAAATACGTTACCCAATTTCTAATTTTAAATTTCGGTATTTTGAATTCGATAAAAAACAAATATCTTTCAAAAAAAAGTGTCAATCGGCAAATGGAAGATGCCCATTATTTTATAGAAACAGGGAGATAAAAGCATGGAAAACAATACCTCCGGCCCCAGTCCTGTATCGCCCTTCAGCATCCGGAACGTTCGTTTGTTTATCCTGTTCCGGATCTGTTTTAATTCGCGGTTTTATTATCCCGTGTTTGCGATTCTGTTTTTGGATTTCGGGCTGACCATATCCCAGTTTGTCCTCCTCAACGCGGTCTGGGCCGCCACCATTGTAATGGCCGAGGTACCCTCCGGAGCGCTGGCCGATGTCATCGGTCGCAAACGTCTGGTGGTGAGCGCAGGCGCAATCATGGTTGTTGAAGTTATCTTGCTCTGCTTTGCCCCCCGGGGGAATACGGATCTCCTGTTTGCCGTACTGCTGGTCAACCGGATACTGAGCGGTATTGCCGAGGCCGCGGCCAGCGGTGCAGATGAAGCCCTGGCCTATGATGCCCTTAAGCTAGAGGGCGATGAAAAAGACTGGGGCCGGGTTCTGGAAGTGCAGATGCGGACCCGGGCCATCGGCTATATCCTGGCCACAATTATCGGTGCAGCTGTTTATGACCCGGCATTGGTGCAGTCACTGGCCGATCTTCTGGGGATAAAGGTGACTTTCACCCAGGCTCTCACCCTTCGTTTTCCCCTTTTTCTGACCTTGATTATGGCAATTATGACCCTGGTGGTCACCCTGGGGATGCGCGAAACAGCCGGCCCTCAGGTCCTGCCGGAATGCACAGTTAAATCCTGTACCACCTCCATCGGAGAGGCGTTGCACCTTACCCTGCAGGCCGGGGGCTGGATTCTGAAAACCCCCTTTGCGCTTGTCGTGATTGCCGTTGGTCTGCTGTTTGACGGAATGATCCGTATGGTCATCACCCTTTCCAGCGAGTATTATCGGTTGATTGACCTGCCTGAAGCATCTTTCGGCCTTATCGGTGCGGCGGTTTCAGGTCTGGGCATTTTTATCCCCCGGCTGGCGCTTAAAATGACCCGTGGTCACACGCCGACCTTCAATTTTACCGTAATGGCGGGTCTGGCCCTGACCGGACTGGCGGGTATGACTTTTTTTTGGCCTGTTATCGGACTGATCCCGGCCATGATCCTGTCCAGCGCCATGTACCTGACCACTTTTTTCACCAGCCATTACCTGAATCAAATGGCCGATTCCAGCCAGCGGGCTACTGTTCTCAGCTTCAAGGGGCTGTCGTTTAATCTGTCTTACGGGCTCCTGGGCATCCTTTATTCTCTGCTGCTGGCCCTGCTCAGACGCCACCCGGCCGGGACAGTTCCAGCAGCTGGCGGCGAACTGTTTGAAAATTTAATTTTCATCCGGTCTTTTGCCTGGTTTCCCCGGGCTTTTTTGCTGGGCCTGGCAGTGCTGGTGGTGTTTTCCTGGTGGCAGTTTAAAAAATCGGGCACTGCCAAAGTCGATGGAAAATTGTAATCCATCATCCTTTACCTGATACCTGCCAACCAGTATTCATTCCCCGGCTTTTTTATCCAGGTCTTGCATAAGGGCGGTAATACGCCCATGGGCATTGAGCCCGTCTATCCATTCTACCGGAATCGCAGTGGTGCCGCCGGCAGCCCCCAGCACCATGCCCGCCAGCATCCCCCTGGCCGCAGAATCACCCCCGGCCATCACATTTTCCACCAGTGCTCGCCGGAAGTCTTGTTCGTATTTGGCGATGAGATGGATGGTTCCCGGAAGGGCTGCTTCAATGCTGCACATCTGGCCGAATTGGGCAACTGTCTGCCGGGTATCTCCGGATTTACTGTCCAGCCCCGCCGTCACCAGGGCCTTGATCGGGCTGTTTTGAAATTTTTTGGCAAGCACTGCGGACATGGCCTCAAAAGGCCTCTGGTTGTTTAACACCCGGTCAGCCGTCAGGGCCAGAAACGATGCAGCATCCATTACCGTGGCATGGTTATGAGACAATGCTGTCTGGTCACGGACGGTCTGGGCCAGGGCCGCAGAATCATGTCGGCAGGCATAGACTATCGGCGCCATCCTGGCTGCTCCGCCAAGTTCGTCCGAGGAAGATCCGCAGGCCTGAAGGTTTTTTCCCACTTGCATATTTTTTAGGGTGTCCTGGGTGGCATGATCAAGGTAGCCCGGGTAAGATTGGAAAAATGATTGCCAGGTTCGCGCAAAATGTGCAGGATCAAATTCACCGCAATTGGCGATTGATTCCAGGAGCACCAGCGCCTGATCCCCGTAGTGGGTAAAGTCCCCCCCCTTTTTCCCGGCATGGTGGGAGGTCAGGGGGTCGTAATACCCATCCACTGTGCCGAATTTTTTATCGATCACGCGGGTATTGTAAACCCAGTGGGCTCCCAGTGCCAGCGCATCGCCCGCAAAGGAACCCAGCAACATGGCGGTTAATTTGTCTTTCATTGTGGCCTCTCTGTCATTAAGTGGTTTCAGGATTCAAGGTTTAAGGTCCAATCTGCAAGCTTCGAGTTTCAAATTTCAATTTTTTTAGTCAACCTTCCGGCAGTGTTTAATGGCACGGCTCAATGTGCGCATATGCGCTTTTTCCGCCTGGGCAATATCTATAAAAGTGTTTTTCACAAGGGGATATTCTGCTCGTTCGGCCATGGCTCCATAAAGATCAAAGGCGGCAAATTCGATGGACAGGCCGATTTCGATGATGTTAAGGCACACATCTCCGGGCATGTCCAAAAAACGGGCGGTCAGATCATCAAAGGTTTCGCCCCCCTCAAGTATCTCTCCCTTGAGTCCGGCATAAAGTGTTTCAAACGGCGCCGTTGTTTCGCCGGCATCGGCCAGGTGACGGTAAATAATACGGGCATGAGCTTCTTCAGCTTTGGACAGCCTGGTTAGAGTGGGCTGCAAGGCCCTGGGTGCCAACGATTTTAAAAAACAGGCATAGAACCGGTAGGCCCCCTTTTCAAGGTCCATGGCCGTCAGCAGGAGTTCGGAAAGCACTGCCGTTGCATCAAACACTTGAACCCGGGGAAAATCGGCCAGAGTCTTTCCGTCCCAGGCCAGGATGCCACCGGTGAGGTGGGCCACGGTTTTGCGGGTAACTTCCCCTTCAATGGCCAGGGTCGAGGCATAGGTGGACCGGCCACCGCTGTGACAGTAAAAGATCAGGTGCTGATCTTTGGGTAACTCATAGAGCCGGGTCTCCAGTTCCGGCAGGGGCATAAGCAGGGCTCCGGGAATGTGAGCAGACGCATACTCATCCGGTTGCCGAACATCCACAAGCCGATAACTCGACTCTGTGTGACTGTCCATAAACCGCCTGAGCATCTCAGGGGTTAGGTTTTGAAATTCTACGGGTGCCATAAATCCTCCTTGGTTTTTTTGCTTGAACAGTTATAACAGCAGGAATCGGGCCAATTCGCGGGTGTTGGCCCGATGAAAGAAGGAAGCGGGCAACGCTGCTCCAACAGCAGACTTTATTTGAGTGGCAACTGCCGTGCCGCGTGCATGTGACGACATCAAATTGTCCTGTGAGACAGGTATGTATCAAATTAAATTCAAGACAGATTTCTCTTTCACGACAAACCTTGATCAAATTGAACCTTGGCCATTAAATGGTTGTGGTTAAATCTGGAGAAATCAAAAAATTCGTCTTTGGGTTTTATTTCGAAATTTGATTGTGAGTCGCTTTGAGACACGATGAAAATGGCCAGAAAGGCAAGTGCACCAAGGAACATGGAACTTTTCAATGGTTTCACATTTCCGCCTTTTGTTTTATCAAGTAATTATATTTGTTCTATCAGACAGGCCGCAATGTTTTTTTGTGAAGGTATTCTCATATTACATAAACCGTTATTTGGTAATGCTGATTTTTTTGTCCTGCAAATACGTTATTATTGACTTTTCGTTCAACCACTACATATAAAGATTTGAAAGAATTTTGGAAACGGTTCGGTTTTGAATGGCCTGTGAAAGATCTTTTCCCGCTACAAGCAGCGCTTGACGGGTGGCTCAACATACGAATTGTATGATCGGCAAGAGAAACTGTTATGAAAGTTGTTATCTTTGGAGATTTTTCAGAAAAAACCCGGCATCGGATACTGGCTGTCTTCCCGGACGTTTGGGAAATCATCGTAAGCAGAAAACAGGATTTGCCGTTGGCGGTAAAGGATGCAGATGTCATCATTCCTGAAAACATGATTGTTGACGCCGATTTGCTGGCCTGTGCCGAAAAGCTGAAACTGGTTCAGACCGGTGCGGGATATGATAATGTCGATATCGGGGCCTGCACCCAAAAAAGAGTATGGGTGGCCAATGGTGCCGGCGTCAATGCGCAGACGGTTGCCGAGCATGTGATGGGATTTTTGCTCTGCCGGACTCGAAATTTTTTTCTTCTTGACGGAAAAATGCGGGCAGGAAAGGATGACGTCGGTTACTCGGGGGGCGAACTTTGCGAAAAAACCCTGGGGATTTTGGGACTGGGAAACATTGGAAGGGCGGTGGCCCGTCTTGCCCATGCCCTGCAGATGAAAATTCTGGCCTATCATTATCGGTCGGTCGAAGCGCCTGATTTTATTCATATGACGGATTTGCAGATCCTGCTCAGGCAATCCGATTTCATTAGTCTGCACATTGCATTAAATGCCCGCACACGGCACCTGATCGGCGCCGGAGAGCTGGCCCTGATGAAAAAAGACGCGTTTTTGATCAACACGGCCCGGGAGGCGGTCATTGACGAATCAGCGCTGACGGTGGCTCTGGCGGCAGGAACCATTGGCGGCGCCGGGCTTGATGTGTTTGAAACAGAACCGCTGTCTGCAGACAGCCCCCTTCGCAGGCTGGATAACGTGATTTTGACCCCGCATACAGCCGGTGCCCCGGACGGATTCAAATTTCACAGACGCCGTTTTGTATTTTTTAGGGAAAATATTCAGCGGATAGCAAAAGGCCTGGTACCCGTCAATGCGTTGAACCAAAAAGTGTGTAAGTAATGAAAAATATATCAGCAGCCATAACCGGCATCGAGTGCTCAGTGCCTGAGTATATTCTGACGAATCAAGAGCTGGAAACAATGGTTAACACCAGTGACGAGTGGATCGTTACCCGAACCGGGATAAGAGAAAGACGGATTCTGAAAGGCAAAGGTCTCGGCACCTCGGATATGGCCAGTGACGCCGTCAGAAAATTACTTTCCAAAACCGGCACCTCTGCTGATGAGATTGATCTGTTGATTTGTGCGACGGTAACACCGGACATGCTGTTCCCGGCAACGGCCAATATTATCAGTGATAAAGCCGGGATCAAAAATGCCTTTAGTTTTGATATAAATGCGGCCTGCTCAGGATTTCTTTACGCTCTGGCCACAGCCGAGAAATATGTAAAATGCGGAACGGGTAAAAAAGTGGTGGTGGTTGGCGCCGATAAAATGTCGTCAATTGTCGATTACACCGACCGTAAAAACTGCATTCTTTTTGGTGATGCAGCAGGTGCCGTTCTGGTTGAACCCACTACCGAAGGACTGGGGATACAGGATATTATTTTGAAATCGGATGGCGCCGGCCGTTCTTATCTGCAGCAGAAAGCCGGCGGATCCATCAAACCGGCTTCCCACGAAACCGTTGATGCCGGTGAACATTATATCTATCAGGAAGGGCAGGCTGTTTTCAAGTTTGCGGTTAAACATATGGCCGATGTATCGGCTGAGATAATGGAGAAAAACGGCCTGACTTCACACGATATCGCCTGGCTGGTGCCACACCAGGCAAACCTCCGGATTATCGAGGCCACAGCAAAGCGAATAGGCCTTGAAAAAGAAAAGGTAATGATAAATATTCACCGTTACGGCAACACAACCAATGGAACGATTCCCCTTTGTTTATGGGAGTGGGAAAAACAATTAAAGAAAGGCGACAACATTGTGTTAGCCGCCTTTGGAGGTGGTTTTACCTGGGGTAGTATTTATCTGAAATGGGCTTATGATTCTAAGTAGTGTCCATTTTTAAATGGAGACAAAGTCGTGGCCAGCCTTTTTGTATGCATAATTTTTTATTGGTTTCCTGCCCTCCCATTTGTTCCCTGACTAAAGTATTTTTTAAATCAGCGCCTAATCCCACAGGCTTTGTAATGTATGAGGCGAGCCGGTCATTGTCCAGAACTCACCGCGAATGTATCGGGCGCCTTTGTCAAGGCTTGAAAGCGTTTCCATATCCGCATCGGGCAGATCAATGAACAGCGATTTGAAATTTTCAGCCAACCGGCCCGGGTTCACTGATTTGGGTATGACGGCGGTGTGCCGTTTCATGGCCCACCTGATCAATACCTGGGCAGGGGTATATCCGTTTTTTTCGGCAATTTCCAATATGACCGGATTGTCAAGCAGTCGTTCTTCATCTTTATTTTTTAGCGCAGGCGGCCGGTCATTGGAACCTAAGGGCGCATAAGCCGTCAGCAGGATATTGTTTGCTTTGCAATATCTGAGCATATCATTTTGCTGTAGGAAGGGATGGAGTTCAATTTGATTCAACTCCGGCTTGATGACGGCGCCTTTCATCAGCTCGTCCAGTTTTCCCATGCTGAAATTGGACACCCCGATATGTTTTGTCGATCCTTTTTCGATACAGGATTCCAGTGCTTCCCATGTTTCGGACAGGGGCAGTTCATCCGGGCTGAAAAAATCAGCGGTCTGTTTGGGATACGTTACTTCCGGTTTTATGGGTACCGGCCAGTGAATCAGGTATAAATCAAGATGATCAAGACAAAGATCGTTCAGTGTATTTTGTAATGCCTTGGGGACACGGTCCCTCTGGTGGGCATTGTTCCAGAGTTTTGATGTGATCCACATCTCTTTTCTCGTGATTTCGCCGACCGTAATTGAGTCCGTTAAAGCCTGCCCGATCTCTTTTTCATTCCCATAGATGGCTGCACAGTCAATGTGCCGGTATCCTATTTTGATGGCTTCCCTGACCGCGTTGTATATTTCCCCCGGTTTGGATTTCCAGGTCCCAAGGCCTACGATTGGCATTTTGTCATTATTTTTAAATTTTAAACTTTCCATCAGGGGGTCCTTTTATCGGATTTGCAGGCTTTATTTAAACCCTGCCTTTAATGCTGGTTTATCCTTTTTAACCGATCACGATTCATTCGATTATTTAAAATACCGCTGCCATGGGAAAAAAACAATATGTAATTGGTGTTTTCCCGAACCCCTGTCGGATGTCCTCTTTATGTAATTCAGCAAAAAATGCCTGCTTCCGGATTTCGGCAGCAGCATTCTTTTTTTCTGTAAGATAGCTCGGAAATAGATGGTAATGTCGTAAAACTTCACTCACTTGATCCAGTAAGCGATATTCTGGATTTGGTTTGAATTTTATCTTGCCTTCGATCTCTTTATTCCATTATATAATCAAACAGAATTTTTTTTAACCTTAAAAAACCACGTTCTTTAGGGCGTGGTCATGTATGGAAGGCTATGCCAAAAATGGCTCAAATGTTACCACCTTTCATGAATTGTGCCCAATTTCTCAGAAAGGAGTAGTAAATGAGCCGATTCGGGGCGTTTTACTCAATGAACAATGGCAGAATTTAGCATTGAGCATCATCAATTACGGGATTTCTCCATCATTAGCGGGATGCACATGCTGCAGGGCAATCCCTATGGATTTATACTGGATATCACCATCATTGTTTCAGGAAATATCAAAGGCGTCATCCTCCAGCATGCCCCATTCAGGGAATTCTATGATACAATGGAAAAACTGGGATGCCGGATACCGGATATAGTTAATGATTTCCAGACCCTTAGACAAAAGCGCGGGTCGACGCACAGGTATGCCCCGTACCGAAAGATGCCCCTGGCGAATAAGCAAAATCAAATGGGTGAATATCGCCCTGCCCGATGCCTACTTCTCATCACTTGCGCTTTTGTTCCCTGAATCTGAACCTGCCCAAGATCAGCCGACTCGAGCAGACCGCATCCGTATGTTACGTGGGTTGATGTCGCCTGGACCAGTGGAACCTTTCAGGGTCGCATGGATTAATCCCGTTGTTGAATTAATTGTAATTAACTTTCCTGTGGTTTTTCTTTGAAATAAATTTTTTTCGTTTTATCCAATTGTTTTAATAATATTATTTATTTTATCGAATTAATTCAATATCCTGAAATTATAGGTGGTTAGATTATTTGAATTAATGAAATTTAAAAAAACGAACAAATAATACTTGACAAATAATAGCAAATAAATATAATTCATATTATAATGGGAATACAGGAAAGAAAAAAGCGAGAAAAAGAGATACGGTGCCAGCAGATCATAATTGCCGCCCAAAAAATATTTTCTTCCAAGGGTTTTAACAAAACAACCATGGAAGATATTGCCAAAAAGGCTGAATTAAGTCCTGGTACGCTTTACCTGTATTTTAAAAATAAAGATGAGCTGTTTGCCTCGCTTTCCATGAGAATTCTGCGTTATCTACTAATTCGAATCGATAATTTGGATTTGAAAGCGGAATTGATTTCAAAGCGGCCCATGGAAATCCTCAAGGACGTCTTTCTTGATGTCTACAAATTCGATCCCCTTATTCTCGTCAACATGTTTCATCTTCAGTCCAGTGAAACCCTCAGCAATCTCAGCCCTCAACTGCTTTCCGATATCCGCAATCTATCAAACAGCGCACTGACCGCCATTGCCCAAATTTTCGATGAAGGGATACAAAAAGGCAAATATATAGATAGAAATCCTTTTGTTATGGCCAATATTATATGGGGCATGTTTTCCGGTATTGTGCTCTGGGAGGAAAACAAAAAATCGATTCGAAAACGAGGGGGTCATCTGGAACAAACTCTGGAAACGGCTTTTTTGATTTTTGATCGTGGTATAAAAAAAAGAACCTCTTCATCCAACTAGCCTATTGCAAGCGATGAAAACATCGTATATTGCATTCATGACCGATGCGGTAATGCAATACTGGCAGGAGTATGGCCGAATTATATTTTTTTTAATAAAAGGAGGGATGGCAAGAACGCATAAATCTGACAACCACAGGAATTATGGCAGGCTGTCCATCAAAAAAACCGGTTGTTTCAGACTTGGAATGGACGGCACAAATCAAAAATAAAGCAAAAAAAGGGGGGAGGGGGGGGGTAGTGAATGACAGAAAAACAAGTAGTAGAAACATCAGAGGCTCAAATCGCCGTACACTGGCAGGAAGAGGAATATTTCTATCCGTCTACCAAGTTCATTGCCCAAGCCAATATGGCCGACGAAGGTGTCTATGAACGTTTTAGCCTGGATAATTTCCCCAACTGCTTTAAAGAGTATGCAGATCTCCTGGATTGGTATGAATATTGGGACACAATCCTTGATACAAGTGATGCACCCTGTTTTAAATGGTTCAAAGGCGGCAAAATCAATGCCAGCTATAATTGTGTTGACCGGCACCTTGCCAAAAATAAAAACAAGACGGCCATCCATTTTGTCCCGGAACTGGAAGCGGAAAAGGTAGAACATATAACCTATCAGGAACTCTATGTCCGGGTCAACGAGATGGCGGCCCTGCTGCAGGATTATTGCGGCCTGAAAGCCGGAGACAGAGTGACCCTTCATCTGCCCATGGTGCCCGAGCTTCCGATTACCATGCTGGCCTGTGCTCGACTGGGGGTTATTCATTCCCAGGTATTCGGTGGCTTTAGTGGAAAAGCCTGTGCCGACCGGATTGAGGACTCAGGAAGTAAATTTTTGATTACCATAGATTCCTATTATCGGGGCGGTAAACTTCTCGATCACAAGCAAAAAGGAAATATCGCCGCCGAACAAGCGGAAAGCATGGGGCAGAAACTGGATAAAATTTTGGTCTGGCAGCGCTATCCGGGGAAATATTCAGCGGCCACCCCCATGGTGGAAGGACGCGACTATTTTGTCAATGATCTGCTGAAAAATTATTACGGAAAACGGATCGATCCTGTCCCCATGCCGGCCGAGGCACCGCTTTTTCTTATGTACACCAGCGGAACCACCGGTAAGCCCAAGGGTGCCCAGCATAGCACAGGTGGTTATCTGGCCTATGTAACCGGCACCTCAAAATATGTTCAGGACATCCATCCCGAGGATGTATACTGGTGTATGGCCGATATCGGATGGATTACAGGCCACTCCTATATTGTCTACGGCCCTCTGGCCCTGTGCGCTTCCAGCGTTATCTATGAAGGCATCCCCAACTATCCCGATCCGGGACGGCCATGGCGGATCGCCCAGGACCTGGATGTTAACATCTTTCACACGGCACCCACAGCCATTCGTGCGTTGAGAAAAATTGGTCCGGACGAACCCAAGAAATACAACTACCACTTCAAGCACATGACCACCGTGGGCGAACCCATCGAACCCGAAGTATGGCGCTGGTATCAAAAAGAGGTCGGTAAGGGTGAAGCCGTCATTGTCGATACATGGTGGCAGACCGAGAACGGCGGTTTTTTGTGCAGTACCTTGCCGGCGCTCAGGCCCATGAAGCCGGGTAGCGCCGGTCCCGGCGTACCCGGTATCCATCCGATTATTTATGATGATGAGGGCAAGGAGCTTGCTCCGGGATCGGGCATAGCCGGTAATATCTGTATTCAAAACCCGTGGCCGGGCATGTTTCAGACCATATGGGGAGATCGTGACCGGTTTGTCGACACCTATTTTACAAGGTACTGCAAGAATCCGGACAGCAAGGACTGGCGGGACTGGCCTTATTTAACCGGAGATGCCGCGGTCAACGCCCCGGATGGGTATTATCGGATACTGGGACGGATCGATGATGTGATCAATGTCTCCGGTCACCGTTTGGGTACCAAGGAACTCGAATCCGCGGCCCTGGTCGTTCTCGAGGTTGCCGAAGCGGCTGTGGTGCCGGTAAAAGATGAAATTAAAGGTGTGGTGCCGGATATGTATGTAGCCCTGAAACCGGGTTTTAATGCCTCTGATGAACTCACTCAAAAAATTACCGCCACCCTGGTCAAGGAGATCGGCCCCATTGCCAAACCGCGCAAGGTCTGGATCGTACCGGATATGCCCAAGACACGCTCAGGCAAGATCATGCGCCGGATACTGGCCGCCATTTCCAATGACGGGGACCTAGGCGACACCATGACCCTTGCCAATCCCGAAATCGTGGAGGCGATCCAGAAAATAGCCAAAGGGTAATGCCCGGCAACAACAGTTGCGATTACCCCAAAAAGTCCCGGGAGAGCGGCCAAGTACCTCCTTTCGGGACAAAAAAATCGGCATTGTTAATTTAATATAGTCGATAGCCCGCCGTTTCATTTAAGCCTCAACAGTATGACGAAATATCGAAGCATTTTTTGGCTTTTACTGTAGCATTTCATCTTCCTTTCTGAGCCTTGCAAGAAAGTGGCGAAACAGACTATTGTAGCCTTCACCTGTATATGTTTCCGCTTTCGATGGTATGTGCATTTTGTTTGGAACAAAATGCTCGTAAGGTTTCCAAAAATCGGCCGATAGAACGAAAACCCAATCCTTTCCTTGTATAATACCATCTTTCACGCATTTTTCAGAACTACATTTTGGGCAAATAGCCATGAGACCGCCTATGGTGCGTTGAAATCTTCTCAATAACATAACTATATTAAATTAACGATGCCGAACAGACCATTCTCAGGGAAATATTCAAACGCACGGAAAAATTCTAGGCCAAATTAAGCTTTGATTTTATTGGGATAAATTGATAAACAGGCATTAACACATAAACCTTCCCCGCCTAAAATATTACACATTTCCTTAAAATAAAGAAGGTTGGGTCAATTTATATAATTAAAAACTTGAACATTTCGTACTTGCTGCTCATGATCGAGTTTTAAAATTTCATGTCATCGGGCGGAATCTATTTACTTTCAATAATCGAGCAAAACAGACCAATGCAATTAAAACAAATTTTTATTGACCGCCAGATCGCAACATCGCCCCTGGTAACAGCACTTTGCTCTCGTCTGAACAATACACCGCGTGTAATAATAGATGACATTCAGGAAGTGTTCAAGTCGGTTTCCAGTGCCCATGATCCTGTCCGGAGAGGAAAAGAAGTACTGGTCCTGACCCGTAACCGGGGAGGATTTATTCGCCGGTGTCCCGGAACCCGCAGCTACACCTGTTGCAATTACATGATCCTGCATATCGGAACATTCTGCACCATGGACTGTTCCTATTGTATCTTACAGAGCTACTTTCACCCGCCGGTTTTGCAGTATTTTGTGAATCATGATGATATGATTAATGAACTCGATCTTTCATTCATGGAAAAAAAGTTTCGAAGGATCGGAACCGGCGAGTTTACCGATTCCATGATCTGGGAGAACTCGACCCGTCTGTCCGATATCCTGGTCCCGAAATTTGCCGGACAAAACCATATGTTGCTGGAGCTTAAAACAAAAACGATTGCCGTTAAAAGATTAAAAACACTCAACCATAACCGCAAAACCGTTATGTCCTGGTCTTTAAATACGGAAAGGATCATCCGTACCGAGGAAAGACATACCGCGCCGCTTTCCGCACGGCTCAGGGCTGCTGCCGAGTGTGAATCATGGGGGTATCCGCTGGCATTTCATTTTGACCCTATGGTTCTTTACGATGGTTGTGAAGAGGAGTATCGCCAGGTTGTCCGGCGGCTTTTCGAGCATGTCGACCCTGATAATATTGTATGGATCAGTCTCGGAACGTTCCGGTTTATACCGTCCTTGAAAACCACTATCCAGAAACGGTTTACAGATTCCAGAATCGTTTATGGTGAATTCATAAGCGGCCTTGACGCAAAAATGCGGTATTTTAAACCGCTTCGTATTGATCTGTGCCGCAAAATGGCCTCCTGGATAAAAGATATCGCACCGGATGTAATTGTTTATTTCTGTATGGAAGACGATGAGGTCTGGCAGAAAGCATTGGGCTTTGTGCCGAAAGAAAAGGGCGGATTGCCGAAAATCCTCGATGACAGTGCGATAAAGCATTGCGGGCTTTTATAACAGATCATGTGTGGTTTCAGTATATATGATCCATGGTTTACTTTACTATGCCGATTTGCATGAAAAAAATAACCACGGGTTTCTTTGTGGTCCTTATTTTTATATGTTCCGGAGAAATGGGATTTGCCCAGGATCGGCACGCAGTGCGGTGGGTAATCGATGGAGACACCCTTGTTTTGGAAGATGGCCGCAATGTGCGTTATATCGGCATAAACGCTCCTGAAATTGCCCATAAAGATGAAAAGGCGGAACCGTTCGGGAACTTTGCATTTCGGATAAATAAAAAACTGGTGCAGGGGAAAAAAATTCGTCTGGAAACCGATTATGAGATGCACGATCGTTACGGTCGCCAACTGGC
>Ga0307991_1001559_pt1 | contig 15946 bp, 13 predicted proteins | sample EllFjometagen131_FD_203146 | JGI IMG/M metagenome (GOLD analysis project Ga0307991, IMG submission 203146) | Marine microbial communities from Ellis Fjord, Antarctic Ocean - #131 | ecosystem: Environmental > Aquatic > Marine > Unclassified | place: Southern Ocean | collected 2014-10-08
GCAAATTGCAGGCCGAAACCGGAGGGCATTTCCGGTCGAGATGGTGCTGTTGTACTATTGATCCACGTAACCACTCCTTGGCATAAAATTGAATCTTCTGCGGTATATAGATCCATCTGAATATTAATTGCAGCATCAATATCGGGTGGGTTTTCTGTAGCTATGAACATGCCGCCAGTACTAAGGTTAAAAGCGCAGGCAGTATGCATTTCTTGTTCCTCGTCGCCGAAGTGTATTAGCAGGCTGGTTTGCTGGCGCGGAAACGCGCGCGAAGCCAAGCCGAGAATGCGCCGGGCCGAGGCTAGAAATAGATGGGTGTTGACCGGAGTAAACAGCACATCAGCTGGGCGCTCGTGCTGCACATGGTTCAGTTCTGCCAGCTTGGAACTATCAACTATGGCTACAATGGGGATGTGGCTGATGCGGCTGTCCTCTTTGAGTAACCGGCAGCAGGTGCGATCATCTTGGGTGCAAGACGGGGAGGTGAAAATTATATCTGGAGCTTGAGTGCGAGCTATGTTGAGTAAGTCTGCAGCATCTTTGCTGATCAGGATAGTGAAGCCTTCGCGGTCAGAAAAACTGCTATCAAAAGTGATTAAGGTTTCAACCTTGGCTGAGATAAGGATTTTCTTGCTGTCCATGCTTGGGCACTCCCTCCCGTGGTCTTGCTGCTTATCGTGTAAACTATTATATATCCTGATACTGACTGACAGAAATTATATTTATAGCAAAATAACCGCAGGTGGGGCTAAAGCGCAACCTATTTAATCTTTGTGGCGCCATCCTCATTCATGTTTTTTACTATGGCTATAGCTTCTAACACGTAAGGATCAACCTTGGCTTTCTCTTGCCAGTCCTTTTCATCTTTGTCGCCATCTTTTTCTTGCTGATGCTGGTCGTCAAGTTTCTCGCCGTCGAGAAGCTCTTTACGTTCAGCAATAATGTCATTCATCACCAGGCTGCGTTTGCTATTGTCAATCCGCTCTTTGGTTTTTTGTGCTAATTCTAGCAAGTGCTGCATTTTCTTGTTCTTGTGCACGCGTGCGCTGCTGAGCCGATTAAGTTGTTCGAGTGGTAGCTTGGTGGGCAGTGGTTGATAATTACATTTGTTGATAGTGTCCCAAGGCAGTGAATAGTCAATATATTTTTCACCGCTTTTGATCGCTTTGAAGCGATCTGGTAATACGATATCAGCATGAATTCCACGGTACTGAGTAGAAGCTCCACTGATGCGGTAGAATTTTTGTACTGTTATTTTCAGAGCTCCCAAAGGTTTGAATTGATCCATGCGGCGTAAGGGCGTATCGCGGTCAATATCGATAACTGCCTGTACCGTACCTTTGCCGTGGGTGTGTTCGCTGCCAACAATAACGGCGCGCCCATAGTCTTGTAGTGCCCCGGCAAGAATTTCAGAAGCCGAGGCGCTGAACTTGTTGATCAGCACCACAATTGCACCAGTGTATTCTGTTCTTTTGTCTGTGTCACTTAGCACCTCGATTTTTCCGCTGCTGTCTTTAATCTGTACTATTGGTCCGTGGTCAATGAATAAACCTGTTGTGTCTACGGCATCGGTAAGTGATCCGCCGCCATTGTTGCGCAGGTCAATAATTAGCCCTTTGATGTTTTGTCGTTGGAGCTTTTCAATCTCAGCTTTGGTGTCTTTGGTTACGTTGCGTGCATCTGGGCTGTCGTTTTTAAAATCGCGGTAGAAGGTTGGGATACGCAGATAGCCAAAGTTTTCACTGCCGTCAGCTGATTTAACCACCATTGATTTAACAAAAGTATCCTTGATCTGAATGACCGCACGCATGATCGGGATGATGCGCCTTGATCCGTCTGCTTTTTTGATATGCAGACGCACCTGAGTGTCTTTGGGTCCACGAATCAACGCGACAGCATCACGAATGCGGGTGTCAGTAATGTCTACTGGATCTTCATCCCCTTGGCCTACCTTGAGGATGGTGTCTTCACTTTCAAGCTCACCCTGCTGTTCAGCAGCACCGCCGGGAATAATGTTTACCACTTTAATGTAGCCATCTTCTTCGCGTAGAAGTGCCCCTATGCCCTCAAGGGATCCACGCATGTGGATGTCAAAATCCTCTTTTTCCTCGGGGGGCAGATACATGCTATGGGGATCGTAAGCGCGCGATATGGCATTGAGATAGCGCTCAAAATGATCTTCTTGTTGCTCCTGTAACATGCGGGTGAGCAGATGGGTGTAGCGTTTGGTTACTTTCTCTCGTGCCTGCTGATGTAGTTCCAGGTCGGTCAGCTTGGGCTTGTCTTTCTTTTTCTCCGCAGCTTTTTTGTTTTTTAAGGGCGGTACCGGTTTTTTTTCTTGTTCTTTTTTAAGGTCGAGGTAGCGGTTAGCCACTTGGTATTTTAATGTTTTGCGCCAACGCTGGCGCAACTGATCGTCTGTTGTGCAAAAATCAAGTTTTTTGTTGTCGGTTTCTAACTCTTCGGCAACTTGCATATCAAACGGTTGTGATAAGAGATCCAAAATCATCTTTTTTATTATTGGAATGCGCTGACTCATGATTTCGCAGCTATAGATAGGTAAATGGATCATGCCGCGACGAATCTCGTTGTCGATATAATTTTCATAAGCACCCAGCATTTTTACGTCTGTTTGGAGTAAAAAGCGTTTTTGGGCGTCTAATTGTTTGATGTACAGGTCAAAGGCTGCACTGGAAAGGTCATCGTCCAGACGTTTGTGGCTGTAATGGTAGCGCATCAGATCTTGACTGATTATATAGCCTAGAATTTTTGCCCTATCTGGATTAAAGGGGTGGTCTGTGGCGTTTTTTGCCGTGTTTGCGTGGGCAACGGAAACGATAATACAGATTGAGGCAATGAGCAGAATTAATATTTTTAGCCAAAAGGTTGGTGCAGATGACCGAGAGCGCAAGTTAAACATGGATGATATATATTCCTTTGAGCTGAGTACGCAAACACAGGTAGCAGGGTGAGTTTATAAACTAAAACTGCTGGATAACACTAGCATAAACTTCAGGGCGATGATGAAAAAAAAGGCCGGAGCAGGGAGGCATCCGGCCAGAATAAAGTAGGAGGTTAAGTGGAAAATTCTTTCCTGCTTCTTCAGTGTTATTCTTTATAAACAATATTGTTAGACTTTCCCACGTGTAATTGCGTAAATATTTGCGACTAAGTTACTTTTGTTTTGCTGTGCAAATACACAGCTAAGCTGTCAGCCGTTCAATGGCAACCAGCAGCCAGACTACGGTGGTTATTGCTATGGCAACCAGAACCAGCGCAGAGCCTTGATCTTTGGCGCGCCCAGCTAGTTCGTGATGTTCATCACTGATGCGATCCACTACCGATTCAATGGCCGAATTGATCAATTCGGCGATAATGACGCCATACAGGGTGGCCAGCAGTAGTGCAATTTGGCTAAGGGTGCTGCCCAAAAAAAAGGCGCATGGGGTGAGCCCGCACACCGCGTAAGTTTCCTGTCTGAATGCGGCCTCGTGTTGCCACGTTGCTTTAAACCCTTGTTGTGAGTAACCAAATGCATCGATAAGGCGTGCAATGCCTGTCTTGCCCGGTTTTGCCATCTTTACCTCCTGAAGCACTGTCAGATATTGTCTTGTTTGCCAGGCGATGTTGTCAGAAAAAACTGCCGTAGCTCTTGATGTACCTGTGCCGCAGGTGCAGCAATGCGCCGAGCTGGGGGCAACGAATTCAAAAATAAGCGACCGTAACCTTTGCCGACTACTCGTTGATCTAGAATAAGTACAACGCCACGATCATTGCGGTGGCGTATGAGCCGTCCAAAGCCCTGTTTGAAGCGGATGATGGCCTGTGGGACAGTGTAGCTGGTAAATGAGTTGCCACCGTTTTGATCAATGGCAGCGCAGCGGGCAATCTGTATCGGTTCGGTTGGGACGCGGAAGGGAAGTCGCGTGATAATCACTTGCTCCAGCGCTTGTCCTGGCACGTCGACCCCTTCCCAGAACGAATCGGTGCCAAACAAGATGTTGCCATCCCCACATTTAAATTGCTCGAGTATTTGATGGCGTGCTGCTTGCCCTTGGCGTATGCAAGAGAATCCCTTAGCGTTAAAAGGGGCGTCCAGCTGGGTGTACAGCTTGCGCAAAAGAGTATAGGCGGTAAACAGCACAAAGGTGCGTCCCTGCGAAGCCGTGGCCGCTAGGTCGATTTGTTCCAGCAGCATGTTGGCGTAGTTGTCGTGGTTGGGTGGTACGATATCGGTGGGAATAGCGATCAATGCCTGGTTGGCAAAATCAAATGGCGATTCCAGTTGTAACTCGCTGCGGCGTTCTTTAGTACACATATCCAGACCGCTGCGCTGATTGAAAAACTTAAAACTGTTGTTAGTGGTCAGGGTGGCACTGGTCATAATGACGGTGCGGAAACGCTGATAAATTGCTTGATTCAGGGTTGCGGCCACATTGATTGGGGCACAGTTTAACCACAAGATAACCTCTTTTTTGTGGCGGCCACTATTGGGGCTGGTGTCAATCCAATTGCAAGACTTGTCATCAAGACTTAAAAAGGCGTGCAAATCGGCACCCAGCGCAGTCAGCCTGTCGCTCAAGCCCAACAGATCGGTCAGTTGTGGAACTATCAGGTCGGCAATCTTGTCTGGTAGTAGTTGCTCGCACTGCTTGACCAGACTTTCCAGTCTCTTGGCTAGGTCAACACTCTCTGGGACTAAAGGTGCTAGGTTGTGTTGAAGCTGTCCCCAGCGCGGAGTTTGTTGCTCTTCGCCAGCGAGGTGCCAGCAGAAGCTGGTATATTGCTGGCTGTTTGCCGGTGTGGCTGCCCCCAGCGCCACAACTTGTGCGCTAAATTGTTCGTGGCAGCCGTCGCGCAGACAGCGGCAAGCCGCAATCAGTTCGTCGATGTTTTTATAAATAGTGTCATACAGTGCGCTAGCGTTATCTGGCAATTCGCTGGCAATGGTACTCAGCAAACGGGGCAGGTGTCCCCGTTCCAGTTTGCGTGGATGGCTCAGGCGATTAAGTATGCGCGCAAAGGAGAAATTGCTGATGCGAATGGAGAAATTGCGCGTAGCTGCTTCTTCAAGATGATGTGCTTCGTCGATCACTATCCGGCTATAGGGTGGCAATACTGCAGCTGCGGAGTAGTTTTCACTCTGCATCCTGACGGCTAGATCGGACAATAGCAGAGAGTGATTTACTATCAACAGATCTGCGTGGGCTGCTTTGCGGCGTGCCTTGTGGAAGAAGCAGCGGCTGTAGTATGGGCAGCGTGTACGCGGGCATTGATCCATCTCACAGCACACTTCGCCCCATATGTTGGCAGTAGGGGGAATGTTGAGCTCATCTTTGCTGCCCCCTTTAGTTGTGTCTGCCCAGGCACGTAACGCTTCTAGCTCGTTTCCGTTGTTATTGTTGAATAATTCAGGTTCACGATGGGCGCTGTCGAGTCGACGTTGGCACAGATAGTTGTTGCGTCCTTTGACCAGGACTGCTTGGAAATCGTGGGGAATGACTTTGCGTAGCATGGGTAGGTCGTGGTGGAGTAACTGTTCTTGCAGGTTAATAGTATTGGTAGATATGGCGATGGTCTCTTCGTTGCGGATTGACCATAAAATTGCAGGCACGAGGTAGGCAAGGCTTTTGCCGGTACCTGTTCCTGCTTCTATAGTGGTCAAACCATCATTGTTGAATGCTGCACTCACGCTTCTGGCCATGTGCAATTGTTCCGGGCGTTCCTCGTAGTTGACCAGATGTTGAGACAGGGTGCCGGTGGTGCCGAGGATGTCAGCAACTTCCTGTTGGTCAAGCAGTTGGCGTGGCTGTACCGGACATGCTTCCACGACCTTATAGACATTTTCCACAGCATTATCCACAATGTGAAACCCTATCCCTTGTTCTCCCATGGCGGCAGCAACTTTAAGATCAGCCGTTGATGGAGTTAGGTCTCCAGAGGGGTGATTGTGGATGACGGTGTCACCATGTTTGCAGCGATTGATTAGGGCTGGAACGGCGTGGCGGTTGCCGCGTGCCAGTACGGTGACGCTCCAGATGTTGAGTTTGCTGTCGGTGTGACCGAGGAAAAACACCTCGTTACCATTGCTTTGCTCAACAGCGTCGCGCATGCTGATAATACTATTTGGGGAGTATGATTTCATCTTCTGCTGATTTTGTGGATAATTAGAAGTTGTGCACAGGGTGCAGGCGCTGCATAGTGTAACACTAGAGTTGTAAAATGTGCGTAAAATTGTTTCTCGACTTGTGCTTGACTTCAGGCCAAGCAGAATTTATATTCACGCAGGATTAATTGCGAGCTATTTTGTTGTAAATAAGATGGTTTAGATGGTCAAGGCAAGGGGTATTAGCAAACTTATGTATACTGATAAAGTAATGGATCATTTTTCGAATCCGCGCAATGTAGGGACTATGGAACATCCAAATGTAGTGGTCAAGGTTGGTGATCCCGGTTGTGGTGATGCGGTGCTGATTTTTTTGAAAATTGAGGATGATGTTATCGTCGACATAAAATATAAGGTGTACGGTTGTGGTGCGGCGATAGCTACTACCTCCATGGCCAGCACCATGGTCAAGGGAAAAACCTTGGATGAGGCTCTTGAGGTAACTGATACGAAAGTTGTCGAGGCTCTTGATGGTTTGCCGGAAATAAAGCTACACTGCTCAAATTTGGCGGCAACAGCTATACGCGCGGCGGTGCTGCGGTATTTGCACCCCCCGGAGCCAACAAAAGAGTGAGTTGTACGGTCCCTCGATCAGTCAGGTCCTTGGTGTTGTTTACCAAGGGCCATTTTGGTGCTGTTAGCAAGGGGTGTCGCAGTGAGTTCTAGCTCGCGGTACCAACAGGATTCATTGCAGACGTTGCCGCCGGTCAGCATGGTGATTTGCTCGCTGGTGAATGGATAGGCGCTGAATCGCTCCAGTACTCTGCAACAGTTGGATTATTTAACTGATTAGGTATGTATTGAATGTGAACATAGCAGAAAGCGCCGCGGGTTTTAACGGAAAGGTAGGTAGGCTGATTAACTAACCAGTTAAAATTGTTATGAAAACATGTTCTTTTACGGATGTTGCTGCGGTTGTTTTCTAGCTTTAATCTGGTTTAATTTGCCTGAGTTTTAGAGGTTGTTTTTGGAATAAGATACTTATAACTATCTGTAAATAAAAGGGTTACTATCAATATGATTGCATACTGTATACTATATTTTTCCCTTGACAAAGACGTTGTTTTAACTTAACTTGCTCGACGCCGAAATGATAAAAAAATGTTGCTGAGACGACATGAATTAACCCCGTTTGGAGGAGCTGTTCAATGCTTGAGAGTTATCTACCGATACTCGTCCTCATAGCCATCTCATTGATCTTTGCATTGGGAGTGGTGATATTATCTTTCTTGATTGGTCCCAAGAAGCCGAGTGCTGTTAAGCTTGCGCCGTATGAGTGTGGTATGCCGCTAGTTGGCAGTGCCCGCCAGCGTTTTTCCGTCAAATTCTACATTGTAGCAATGTTGTTTATTTTGTTTGACATTGAGACGGTGTTTCTCTACCCATGGGCAGTTGTCTTTAAGAAATTAGGGATGTTTGGCTTTGCGGAGATGGGCGTCTTTATCGTAATCCTGCTGGTGGGTTATGTTTATGTTTGGAAAAAAGGAGCGCTGGAATGGGAGTAGTAAAAGCGGTTGGGGAAGCCCCCGAGGCTGAGCATACTAAGGTTTTGGGTAATAATATTATGACCACTTCGCTAGACTTGGTGGTTAACTGGTCTCGCTCCCGTTCACTGTGGCCTTTAACGTTTGGTCTTGCTTGCTGTGCTATCGAAATGATGTCTACTGGTGCGGCTCGTTTTGACCTGGATCGTATGGGGGTGCTGTTTCGCGCTTCACCACGTCAGTCGGATGTCGTAATCATTGCTGGCACTGTAACGTACAAAATGCTGCCGGTTATTCAAGTGCTGTATGAGCAGATGCCGGAGCCAAAATATGTAGTTGCCATGGGTGCCTGTGCATCGTCTGGTGGTATATTTGATACTTACAGTGTTGTGCAGGGTATTGACCAGTTCTTGCCCGTTGATGTGTATATCCCGGGCTGTCCGCCGCGACCAGAGGGGCTATTGTACGGTCTGATAAAGTTGCAGGAAAAAATTATGCGTGAGCGTAATACTTTCGGTGCGGCCATTGGTGCAGGTAACGTTATTCCAGGCTAGTAATGACATTCGCTAGTAACTGACAAATAGGGAAATGAGTATGAGCCAAGCTGTTGTAGCAAAGCTGAAAAGTGTTTTCGCCGCTTCTGTCCTAGAGGTGAAAGAACATCGTGGTGAAATGACGGTTACGGTAAAAAAAGAGGATATTGTTGCCATTTGCCAATTCTTAAAGGATGAGGCTGGGTATAATTTCTTGTGTGACCTGTGTGGTGTTGACTATCTAGGGCAACAACCACGCTTTATGGTGGTTTATAATCTGTATAATATCACCACCAAGGAGCGCTTGAGAGTCAAGGTGCCGGTAGCTGAAGAGGATGCCGCGGTTGACACGGTGAGCACGGTCTGGACAACGGCCAATTGGCCGGAGCGCGAGTGCTGGGACTTGATGGGTATCAGTTTTAATAATCATCCTGATTTGCGTCGCATCCTTATGCCGGCTGATTGGGTTGGTTATCCGCTGCGTAAGGATTATCCTTTGCAGGGACCTGACCGCGAAACATATCAGGGACGACTTTCGTAACTATCTGTGCACTTGCGAAATAAATAACGAGGCTTGAAATGGCTAAAAAAGAGACGATGACAATAAATATGGGGCCACAACATCCATCTACCCACGGTGTGTTGCAGTTGGTTCTGGAACTAGACGGCGAGATTGTTGTCGATGCGGTTCCCCATATTGGTTTTCTTCACCGTGGGGTGGAAAAGTTAGCGGAAAACCGGAGCTATCATCGCGCACTTCCTCTGACGGATCGCTTGGATTATCTGGCACCGATGAGCAATAACCTCGGTTATGTTCTGGCTGTAGAGAAGTTGCTCGGCATTACCGAACTGATTCCTGAGCGTGCGAAGGTCGTGCGGGTAATGATGGCTGAAATAACCCGTATTAAGAGTCATCTAGTATGGCTGGCGACGCATGCTTTAGATATTGGTGCCATGACTGTATTTTTGTACTGTTTCCGTGAGCGTGAGCAGATCATGGATATGTATGAAAATATCTCCGGCGCGCGGATGACCTCTAACTACTTTCGCGTAGGGGGGCTGTCCCTCGATTTGCCCGAAGGTTTTGAGGCTGATGTCCTTAGTTTTATAAATGATATGCCTGGACACTTAGAAACTTATGAGGGTTTGCTCACCGGCAATAAGATCTGGCAGAAACGTACCATTGGTGTGGCCAAGATCGGTGGCGAGGATGCAATTGATATTGGTCTGACAGGACCGGTATTGCGGGCTAGCGGGGTAGATTGGGACTTGCGCCGGGATAATCCATACTCAGGTTATGAAGATTACGATTTTAAAGTGATAACCCGTGATGGCTGCGATACTTTTGATCGGTATAAAAACCGTTTAGATGAGATGCGTGAATCATGTAAAATCATTCATCAGGCACTGGATAAATTACAGCCTGGTCCTATTATGGCTGACGTTCCATCGGTGTGCCTGCCTGCTAAAAAAGATGTGGCAAACAGTATTGAAGGGTTGATTCATCATTTTAAAATTATTACTGAGGGTTTTAAACCGGAGCCAGGTGAGATATATCAAGGTATCGAGGCTCCCAAGGGCGAACTCGGCTTTTATCTGATTTCCGATGGTAGCGCCAATCCTTTTCGTATGAAGATTCGTCCACCATCGTTTGTCAATTTGCAGGCTTTGCCGCAAATGGTTAGAGGTAAAATGCTCGCAGATGTTGTTGCTGCTATTGGTACGCTGGATATCGTTCTTGGTGAAATTGACCGCTAACGATTGCAAAATTAATTGTGTAGTGGTTGCCGCTGCATCTTAAGTCTCTCGCCGCCATATCGGGGTGGGAAAAGAGAAGAAGGAAAGAGGAAAATCATGCCTGAAATGCTTAGCCTCTCGAATGACCCGGTGCTTTTTTTAAGTTTGATGCTTGCCAAGATTTTGGCAGTGTTTATCGTGGTTGTTTTGATCGTTGCTTATGCGACTTACGCCGAGCGTAAGATTATCGGTAGGATGCAAACCAGACTTGGACCCACCATGACTGGTTGGTTCGGGTTGTTACAGCCCATTGCCGATGGTCTGAAGCTGTTCTTCAAAGAGGATATTATTCCTGCTCAGGCCAGCAAGCTGGCTTTTGTCCTCGCGCCGGTGATGATAATGGTGCCAGCCTTTATCACTATTGCGGTAATTCCATTCGGTGGTGATATTACTGTTTTTGGTTACACCACGACCCTGCAAATAGCCGATCTAAATATCGGTATTTTGTATATATTGGCTATGGCCGGTCTTGGTGTGTACGGCATTGTCCTGGCCGGTTGGTCATCAAACAATAAATATTCATTGTTGGGTGGTGTTCGCTCGGCTGCGCAGGTTGTTTCTTACGAACTTGCTGCCGGAATGTCTATCGTTGCAGTGTTGATGTTGTCTGAAACTTTGAGCTTACGTGGTATTGTTGCAGCTCAGTCGGGATCAGTACTGAATTGGTATATATTTTCGCAACCGCTGGCTTTTTGTTTGTTTGTAATTACCTCGCTGGCAGAAATTAACCGTACCCCGTTTGATCTGCCAGAAGCGGAAACGGAATTAGTTTCGGGTTTCTGTACCGAGTATTCTTCCATGAAGTATGCACTGTTTTTTATGGCCGAGTACGCAAATATGATAGTAGTATCTGCTATCACTGCCACATTGTTCCTAGGTGGACCCGCTGGTCCGTTTGCTGGTCCGATCAATCTACTGCTTAAGATATTCTTTTTTATGTTCCTGTTTATCTGGATTCGCGCCACTTTTCCTCGGGTACGCTATGACCAGCTCATGTTTATGGGTTGGAAAGTGTTCCTGCCGTTGGCTCTGTTAAATATTGTCATTACTGGTGCGGTTGTTGTTTTTCTTTAGATTTGTAACCCCTGTTCAAAGGATCGACCCATGATTAAAGAGTTTATTCAGGGCCTTAGCATAACGGCAAAGCACCTTTTGCCGGGGCATTCGACCACGGTTGAGTATCCTAAACATAAGCTAGAGCCTTCGGAGCGTTTTCGTGGTTTGCATCACTTGGTGGTTGAGCAAGATCGTGAGAAATGTGTTGCTTGCTGCCTGTGTTCTACCGTATGTCCTGCTAAATGTATAACGGTCGAAGCCGGTGAGGATGGAGATGGCAATAAATATCCAACGGTGTATCAGATCGACATGCTGCGATGTATTTTTTGCGGTTACTGTGTTGAGGCTTGTCCCGTTGAAGCTATCGTAATGACTGGCACGTATGAATTGGCCAATTATAAGCGTGAAGACTTCTGCTTCACCAAGGAGCGATTGCTCAAAAAGTCGGTATAGGAGTCACACTCATGGAAATATTACAGCTTTTGTTCTTTTATCTAGTCGCCTTTGTCGCAATTGGTTCCGGTTTTAGTGTAATTTTGTGCAAAAGCCCAATCAATAGTGCAATTTCACTGGTCATGACATTTTTCTGTCTGGCGATATTTTATGTGATGTTGCATGCCCCGTTTATGGCGGCGATTCAAATCATGGTGTACGCCGGCGCAATCATGATTTTGATCATCTTTGTAATAATGTTGCTCAACCAGGGAACTGAGATTGTTGCTCGTTACCGTCATGCTGTCGTTGGTGCTGTAATTGTTTCCGGTCTAATGGTGCTACAGTTACTGATCACTTTTAAAACAGGTGATGTTAACTCGGCTGTTGGTCCTGTAACTAGTGAGATGATTGAAAGCGTTGGTCATACTGAGCTGATTGGTCAGGCTCTGTTTACTGATTTTCTGCTGCCATTCGAAATAGCCTCGATTCTGCTCTTGGTGGCCATTGTCGGTGCCGTAGTATTGGCGAAGCGGGAAGTATAAATACAGGGACTGGAGATTCAATATGATTACTATTACTCACTATATGGTCGTAAGTGCTATCTTATTTTCCATAGGCACTATAGGTGTGCTAACCCGTAGAAATGCCATAGTTATTTTTATGTGCGTTGAGTTAATGTTAAATGCAGTTAATTTAACTTTTATCGCACTTTCGAGTCATCTCGGTAATATGGATGGTCAGGTCTTTGTGTTTTTCATTATGACCGTTGCTGCGGCAGAAGCTGCAGTAGGATTGGCGCTGATGATAGCGTTTTTCCGTAACAGCGATTCCATCGACGTTGAGGACTTCAGCCTGTTGAAATGGTAACTTCTTCAGGGCTGTCGAAGATTCAGTCCGCTTAGAGGAGATGTAGATGTACGATAAATTATGGCTCATTCCGCTGTTTCCCTTTATCGGGTTCTTGATCAACGGCTTGTTGGGCAAAAAAATCAAAAATGAAAAGGTGATTGGCTCTATTGCCACTATTTCAATCTTCTGTTCATTTCTAGTGTCATGTAAGTACTTTTTGCAGTTGCTTGGCGACAGTGAAAAGGTACATGAAGTTATTATTGCCAGTTGGATTACCGCGGGTCCTTTGCATGTTGATTGGGGTTTCCTGCTTGATCCACTCTCTGGTTTAATGATGATGAATGTCAGTGGGCTGGCTACACTGATTACACTCTATTCAATTGGCTATATGCATGGTGAAGAGGGTTACTTTCGCTTCTTCTCTTACATGAACTTATTTGCTTTTGCCATGCTGATGCTGGTACTAGGCAGCAATGCTCTGGTTATGTTTGTCGGGTGGGAAGGGGTTGGTTTATGTTCATACCTCCTCATCGGTTATTACTACGAGAAACAAAGTGCCAGTGACGCGGGCAAAAAAGCGTTTGTAATGAACCGCGTTGGTGACTTCGGTTTCCTCCTCGGTCTGTTTGCTCTGTTCTGGACTTTGGGTCAGCACGGGGTATGGACTCTTCGTTTTACCGAAATTGCTGCAAGCACCCAATTGTTGGAAAATGGTGGCATTATGGTAACGATTATCACCATGTGTTTCTTCCTCGGTGCAACTGGAAAGTCGGCACAGATTCCACTATATACTTGGCTGCCTGATGCTATGGAAGGTCCTACTCCGGTTTCAGCTTTGATCCATGCTGCTACTATGGTAACGGCTGGTGTATATATGATCGCTAGGATGAATGGCTTGTTTGCCATGGCGCCTGATACCATGATGGTTATAGCTATCGTGGGTGCTTCGACTGCACTGTTTGCCGCAACAATTGGTTTAGCCCAGAATGATATTAAACGGGTTTTGGCTTATTCAACGGTATCTCAATTGGGTTACATGTTTCTGGCTATGGGCGTAGGGGCATTCGGCGCTGGTATTTTTCATCTGCTGACTCATGCTTTCTTTAAGGCTTGTTTGTTTCTTGGCTCTGGTTCAATTATCCACGGGATGCATCATGCTTATCATCATGCTCATCTGGATGACGATGCCCAGGATATGCGCAATATGGGTGGTCTGCGCAAGAAGATGCCGATTACTTTTATCACTTTCTTGCTTTCTACCTTGGCCATTTCTGGAATTCCATTCTTTTCCGGGTTCTTCTCCAAGGACGAAATTTTGTGGTGGTCTTTCGCTTCAACTCGGGGTCATTGGGTACTGTGGTTGATGGGCGCGTTAGCAGCGTTGATGACTGCTTTCTATATGTTCCGCCTGATATTTATGACTTTCTTTGGCGAACAGAAAACTGACGCGCGGGCTAAGGATCATATCCCCGAGTCTCCGTTGGTTATTACTCTGCCTTTGATGATCTTGGCCGCTCTGGCAACTGTTGGTGGTTTCCTCGGTATTCCACATGTGCTGGGTAAAATCTTTGGTCATGTGCCAAATTTGATTGAGAATTTCCTTGCGCCAGTTTTTGAGCACACTCAACAACTGCACAACCTTAGTGCTCACGGTTCTGCCGCTACCGAGTATACCTTTATGGGGATTTCAGTTGGTCTTGCTACCGTCGGCATTGGTATAGCTTGGATTATGTATTGTAAGAATCCTCAGTTGCCAGGCAAAATTGTCGCTATTTTCCCAAAACTGCATCGTGTAATATTTAACAAATGGTATGCAGACGAGTTTTATGATGCCACCATTGTTAATCCTACTAAGCGCCTCGGTACAGTTATGTGGCAGATTTTCGATGCCCGTTTTGTTGATGGAATGGTCAATGGCGTGGCATGGGTAATAAGAGGCTTTGGTAAGACCCTGCGCTATACCCAAAGTGGTTATACCCACAATTATGCAATGACGATGGTTGTTGGTGTAGTAGCAATCATTGCTGTCTATGTATTTAATTGATGATAGCTGTGAATAAGAGCTTATATACAAGGAGCAACTTCTAATGTCAGAACATCTTCTCAGCTTGATGACATTCTTTCCTATCCTAGGTATGTTTATCGTAATTCTGTTGCCTAAGGATAATGGTGGATTGCTTAAAAGTGCGACGCTGGTTTTTTCACTGATTACTTTTGCCATCAGTTTTCCGTTAGCGCTTGATCCGGTATTTAAAACTTCCGGAGGTATGCATTACACTGAATTTGCAGAATGGATCAGTGTTGGTAACTATTTTCACATGAATTACAGTGTTGGTATCGATGGTATCAGCTTATGGCTGGTCATGTTGACTACGTTCATTATGCCAATTACGGTATTGTCGACTTGGAAAGCAATAACTACGAATGTCAAAGGTTTCATGGCATTAACGCTGCTTCTTGAGACAGCTTTGCTCGGGGCCTTTATCTCCCTTGACCTTTTTCTATTTTACATTTTCTGGGAATTAATGCTGATACCAATGTATTTTATGATTGGTATTTGGGGTGGTGCAAATCGCATCTATGCTGCAGTTAAATTCTTTATTTATACCGCAGTTGGTTCATTGTTGATGTTGGTAGCTATCATGTATATCTACTACGCTGCAGTTAATTCTGGGATGAATGTCAGCGGGTTCAGTGTTACAGATTTCTACCAATTGTCACTTGATCCAGATTTGCAGAAGTGGTTATTTCTCGCTTTCGCTCTTAGCTTCGCGATTAAAGTGCCAATGTTTCCGGTACATACTTGGTTACCCGATGCTCATACCGAAGCACCGACAGCCGGTTCAGTAATCTTGGCCGCTGTTATGTTGAAAATGGGGACTTACGGTTATGTTCGTTTTGCCATGCCTTTGTTTCCCGATGCTCTACAATTGTTCCTGCCGTATTTGGCAGCTCTAGCGGTAATAGGTATTATTTACGGTTCGCTGGTTGCGATGATGCAGAAAGACGTTAAGAAGCTGGTCGCCTATTCATCAGTATCTCACCTTGGCTTCGTAATGTTGGGTATCTTTGCCCTGAATACTGTTGGTGTTAGCGGTGCGGTGTTGCAAATGGTTAACCATGGTATTTCTACTGGTGCGCTGTTCCTGATCGTTGGCTTTATATATGAGCGTCGCCACACTCGCCTCATCAGTGATTTTGGCGGTTTGTCAAAACAAATGCCGGTATTTGCAACTATATTTATGATCATGACTTTGTCTTCGATTGGTGTGCCAGGTACTAACGGTTTCGTCGGTGAGTTTATGATCTTGCTTGGTGCTTTTCAAAGTGAGCTGCGTTGGTTCGCTGTTATTGCTACCTCTGGGGTAATTCTGGCTGCTGTTTATATGCTGTGGATGTTCCAACGGGTAATGTTTGGTAAATTGGATAATCCCAAAAATAAAAATCTAAAAGATCTGTCTGTGCGTGAAATGTGCGTCATGATGCCACTTTTAGTTTTGGTTTTCTGGATTGGGGTTTGTCCAAATACATTCTTGGATAAAATCAACCCTGCTGTAGATCAAATGATTCAGCAGGTAACTGGTGAGGAAACACCTGTGTATACGTCTGTAATTCCAGCAGCTGCT
>Ga0307991_1001560_pt1 | contig 15942 bp, 15 predicted proteins | sample EllFjometagen131_FD_203146 | JGI IMG/M metagenome (GOLD analysis project Ga0307991, IMG submission 203146) | Marine microbial communities from Ellis Fjord, Antarctic Ocean - #131 | ecosystem: Environmental > Aquatic > Marine > Unclassified | place: Southern Ocean | collected 2014-10-08
TGGAGAGGAAGCAGATTAACATGAAATCGCAGCGCCATGAGGTGTTTGCTTAATATGTTGGATGCCTGGAAAGTGTCTCTTATTTTTTAAGCGATCTTGTCCGAATTACTTTGACGACATACAATACGTCGATGCCTTACTTTGGAGGGTCTGGTGATATGTCTCCAGGCTGCACGGGTAATAACGAGCTTTCCAAAAAGGGGATTGAAATGGGGCTGGTTTTTTAACTCCAGAAAAGCCTCTTTGGCTCTTCGTGTAATGGCTGAGTCACTACCCAATGCTATGTCTTGTCTTGGAACTTTTGGTGTCCATTGCGAATAACCTGCAATTCGAGACAGGTGATACCTTATTGAAGGAGAAACGGTATTTGTCCTTGGTATTTTTACTGGTGATCGAGTAGCAACTCTCGGATCAAATGCATACCAGTACAATCTTTTTGATGGTTTTGGAGGTACCCAAAGAATAAGTGCATTGCTACCAGAGTAGCTGAGTGTCTCAACGGTGTCTTTGTCCAAGCGTAATATTATCCGGTTTTGATCTTTCGTGTGAGAGCGATATGAGGCACCACCCTTAATCTGGCAATGGTAGGTAATCGGCTTCTTTTTTAAGAAGGCGTGTTTGAACGAGACCTTCACATCAACTTTTGAGGACTCTTCTTCAAGTGTAGCAGAAGATGTTTCGGCACATGTAGCTACACCCAAAGTAGCGATTGCACGCCTGGCGGCGGCTGCACCATCCATTGTAGTTTTGGTCATTTATATCCGATCATCTTAATATCCTCTTGTATCGATATTTCCACATTTTGGACATTTTGGATATGATTTTTCAGTTATTGTGAATGGGGGATCAATTGATATTAGAAACCCAAAACCGCACTTAGAGCAATTGTGGACTGCTTGACTACCATATACTAACGACGAGTCCACTGTCACCATTGATCCCGAGGCAGACGCAGCTCCTTCAATGAAATTCTTTGATTTTAACCACTCTTCATGACTTTTATCCAGCTCAGATTTTAAGCTTTTCAAATCTTCTTTTGCCTGACCTGCTTCTGAGCCTGTTTTCTCAATTTCCTGTTCGTATGCCTCGGCTCTCTTTTTCAGTTCGTCTGCAATACTTTCATTTTTCTCTTTCAGCTCATCCCAAAAGACTGAATGTTTTTGTTTATACTCTTTTAGTGCTTGGTCTTGCTTCTCTTTAAGTTGAGTAAAAAGACTGTCTCGCTGTTCACGAAAATCTTTACTTTGCCTATATAGTAGGACAGTGGCAACAATGGCCCCAATAGTTATTAGAGCTGTGAGCAGCATGATCATCGTGTTGTATGGATTGTACCAGTAACTGATTTGTTGATTTGTGCGCTCAAGTAATTCTATATACTCTGACTGCCAGGATTCTGATGCTGATTGGGCTAAAGGGGTGTTAAGTTTTTGAAGGCTTGGCGATGCAACATCTAAGGTATCCGCATACACAAATGGGCCGACGGCTAATAGCAGAAGTAGTTGAATGATGGACAAACGCACTAGGCTCCCCTCTCTGATTGAGTTACTTAACAACGGCGGCGGAGCGAATTAGTAGACCCCACCGGCGGCAAGGTAATCTTGTGTAGAGTTACAAACAAGCTTGCGACTATCAAAATCGCTCAACCAGTTGCCTATCAGTCAACTACTATACCTATTTAGCCAAAATAATGTCAATTCCGAATAGCTGAAAAACAGCTTCATTGTTATTGTGTCAAAATAGTGTCAAAGAATATGGCATGTGGTGTTGTGAAATGTCTCAAAAAGTGCTAATATATGCACCAGTTATTCAATCAGACGTTGAAAAACAAGGATTAGAGTGGAGTGACCACAGCAGGGATCGAACCTGCGACTAAATGCTTAAATAGTTATAAGTATAACAATGTTACTTTTATTCGGACTTTCCGAAGTAGTCTGTTGCAAGATTATATGGATAATTTCTATCATCTATTGTGGTACTCCCTGAATACCAATGGGTATTTGTTCTGATTTTGCAAACTGCTTTATCAGCTAGTTGTGGAGTTTTATTTTGTTCTTGACGCATGTGCCACACCTCAAAACGCCAAGTGTGAGAAATACTTCACCAAGGACGATGACGCTCTATCGAAGGACTGGTATCCCTATAAACGTATCTGGATGAATCCACCTTACGACAGTCGTACTGCCAGGGGAAGATTGATGCGATGGGTCGGCAAGGCTCATGGAGAAGCGAAGAAGCAGTCAACTGTGGTTTGCCTTCTCCCCGCATCTACCAATACGAAGTGGTGGCACGAATATGCCAAAGATGGTGAGCAACGATTCATCAAGGGTCGCCTGGAGTTCATCAACGACGATGGCAGCACGGGAAGCGCTCCATTTGGATCAGTAGTGGTGATTTTCTCCACCTGGCGGATATTGGTGCAACGTGCTTTAGCACAACTGAACAGTGTCGCAAGTCCCAAGGAGATATACAAAGTTCTCAAGGGGATGCTCGGACGCTTCAATAAAACAAATAATCATATCCAGGCGAAAGTCAGGCAAACACTCCAGCGATACTCTGAGTTCCGATCTGTGGAACGGGGGGAGGGCGGTGATGTTTAAGTAAAATGGATTGCAGGATGACAAGCATGAATGAATCCACATTGATCAACAATGCGTTGAGCGACAGGCCTGAAAAAAATGCTGGTAACTATGAAATGAACTACCAGTGAATACCTGTTTTACTGATCTCTATCTGACAAAAAGTGAGTGCCTTTGTTTCCTTTAAGTGTCAAATAATTTGTTGAAAAGGTCAGTTAACTTCATAACTGGTTTTTCTCGTAAATTTGTCCCCCGGTTTTCTTCAATAGCTTTGGGGCTCGCCACAGGAAAGCTTCCCTCAATTACCCTGGAATTATAATCGTTGGCCAAGTCTTGAATTCTAGCAATAGAAAAATCTAAAGCAGTTAGTCCACTATTTCCCTCTTGAGAATTATGAGCCCTTGACCTTTCAATTGTTCTCTCGAGCTCCTTTAAAAAATTTAACTTATAGTGAATCTCGAACTCAAAATAGTCAATCTTTTTATTGAAAAATGAAATTTGGTTTTCACCATGTAATCTGGATAACGTGTTGTTCATTATCTTTGTTTTCCCTGGGCTTACACCAATCGATATATGATTCCGGAGTTTGGAGGAATTCATAAGTGAGGTCTCACACCATAGAAAATTTTCCATAAACGAGCTGGGACAATTGAAAGAAAATAATTGTCGAAACTTGATAAATAGCTGCCGCTTTTCTGGGAGCGGAAGAAAACGACTATCATCTACCAATATCTCTATATAAAGACTGTGCAAATTAATGAACATATGCAACAAGGCTATTTTTGTTGGTTCAGTTCTGGGGTTTAGTGATATCGCTCCCAAAAGCAGGAAATGATATTCACCTGGTGAGCATATCATTCTCTCATTACCAAAGCTATCGTTGAGAATAAACTTGGAGTATGCAAACTTCTGGATTCCATGGGTACGTCTCGCATTCGGAATCTCCCTGAGTTCATTAAGATATTGTTTCCTAAGCTCTTCATTACCAAGACCGGCTTGTGTCAGGAAACGCTGAATTGGAGCGGGTTCCTTATGCTTTCCTTCTTCTCGAAGAAGGCTTCGGATTCCTTTAGTATTGACGTTTGGATGGTTAAGGCCAATAGTAATTATCAATTCTTGCATCGAGCGCTCAATATCGGCAGGCTTGGAGTAAAGAGCCATGGAGCTGTCCCTCAATCCAGGCTGACCATATTGGTCATAAAGAAGTCCAATGTTTGTCACCGTAGTTCGATTGATACCATATTTGTTGCAGATGATGTTTTTGTTCAGTTTACCCGATATTAAGGATCTTGCTACCTTTAACCTGGTTTCGAAATCTAACTCTTCTATGCTTTTCATAATTTCTTTTTCTTTCATTTTTTTCTTAAGCCCTAACTATAGCTACTGAATTCCCATCGTAATTTGAAGCTGGATAATTTTCAACAACATATGACAAAAAGCTGACCGTCAATATTATTGTTGTCATATGTTGTTGAAATAGTGGAACTGATTATTATGCACTCTGTCAAGATGATAATATTTTTGAAAGTATTTCCGCCAACAGGTCGGAGGCGCGCAAACTTTTATGCCCATCCTTCTGCCCGAGCGTAAGTGCAAATAAAAACTGTTTCTTGCGCTCTGAGATAGTTGAAGAGGAATAGCCACATGCGGTCATCAATGTTGTAAGATCTTCAAGGGAGAAGGGGTTTTCATTCTCCAAGTATTTATAAAGATAAAATATGTCGATTGCTTTATTGGGGTATGTGGCCCTTATTTGACGCACTAGCTCCGAATCTGTACTAATTGCCGAACCCGTATCCTTTAAATCCCCCAATCGGAAGAAGTCATTTTTCATGATATTCTTGAAAATATTTTTTATGCGAGCAAAAGATTTTCTGCCTAAAAGCTCTCCCAAGGTTTCAACGTGAAGGCTGTTTTTTATCGATTTGTGGTTCATTAAGTGAACTTCAGGCCGCATGATATTGCGATTCTCAACATCAAATGCTTCTATATCAATACCTTTTGATTTCATTTGCTTTACCTTGTCATAAAAAATGTACTGTCGTGATTTATTCAAAACCGTATAACTTCCATCATCCAGAAGGACGCGCTTTTTGGGCATAAATTTCGGACTGATTAGTTGTAATGCAGATCGGTAAAGATTAACATCGTGGTCAAGTTCGATATTACAGCAAAGGTCAACACGTGAAAGTTTGCAAGCATTAAGATTTATGTGAATACCGAGTGCTGATAGGATAATCTCAACGCGTTTCACACTTTCTTCAAGTTCATCAAAAGTGACAGTCTTAAAATTATTGCCAAACATAATTGAGCTTGGATTGAATAAGAATTTAAGTCTTCCATTCTCAATTTCGACACTAACTCCATAACTAATGAGATATGCTTTCCTTCCATAAACTGGATTAAATCCATTCCACCACAGTACAGTTTGGTTCGATTCCTCTCCCGAATTGTTATCAATACTGCAGGGTACTATTTTGAACTCAGCATCCACATCTATAGAAAACTCTCTAGTATATGCAATAATTTTGTCAATCATGATCTTACCTTCCATTCCTTGGATTCTCAATGCGAGTACTGAAAAAATGAATAGCATTTCTATCAGCTTTCTTGAAAACCACAGTGTTTTAGTTTTTGTCATTTTGTTTCACCTCTCCGGAACTATCCGGTTGTTGACCAAAAAATAGAGGTAGTTGGATTGATTGACAGTCAGGCAAAAATCATAGATTTGCCGGAATTGAGGATTATTGATGAAAGGTGCTGAATATTAAAAAGATAGAACGTAGCTGTTGAATATTTCAATTGCGGAGGGGTGTACTCTTCCGTCATAGGAGCTAGGGGGATGGCATAATTACTGAAAACATCTCTATAAATCAGAGATTAGTGAATTATTCAAAATCTACAGTATTCAACATGGAATTGAAGGGTGCTGCCGGAACTTGCTATCAAATTTAACACAACAATTAGTATCATTGCAATTTGATCATAGCCATATTACTTCCCATAATATTTTTACTAAGGAATAGAGGAAATATATGACTACTGGGAAACAGAATTCAAAATCTAGCGATAAAAAACTGGGAACAAGTCGTTCAACCAGAAGAAAAAATAAGATAGCCAAATCAACTGGAGAGTTTGAGAAGCTTGACCATGCTCAGAGGCAACAGTTCTTGCTTGAAAAATATGATGGAGAAGTCATTGAGAGAATTCCCCAGAACGATGTTGAAGATGACGTCGCTGAACGATCAAATTTTGTGGAAATGATAAACCAAAGATTCGATCCGATAGCAGCAGCCGACTTGCTTGTCAGAGAAATACTTTACCCTAAAAGTATGAAGATTCCTATCGATGAAGTGACTACGGTAAAACGACTTAACAAACGCGCACCTAGAGATAAGCACGACAATTCAACCTTTTTAGAAGCCTATGAGTTAAGATTGATGCGCCCTAACATAGATGCATTTCCAAAGATGGAAACACGAGCTGAATTTATCAGAATTGCCATGTGGAATTTTGAATTATTTGCCGATAGACTAAACGGGCTTTGTCTTGAAGTTCCGGATGGTCAAAAGCTTGAGAATCATATTAATAGCTATTATAGATCGATCAAAATAATTGTGAGGTCGACTCCTGATGCAAGGTTACAGAATATGATCCTCTACTATACTGCAGTACTCGCGGCTAGGTTGTTTTTTCATCAAGAAGCAAAAGTTATGCTAGGGAACCATCGAGATAGATTAAAGAGTTGCTCAGCTATGATACAGAAATTGGAAGCAGCGGAAATGTTTGGAAATATGTTCTACGCAAACAAGACTTTCTGGAATACGGTAGTGGATCAATTAGATCGAAAGGTCGAGATGATTCCACGTAAAATAGTTGATTATGCCCCTCTTGAACCCGAACTTTCCTATATCGTTAATTTTTGTGATATACTTGGGTACAAAAAATTGGAAGAATTGTTATTTCTTATTTTCAGGAGACTAGGAGCGTATAAAACGATTAATCCTGGGGTGATATATAAGTCTATCAAAAGGTCTATACTAAAACGACTCCGTTCACGAATTAGCATAAGGCGCATAATGATGAATAGTGTTAAAGCACTCGAAATCCCACAGGGGTTGATGCCAGAAGAGCTTGAGGAATAGCTTTATACCCGACATACTGTCTTACTAGAATCCAGTTCCGGCAAAATCATTAATTTTGCCTGACTCGCCGATCTTCAAATAATGACTACTTTCTATCAAAATTGAGAACTTCCAGGAAAGGAGTCACAAATTGACACAAAAGATTGAAAAATGGTTAACAGCAAACCAAGCAGCGGAATATTTGAATATTTCTGAGCGTACACTACGTAAATTATGTAAAGAAGGTAGTGTGAAGTACGCCCAACCAGGAAAAAAATATTTTTTCCATCCGAGCTGGTTAAATGCATGGGTTTTAGGGTACGGTAAGCGTTTAACTCCAACTCAACGCAAGGAAGTAGATGAGTTGTAATCCTCCGTGTACATCTGGGGATTACTGGCTTGTCTAAAGGTTATGAGACAATCTGCGATCGTTGATATATCAGTACCCCGTGGTCTACATTATTTTACTAATCGTACAGCCTCTGGAATGGATAATTCTTATAAAAATACAATTTTATGACTCAGTAATATGTGGATGCTGTTGCATTACCCGCAATGAAAAAGTAGCATCAACCAGCTTAAAGAATAGGAGCTGGATGTGGCAGGTCTGAGAAAAATAAAGGGAAAGTGGTATGCACGGGTTTTCATGCCTCAAGGACATCTCCTTACCGAGAAGAAAATCCCATTGCGGACAGCGGATGAAAAAATTGCCAGAATCCGTAGGCTAGAAGTCAATCAGTGTGAGAAGGACATTAAAGCAGGTATAGACCTGTCCTTTCCCTGGCTCAACGATGAAGGGCTAGTTAAGGTCGTCAGATTGACTCTGGAGGATGCGGTTGCCAAGTATAAGAAGTCCAGGGAGGCAGAGGGCTTGAGTAAAAGTGCAACGGGGATTTTCCTGGATGCGTCAAATGATTTGATGGACTTGCTCGGTAAGACCTTTCCCGTTTCGCAAATTGGCATCAAGGAAATCGACCGCTATAAGTCGGTGCGGAAAGAAAAATATTCACCTCACACAATCCAAATTCGGCTGAGAAACTATAAGACCTTCTTTTCATACCTAAGGGACCGTGGTGATATCGAGTCAGTACCAATGATCAAATTATTGAGAATTCCAAAGTCAGAACCTCTCTACCTGAGTAACAAAGTATTCAACGACATTTGTGATCAGGTCGATGCTTATATGAAACGAGTGTTTTGGTTTTATCGTGAGACAGGTTGTCGATTGCGTGAACCTATAGAAGGCACGCTGGAAGGTGATTTCCTCATAATCAATCCACTGACATCTAAGTCACGGAGAAGTCATGATATCTTTTTGACAGCTGAGCTTAAAGCCATCTTGGTTGAGATTCAGAGTACGACCCACAGCAGGAACCTGATAGTGACCAACAAAAAGAACCCAGTCAGAAGTACACACGAAGCACAGCACTTCAGTAAATGCTTTGCGAAGGCTATGGAGGATGCAGAGTTCTCTGGCTATAAGTTCCATAACCTAAGGGACACATGCGCGGTCAGACATTACTTGAAGACCAGGGATATATACGCGGTGAAAACTTTGCTGGGACATGCCAGTGTAGTTATGACTGAAAAATACGCTGACTTCGAGCCACGGAGATTAGAACAGGACTTCCCTGATCTGGTGCAGAAAAACATGCTCAGACCTATTTATCCTACACAAGATGTAAGTGTAGGTTAATTAATGCATTAGATGTTCGGACAGATTACACGCCGGCCTCAATTTGCAGGCCACAAATTCAGACACCCCCTTCAAACCCTTATACAATAGAGCTTTCAAGGTTTCACCCCCTGCCTAGAAAGCAGGTGGGCAAGGTAATCAGGTGATTAATCAATGTTGAGTGAGTAAACTTCAAGTCAGAATGTTGATGGGTACCCCCGATGCTCCGGGGATACCCCCTTTCACATAGCTAATATACCGTTCTTGCACATCTGCTGGAATTTTAGATTAGTTGCTAATAGGCAATCAATGCATTACATTCAAAGCATATACTACTAATCTACAAGTTGTATTTACTCCTTCTGATTCTCAGGGCTGATAAAAAGCATTTAGATGTATAGAGGGATCTCTTGAAAAATCAAATATTATGCCTCAATAGCATCATCGCTATAAATTATTAGGTATCCATAACTGGAATACCATAAAATGCCCCATCACAATTTGATCAAAATGTTAACAGTAAATTTAATAGGGAGAAAAATAATGTTAAAGAAAACATTAATAATTACTCTGTTGATCGTGTTTTTTGTATCATGTTGTTACTCAAATGAAAACAATCAAAAAAAAGGGTTTTTCAGAATACGTGTTGATAATAAATGGGGATATATTGACAAAACTGGAAAAATTATAATAGATCCTCAGTATGATTATGCAATAAATTTTTCTGAAGGACTGGCAGCAATTCAAATTGCTGGTAAATTGGGTTTTATTGACAAAAACGGCAAAATAGTTATTAATCCGCAATTCGATAGAGGGTCTGGCGTTTTTTCGGAAGGTTTATCTGCAGTAAAGGTAGATAATAAATGGGGATTTATTGACAAAACTGGAAAAATAAAAATCAACCCCCAGTATGATGGTATAATGAATTTTTCTGAAGGACTGGCAGCAGTTACCATTGCTGGTAAATTGGGTTTTATTGACAAAAACGGTAAAATAGTTATTAATCCGCGATTCGATGAGGGGACTGGCGTTTTTTCGGAAGGTTTATCTGCAGTAGAAATAGATAGAAAGTGGGGATATATTGACAAAACCGGGAAAATGGTAATCGATGCGCAGTTTAAGGAGGGTTCTGATTTTTCACAAGGACTGGCATTAGTTGAAGACAGTGAATATCGTCGAGGGTATATCAATAAAGATGGAGAATATATTATTATTCCTCAGTTTGATAGGGCGTGGAGTTTTTCAAATGATCGTGCAAGAGTACGGTATGATGATAAATACGGTTATATAGACAAAACTGGGACTTTAGTCATTCTCCCAAAATTTTACGAAGCAGGTGATTTTTCTGAAGGATTAGCAGCAGTACGTATAGGTCGTAATTTTGAGTATATTGATAAAAACGGAAAAACAGTAATAAATCCAAAGTTTGGAAGCGCGCGCATATTTTCAGATGGATTAGCAATGGTAACATTGGACGGAAATGATATATATATTGATAAATCCGGTAAAATTATATTTGCACCAACTGAATAGGTGGTGGGAGATGGACTTTTGTTGAAGCAATGGGCCCCGTTGTGCAGTTGGCGCATTTATAATGGCCCCCGTGATGAGGATCCTTGTTATGAGAATTTCGCTTTAGGCTGGGGCATCTCGGAATCATTTGTAGGTGCTTCAATAGTAACTACAAAATTATTCATCAAAAATTGAATCTAACGCCAACAACCGGTTGCAGCGGACGGAGTAAGCGTCGCCGCTGAACCGGGGTTGTTAAGGTAATAAAAAGAAGAAGGGGTAAACGATTATGAAAACTAACATGTTTAAGAGCATAATTGTACTATTTGTTATTATTTCTTATTATTCCTGTGAAGTTACATCAGCTTTCATTAGAGTAACAAATGATACTGAAGATTTTATATATGTAACAATTGGTGAAACTGATTTTCGTACTATAAACCCAAATAAAACTTCTGGGTACGAGAATTTCGATGTTGGTAGTTATACAGTAGAAGTAAATGATGAATATTTATGTGAGATTAATGTTTCTACAGAGGATATTGATAGATCATTCACCTTACATATTTATGAGAACTCGTATGAGTTTGAGGAAGAAGGATAGTAAATCTGGGCGATTTTTCTATTAAATAAATTGGCTCATCACGCAAATGAGTGCACTCTGGAGGAGGGAATGGAGATCATCAATGATTCTAGCTTTAGACTTGAGACTTATTCCAAAGGGCCATTATGTGGAATTACATGGTTGGTGTTTAGGTAGATTAAAGAACTGGACTTCCACTGATTTAGTAGACACTTGTTAAAGTAAATTCTAAGCATTGGGAGAAGTTTCATAAAGAGCGGGTCTTGTGCTGACATCCATCATATACAAAATCGGGGATACATTCGGGATACCGACTGTTTCACTTTCCTGTAACTCGCTGACCCAGCACACGAGTAACGCTCGTCAACATGCCCAGGCATATATTGGGCTGTGAAAGCAATTAGACATGCGTTAGTAGCGAGTTATGGCGAAAATCCTACTCAGATATGACCACCAAATTGCTCTTCTTGAATTACTTTGGTGAATCCTGGGAACCTCTTCAAAGTCATGATCATTTGCTAAAAGACAGTAACTGCACTATCTTCGCAGAAATTCAAAACTAATCCACGAGTAGTATCTATTCCTTCTGATTCTCAGAGCTGATTAATTCGTAAATTCATTCAGGGAAAAAAATACCGTAAAAACACACCGTCAAATCATAAGGAGAAATGCATGAAAAGCAAGAAACAGCTTTTTGCAGTTTTGGTTATAGCATTTATTGGTTCATGCTTCGCACAAAACTCGGGGGTATTTACAGACTCTCGCGATGAGCAGGTCTATCGATGGGTCAGAATAGGTAATCAGATATGGATGGCTGAAAATTTAAATTATTCTGTTAGACGTGGGTCTGCTAGGTGGGGTAACAATTATGGACTTATGTATAATTGGAAGACAGCAAAAAAGGTCGCCCCTCCAGGCTGGCACCTTCCAAGCGATGAGGAGTGGCAAGAACTAGAACTTACTCTTGGAATATCCCAGAGTGAAATAAACAAAACATATAGCGGGGATAGGTCTTCAGGTAATGTTGGATACCATTTAAAATCGCGATCAGGATGGCAGTTTTATATGCAGGCAGGAAATGGTGATGATAAGTATGGCTTCACAGCACTACCAGGAGGTTATTCTCACGGACATACAGGTCGCTTCATGTACTATGGGACAGCCATATATTTCTGGACGTCAACTGCAATTGATAACCAAAATGCTCATGCACGGGCTTTAGAAAGTAATTTTAATGGAATTGGTCGTGATAATATGCAGAAAGAGCATGGTTGCTACATCCGTTGTGTAAAAGATTAATATGACTTGACTGCCAGTGATGATATTAGCTAACCATAAATGCTAAATTTGTACAGACAAAGCGTTAAGGAGGGGTAATGAAAAAATTAATTGTCTTATTAACACCATTTATTTTAACATCAATATTGTCGTGTGAAGTCTGGCCTGAAGACACTTCAAAAGGGAAGTGTGTATATGGACCCGAGGGAATCAGCGCATGTGTCAATACGGATGAAGATGATTGTATAAACAATTTTAATGGTACGTGGTACGAAGGTGAGGAGTGTACTGATGCTGACCAGCAATGGAAGGTTGTTCCAAAAGAAATTGATATTGACTCCACTATGTATGATTAATAATGAGAGCAATAAGCACTACTAATAAAGACAATATTATTGAAGGGAGTAAAGAATGAATCATTTTATGAAATTCATGCTGTTCACAATAATGGTAATAGGTCCAACTCTTGTGTCTGCTCAGTATAGTGCAATTCATAATGAGACTCATAATCTTCAACTTAAGGAAGATGGAAGGCTCATTAAGGTTGTGAGAATCACAACAACAGCGGAGCTGGATAGAAATAATAAGGTATTACGCTTTACCTTTTTTACTGATAATTATGATAAGCAGGATTGGACGAGGAAAGAAAAACGAGTTCCCATCTTTGCCAGGCATACAAAGGTTGCCCCACAATATATGGGCATAATCATTTTACATCCCAATAATGTAGAGGTCTTAGATACAAGACAACAGGCTTATCATGTATCAGAGAGAAAGGGATATAAATGGGTAGCTTTAAGTTCATACGAAGAGAATAAAAAGGCTCAAATTGCTACTGAAGTTAGTGAAGAATTGATTAATTATCTCCTATCCTATATTCCTTTTGGCAATGTAGGGTACAAGCAATTGGTGAAACAAATGAAAAAAAGGGACGAGCAATATTATGGTAGTATTTTCCCTGAAAGAGTGGAGTATACAACCACATCTATACCTCTACATCATAGCCGGAAACTAATAGGGTACACTGAAACGGCACGATCAATAGAAATCCCCTTCAACACAAGCGGGCAAGGAAACAATGAAATCAGCTTTTGGATAAATCCTGCTTTTGGTGATCCCTCACTGAGAAGTCTTCAGGGTGGGACTTTTCCTTTGGGGTTTGGTCGACTTGAGGGAGTAGTCGTTAAATTTAGCTTAAGGTAAATCCAAGTATGTGTGCTTGACAGTGGAAATCATGAGCAGCTAATCGACAGGGTAAGTTATGAAAGTAAAAGTAATTTCAATATCCTTTTGGGATACATACGGGATACCGACTGTTTCACTATCCTGTAGCTGATGGACACCAGGTCCTAATAAAGCTCGATAACATGCCAAGGCATAAAAGGTCTAGGAAAGTAATTAGACGATCGAGAATGGTGATTTGTGGCAAAAATCCTACTCATATATAACCACAAATAAGCACTTTTTGAATTACCAAGGTGATTCTCATGGATTCCAAACGGAATGCTAATTCAGTTCCATCAACAATGTTTACCCGATTACACAACGTTAAGAGTATTTGAATCTTATGATCTTAGGTCAACTGGCAAAATGATTAGGAAGCCAAAGATTTCACTTTTATTTTAAGTCTCAGCGAGTCCAAAATGTTTATAAAGACGTTCTGTGGGGAATTTTGAGAAAGTATAATAACTATATGAGTAAGAAAATAAAATGTCATTCTAAAACATCAAAAATAGATATAAATCATTTGATTATGAGTGGAGCCCTAAGTGCATTGCTATTGCTTGTTGGCTGCGATCAAAACGGATCAGAGCCAACTTATTTAGAATTGGGTTTGCCGGCTAAAATTTTATTTGATGAGCAATCCCTTGAAATTGTGGTTGGGGAGTCCTACCAGTTGCATGCTATATGTGTTGATGAACATGATCTCATCCTACCTGATAGTCTGTTTACATGGTCATCAGATGATCATCAGATTGCCACAATAAATAGTGATGGTCTATTAACGGCAAGTACACCTGGGACAACGTTGATATATGCCCTTTATGCAAATATTTCTAGTGCCCCTCTTGTAGTCTCCGTCCCTGAAAATGTGGCGTTCATAGCCATAAATTCTGAAGACTCGTTGCTTGTTGAAAAAGGAGGGTCTGTTAACCTTACCGGTGTAGCTGTTGCTTTCGATGGTGCACAAATCAATGGGGTTAATTTCAATTGGCACTGCTCAAACGAGGCAGTAGCATCTGTCTCCAACTCAGGAACTGTAAACGGAGCAGATTACGGTATTGCTAATATTTCAATAACCTTAAGAGAGGCAACAAGTGATCCCATCTTTTTAAGGGTGGATGATCCACCAAGCAAGAAGGTAGAAGGAAATTGGGTCTCGACTGAATTGCCAAGTCCATATGAAATTGACTGGTTGGAATATATCGTCAATGGTTCTGGTGGATTTAGCAGTGCAGTTTATTCATCTCAACTCACTTTTTCGTTAAGTCAATTCTCATGGCATGTATCGTTACAAGTGAGTATGCCAGAGGGTTATTATGATATTGACGAAACGATTACTGGTAGCTATCAGGGATACATGACTGATCAACATTCACGTATACTGATAACAATGAATGTGGGTAGCAATAACACTTACTTGGATATTATTTACTGTTTGATTGAATTTCCTGATAACCAAATGTTGACAATGAAACTGGTCGGAGACTCAGGAGACTACCCAACGGAATTTTTTAGAGAGAACACATACAACAGACAGGATTATTATGTTTTTGCTAAACAATAGTGCCCCATTCGTCGCCAAAATAAATCGTAAACACTCGATCTGCTTATATGTTTTGGCTATTGTTCTAATAACCCTGTTTGGCTGTGAAGAGTTAAATAAACCTGAAGATACAGTCACAGGATCTATAACTGGAACTGTCTTTGACGCCCATACGGAAACACCCATTCCTGGTGTACTAATTTCAATAAAAAAAGGAAGATATACAACTGATACAAATGGCGAGTATAGCCTTAGTTCAATAGATGCTGGGGAGAGAATTATTGAAGCTTATAGAGGGGATTACGCACCCTACTCCAAATCTATAATAATTCCTTCTGATGCGGAGGTACTTCACAATATTTATCTTACAAAAACACTAGAAAATAGTACTGGCTCAATAACTGGTAAACTTCGTACTACAGTTTTGGACCAAGTAATTGATATATATCTATCAACCTCCAAGCACGCAGTTGTTAATTCATCGGGTACGTTCATCCTTACCGATGTTATACCAGGCACACATTCTGTGTATCTGGATATGGATAGTAACTTTTTCGACGAAGCAATTTCAGGTATCACAGTGTATCCATCCTCAAATACTGATCTAGGTCAGATTGAATTGCGCGATCTTTTCATTGATGCAGTGGTTTCCGCAGATTCTAGTGTTGAACAGGCAAACCTATGCATTGGATATTCAGATTTGACAGATTATGCCATCATACCAGATAGTAGTTGGATGATCTTTGATTTAGGATTGAATGAAGAACTTCAAAATGATTACGATATAGAACCGGATTTTATTTTGGACATTGCTGCGGTTGATAACGCAGTAGACTCGGTCAGGGTCTTTGTTTCGGAAAACAACGCTAATACTTTTGAGTACATAGTTGATCAAGCGAGGGTATCTGAGCTGTGGTACTACGACATTTCAGATGTCACAACATCGAAAATCCGATTTGTACGTATCGAGACATTTAAAGGTGCAATCAAGTTTAAGTACTGCAAAATAATTAAATAGAAATAGAGTCGCGTTAAGTAAATCCCTCTTAAAAGTAGTTTTAAGCCAACAACTATAATTCACAAATTTGGGGATACCGACGGGATACCGCCTGCTACGTTGTCTCGTAACTGGCTGACCCATAGCGACTTACGCAACATAGCCATTTGACTCTTAATCAACTGGTCAATATGCTCACCATTTATTGAAGAATGGGCAGGCCCCAATCGGGCAGGCCACCATTTTTAAATTTATAGCCTAAATGCAATAATATCATATAGATGAAAATGGAGAAGTGCTGCCTTACAAGCAGGGGGTCGTCCCGACACGCGTGTCGGGATCAGCGCCCACCCCACTCGATACTTCAATCGTTTTCCGAAGATTGAAGGTAGAGCTCAGAGTTCTGAAGTATCGAGTATAAACAGGTCTG
>Ga0307991_1001561_pt1 | contig 15939 bp, 12 predicted proteins | sample EllFjometagen131_FD_203146 | JGI IMG/M metagenome (GOLD analysis project Ga0307991, IMG submission 203146) | Marine microbial communities from Ellis Fjord, Antarctic Ocean - #131 | ecosystem: Environmental > Aquatic > Marine > Unclassified | place: Southern Ocean | collected 2014-10-08
ATTTTTGAATAAATTTTAATTCCTATTTCTATTTTAATCGTTTTTCTATGCCGGTCAAATTTTTATTTTTGGATTTTAAAGTATTTAGATTCCGAAACAAAGAACAATATTGATATCGAAGCGATGAAACAAGGGCAATTGTGTCCTGGTTATGCTAAAAAAATGTAATTTTGGTAGCGAAACGAGAAGTTATCCACTAAAAAGGGTTTTTGACCTGATTTTTTTATTAAGGTAAGATGAGAATACGGAACACAACTTGCTCGATTTTTATGAGGGCAAGTGTTCGTTTTAAGAATAGAAAAGATGAAAAACAAAGTTACACAAGTTAAAAAAAGAGACGGAAGAATTGTTGATTTTGAATCTGACAAAATTGCTGAGGCAATTTATAAAGCCATCACTGCCACAGGGCAAGCAGATGGCTCTTTGTCTAAAAAACTTTCTAAACGAGTGGCTGATATTTTAAATCGTAGGTTTAAAAAAGATGAAATTCCGACAGTTGAACAAGTTCAAGATATTGTAGAAGAGGTTTTAATTTCTGAAAATTTGATTGATACGGCCAAGGCATATATTCTCTATAGAGAACAAAGAAGACGAACGAGAGAAGCAGTGACAGCTAGCGAAGAAGCTGTAGATAGAGTAGATCAGTATTTAGGAAAACTTGACTGGGAAGTTAAAGAAAATTCTAATATGTCTTTTTCTCTTCAAGGATTAAATCGATATGGAACTTCATATATTGTTAAAAAATATTGGTTAAACAAGATATATCCCAAAGAGATCAGAGAAGCAGTAGAGAATAATGATTTTCATATTCATAATTTAGACACCCTAGGGGCATATTGTGCCGGATGGGATTTGTACGATCTTTTAGTAAGAGGATTCGGCGGGGCGCCCGGCAAGATAGAATCTAAGCCACCGAAACACTTCAGAGCGGCGCTTGGGCAAGTTGTAAATTTTCTTTTTACCGTTCAGGGAGAAGTAGCGGGAGCGGTGGCTTTTTCTAATTTTGATACTCTTTTAGCCCCCTTTATTCGTTATGACAATTTAAATTATGGAGAGGTAAAACAGGCGTTGCAAGAATTTTTGTTTAACATGGCCGTTCCTACAAGGGTTGGTTTCCAATGTCCTTTTAGCAATATAACCTTGGACTTAAAACCATCATCAGTGTTTGCCAAACAGCCAGTGATTTTAGGAGGAAAACTTCAAAAAGAGGTTTATGGTGATTTTGAAGAAGAAATGAAAGTTTTTGACAAAGCATTGTATGAAATAATGCTTGAAGGGGATAAAACTGGAAGACCATTTCATTTTCCAATTCCAACTATAAATATTACTAAAGATTTCCCTTGGGATGATCCAGCTTTTGATTCAATTTTTGAAGCTTCTGCAAAATATGGAACAAATTATTTTGCCAATTACATTAATTCAGACATGGATCCTTCTGATTCTCGTTCGATGTGTTGTAGGCTCCGTCTTGACTTGAGAGAACTTCGCAATAGAGGTGGTGGTGGTTTGTTCGGTGCTGGAGCTCTTACTGGAAGTATCGGAGTTGTTACCATTAATCTCCCCAAAATCTCTTATTTATCAAAGACAAAGAAAGAATTTTTTAATCAATTAACTAAATTGATGGATTTAGCTAAAGATAGCCTAGAAATTAAAAGAAAAAGCGTTGAGGATTTTAGCGAAAAAGGACTTTATCCATATGTCACACATTATTTGAAAGCAGTTAAAGATGCTAGAGGCACATATTACGCTAATCATTTTTCAACCATTGGCCTTATTGGAATGAATGAAGTCATGTTGAATTTTATAGGAGAAGACATTGGATCTAAAAAGGGGAGCGCCTTTGCTTTGGAAATAATGAATTTTATGAGAAAAAGATTGATTAAATATCAGCAGGAAACAGGCAATTTATATAATTTAGAAGCAACGCCAGCCGAAAGCACGGCCTATCGTTTAGCCAAAAAAGACAGAGAACAATATCCTGACATTATTACTGCTGGGACAAAAGAGGTGCCTTATTATACAAATTCTAGTCAATTGCCAGTTGGCTATACCGATGATATTTTTGAGGCGCTGAGCTTACAGGACGATATTCAGTGTGCTTACACTGGTGGCACGGTTATGCACCTTTTCGCTGGAGAACGGCTTTCGGGAGTTGAAGCAGTGAAAAGATTAATTAAGAATGTTTTTACTAAATTTCGTTTACCATACATTACCATAACACCAACTTTTTCAATTTGTCCTGTTCATGGATATATTTCCGGAGAACATTTTACATGTCCAGAATGCGCGACTGAGCAACCCTGCGAAGTTTATTCAAGAGTAGTTGGTTTTTATAGACCAATTAAACAATGGAATTCTGGTAAACAACAGGAATTCAAGGAAAGAAAAACTTTTAATGTCAAAACATGAAAATTGGTGGGCTTCAAAAGTCAACGCTTATTGATTATCCAGATAAAGTAGCCGCTACCATATTTGTTAGCGGTTGCAATTTTAGATGTCCATTTTGTCATAATCCAGAAATGGTTTTACCAGAAAAAATTAAAAATCAACCCGAAATTAAAGAAAAGGAAATTTATGATTTTTTAGAAAAGAGAAAAGGATTTTTAGATGGAGTTGTTATTTGTGGCGGCGAACCAACTATATACAGCGATTTACCAGAATTTATTAAAAAAATTAAGAAAATGAATTATTTAGTAAAACTTGACACAAATGGTTCTAACCCAAAAATGTTGAAAGAAATGATAGGGAATAGATTGTTAGATTATGTCGCCATGGACATAAAGTCATCTAAGGATAGATATCAAAAAGTTGCTGGTGTTCAAAATATTGATATAGAGAAAATTGAACAAAGTGTAAAGATTTTGAAAGAGGATAAAATAGATTATGAGTTTAGAACAACGGTAGTTCCCGGGCTGGTTGACAAGAAAGACATTATAGAAATTGTTAGATGGATTGGTCCAGCGAAGAAATACTTTTTACAAAATTTTCAAGTACAAGGAGAGACGGTTGACCCAAGTTTTGCTAATGTAAATCCTTATCCGAAAAATTATCTCCAAGAGATTCAAAAGGAGATTGCTTCCTCTTTTGACATTTGTGAAACTAGATAATATGTCCGGTTCAAAAATTTTTCTTTTTTCCTGTATCTTTTTTATAATTGGAATTTTTTTTGGTGTGATTATCCAAGATGCCCGAATAATAATTTTGGGCTTTTTATTTCTTATCTCTTTTATTTCTTCCTTAATGTTTAGAAGATTAAGATGGTTGATAATCTTTTGTTTAATATTTTTTATTTTTGGGTTTTTAAGAGCTGACTTTTTTAAAATGGAAATCGTCAATAATCAATTACAGAACTTTAATGGACAAGAAGTTATATTAGAAGGAACTGTTATTAAAGAACCAGAAATTACTCAAAAAAATCAAGAATTGATTATTAAAGTAGAAAAGATTATCCAATGTCCAACCTTGAATAATTTTCTTTTTGTTGAGAGCGAAAAAATATTAGTTTATGCTCCGCTTTACCCTGAATATCAACATGGTGAGGGATTGCAAATCAAGGGTACATTTGAAGAACCGCCGATACTCGACGATTTTGACTATAGGCAATATCTTGCCCGAAAAAAGATTTATTCAATTATGTTTTTGCCGAAGATTGATGTCTCGTCTGAAGAGAGAAAAGTCGGGCTTATAAGCTGGACTTACGAAAAGATTTTAAAGGGAAAGTCAAGATTGGGAGCTGGGATTGAACAAAATTTTCCATCTTCTCAAAACATTTTATTAAAAGCCATGATTTTAGGAGATAAGACAGGGCTAACTGATGAGCTGAAAGATATATTGAATAAAGCAGGTATTCGCCATCTGACTGCTATTTCGGGTATGCATGTGACAATCCTAATAAATCTTTTAATGTTGGTTTTTTTAGGTTTGGGTCTTTGGCGGAAACAGGCGTTTTGGTTAACAATGGTTTTTATTCTTTTTTTCGTTGTTATGACTGGATTTCAAGCATCAACAATAAGGGCATCTATTATGGGTTTCCTTTTTCTCCTCGGACAAAACTTTGGTAGAGCAGGAGATTCATTAAGGGTGATTGTTCTTGGGGCAGGGCTGATGCTTGCTTTCAACCCTTTTCTATTATTCGACGCTGGTTTTCAGCTATCTTTTTTGGCCGTCTTAGGAATTAATTATTTGTTTCCGATATTCTTAAATTGGTTAAGAAAAATTCCTAATGTTTTTCAGCTTAAAAGCATTTTAGCAATGAGCTTAGCAGCTCAAATTTTCACCTTACCAATTTTGCTCTATAGTTTCGGCCGTATTTCTTTAATTGCTCCACTTACAAATATCTTAATTTTACCATTTCTTCCTTTTATTATTGTTTTAGGATTTTTGTCTGCTTTATTCGGAATTTTTTCTCATTTCCTATCTTTAATTTTCGTTTTTCCTTGCTGGCTGCTTTTAAGTTATTTATTAAAAATTGCTAAAGTTTTTTCTTCTTTTACCTTTTCCTCTATTCATTTGAAAATTTCTTGGCTTTGGCTCATAATTTTCTATCTTGCTCTGGGCATTTTGATTTGGCATTGGAAAAAAGAACACAGATTCAAGATTCTGGGGTTTTAGAAATAGATCCCCACAGCTAAAGCCATGGTGTTCTTTTTCGCTTTCTTGAAATAAAAAAATTCCATTTGTGATGGAAAAATAGGATCGGGGGTGAGCTAGTGCTCGCCCCCAGTGTGCATACGCCGCTGCTGTCAAGGCGACAATGGAAGAAAGAGATATTCTCCCGGTTGTGTAGTTGTCAATGTGCCGTCATTACGGAAAAGAGAAAGGTAGGAAGGATCGATAAGCCCTCTGGGCAGGGTGGTTGTGTTGATTCCCAGACTGTTGGTCGATAGTGACCTCTCCCTGCCTCTCTCCGCTTCAAGGAGGCGCTGTGCATTTTTATTATTATTTACTTTAATTGTTTTGTCAATAGTAATGGGTAGCCGAAAACAATTAATTTTGTTAAAATAAATAAAGAAAAGATGAAAAAGAAAAATTCAAAAGCAAAGGCATGGATAGTAGATGTTAATATGGGCTATGGTCACCAGAGAACATCTGCTCCATTGAAAGATTTGGCTCCAGAAGGAAAAATTATTCATGCCAATGATTATACGGGAATTCCCAATAAAGATAAGAGGATTTGGGAGTTGGGAAGAAAGGGTTATGAATTTATCAGTAAATTTAAGAGGTTACCTATAGTTGGGGAACCAGCATTTGGATTTTTTGACAATTTTCAGAAAATACTTAATTTTTATCCTAAACGGGATCTCTCAAAACCTAATCTTCAACTAAAACAAGAACTAAAGAGAATAAAAAAAGGATGTGGAAAAGACCTAATTGAAAAGTTGTCAAAAAATCCGATTCCTTTTATTACTACTTTTTTTACCCCAGCATATATGGCCGAAGCGTTTAACTATCCTAATGATATCTATTGCATAGTTTGTGACGCTGACATTTCAAGAACTTGGGCATCATTAAATCCTTCTAAAAGTAGAATAAAGTATTTTACCCCTAATACTTGGACAACTAATCGATTAAAGCTTTACGGAGTCAAAAAAGAAAATATTTTTTTGACTGGATATCCATTACCGATGGAAAATATCGGCACAGCAAAATTAGAAATTTTAAAAAAGGATTTAAAAGAACGGCTTTTTCATCTTGATCCGAAAAAAACTTATTTTCAAAAATACAAAGTGCTTATTGAAAAGCATTTGGGCGTTTTGCCAAAAAAATCAAAACGGCTATTAACAATAATGTTTGCCGTGGGAGGAGCTGGGGCCCAAAAAGAAATAGGAATAAGAATCGCTGGAAGTTTAAAACAAGCGATTAAAGAAAAAAAGATTAAATTAATTTTAGTAGCCGGGATCAGAGAGGAAGTTAAAAAATATTTTTTAGAGAGAATTACATATTTAGGATTAAAAGAATATTTGGGTAGTAGCATAGAAGTTCTTTTTGCCCCTAAAATAGAAGATTATTTTAAACAATTTAATCTTGCGTTAAGAAAAACAGATGTTCTCTGGACTAAACCCAGCGAGCTTTCTTTCTATACTGGACTTGGTTTACCGATTATAATCGCTCCAATAATTGGCTCTCAAGAAAGTTTTAACAGGAAGTGGTTACTCACACTTGGTTCTGGAGTGTTACAGGAAAATCCAGTTTACTCCCATCAATGGCTTTTTGACTTTCTGGATAGTGGTCGATTAGCCGAAGCAGCCATGCAAGGATTTATTGAAGCAGAAAAATTAGGAACTTTAAATATTCAGAAAATAATAGCAGAGAATTACTAATATGCTTTGGATAATTTTCACAATTCTTGCCTATTTTCTTTTATCTCTCACTGCTTTAGTTGATGAGATTCTTTTAACTGGGCGTCTTATTAGACCGAAAGTTTATGCTTTTTATGTTGGTATTTTAGGAATTCTGGTTTTAGTTCTTATTCCTTTTGGTTTCGAAATACCAAATTTATTTATAGCGGGCTTGGCAATCTTATCTGGTGCTTTATGGATTTTTGCTTTGCTTTCGCTTTATGAGGCATTACGGCGTTATGAAATTTCAAGAATTATTCCAGCAATTGGAGGCATTTTACCAATTTTTACCTTATGTTTGAGTTATCTTTTTGCTTGGCAGCAAGGCACTCCCTTGGAGAGTTTAAGTTATTTAAAAATTATCTCTTTTTTGCTGTTGATTTCAGGAAGTATTCTAATTACCTGGAAAGGAAAAGAGATTATTAATAAAAAGAGCTTAGGGCTTTCAATTTTGACTGCTTTTTTATTTGCTTTAAGTTTTGTTACAACAAAAATTATTTTTTTGGAACAGTCCTTTATTTCCGGACTTATTTGGCTTAGGATTGGTGGTTTTCTGACTGCTCTTTTGTTTATATTTTTTAAAGAAGTTAGAGAGGAATTATTTGAAAAAATTAAAATTAAAAAGAAAAAAGCGTTATTTCAGAATCCTAAGTTGGCTGTTATTTTTTTGTTTAATCAAATAATAGGGGCTGGGGCAGGGATTTTGCAAAGCTTAGCAATATATTTGGCTCCAATAATGTATCTTGCCTTTATTAATGCAATGGAAGGAATAAGATATGTTTTTATTCTTGTTTTTACAATAATTCTCTCTTACAAAATGCCAAAAATTTTGTCTGAAAAAATCACAAAACCAATTCTCTTGAAAAAGATATTTGCTATTATTTTAGTGATAGTTGGTTTAATAATTTTATCAATAGGTTAGTAATTCTATTTTATGAAGTTAAAATTTCCTGAAAATTTTCTTTGGGGCACCGCTACTTCAGCCTATCAGGTTGAGGGGGAAATTAAAAATTGCGATTGGGCAAAATGGAAAGATGCCGGAATGGCTTGCGACCACTATCACAGATACGAAGAAGATTTTGATTTAGCAAAAGATATTTTACACAACAATGCTTATCGTTTTTCGATTGAATGGTCCCGCATCGAGCCAGAAAAAGGGAGATGGGATTTAGAAGAAATAGAACATTATAAAAAAGTTCTTTTAGCCTTGCATAAGCGAAATATTATCCCTTTTATTACATTACATCACTTCACTAATCCTCAATGGTTATCTGACGAAGGTGGTTGGGAGAACAAGAAAGTTATTGGATATTTCGCTCGCTACGCAGAGTTTGTCGTCAAAAATCTTGGTCAGTATGTTGATTTTTGGATTACAATTAATGAGCCATTAGTTTATATTGGCCAAGGATATATGGAGTGCAGTTGGCCACCAGGTAAAAAAGGATTTTTTAAAATATTTAAAGTTCTTTCCAATATGATTAGAGCCCATAAAACGGCGTATAAGGCTATTCGGAAAATTGATGGAAAAGCAAAAATTGGTCTTGCTACAAATAACACATTTTTTGAGCCCCTGAAAAAGAAATCTTTTTTAGATAAGTTTTCCGTTTTCTTGATTGACTATTTTTGGAATAGATATTTTTTAAATAAGGTAAAAATTTATTCGGATTTTGTCGGTTTGAATTATTACTTCCATAAAAAAGTAAAATTTCCAATTGGACTGAAAGATGGCGACAATAAAAGAACTGATTTAGATTGGGAAATTTTCCCCGAAGGAATTTATCATGTTTTGAAAGAACTTAAAAGATATAAGAAGCCAATTTATATTACCGAGAATGGCATAGCTGATGCCGAAGATAAATATTGCCCGCAGTTTATTATCGACCATTTAAAATGGGTTCATAAAGCCATTCAAGAAGGAGTGGATGTTCAAGGATATTTCCATTGGTCTCTGATTGATAATTTTGAATGGGCAGATGGATTTAAACCGCGTTTTGGTCTAATAGAAGTTGATTACAATAATTTTCAACGAAAGCCTCGCCGTAGCGCAGAAGTTTATGGAAAAATTTGCCAGAACAACAGTCTTGATGTGACAAATTAACCAACATTAAATTTAATAATTTAAGAACAAATTAATATGCTCAAAATTGTAAAAATTATTTTTTGGTTTATTCTTTTAACTCTTTTAATTCTTTTTTGTTTTTTCTTTGTTGGAAAAGCAAAGATAGCAGAAAAGATTAATTGGGGAGTGGCTTTTTCACAAAAGCACGCTGAATTATTGGGTTTAGATTGGAAAGAAAATTATTTGGCGATATTGGATGATTTAAGAGTGGATCACTTGAAACTTATTGCCTATTGGGATTCAATAGAAAAAGAACCGGGAAATTATAATTTTTCTGATTTAGATTGGCAAATTCAGGAGGCCGAAAAAAGAAAAGCGAAGGTAATGCTTGTTATGGGCAGGCGAGTGCCTCGCTGGCCAGAGTGCCATTTTCCCGACTGGGCAAAAAGTTTGAACGAAAGAGAACAACAAGAAAAAGTTTTGGCTTTAATCGAAAAGATTGTTCTGCGATACAAAGACAGTTCTGCTATAGAATATTGGCAAGTAGAGAATGAACCATTTTTCTTTTTTGGAGAATGTCCTCCGCCGGATGAAGATTTTTTAAGAGAAGAAGTTAGCTTAGTTAAATCATTGGACGAGAAAAATAGATCCGTAGTTGTCACAGAAAGTGGAGAGTTCCCTTTATGGTTTAAAGCCGCTCATTTTGGCGACATTGTTGGGCATACGCTTTATAGAAAAGTTTGGATTAGTCAATTTAAAATGTATTTTACCTACCCATTTCCCCCGATTTATTATGCCAGAAAAGCGTGGTTAATTAATAAGGTGTTTGATAAACAGGTTATGTGTGTTGAGTTACAAGCAGAACCGTGGAGTCCAACGCTTATGTATGATTCTTCCTTAGAAGAGCAAGAGAAAACAATGAATTTAGAAAGATTTAAAAAAGTGATTCAATTTGAAAAAAATACGGGAGAGAATTCGTCTTATCTTTGGGGCGTAGAGTGGTGGTATTGGATGAAAACAAAACATAATAATCCGGAAATTTGGAATGAAGCCAAAAATCTATGGTAGAACCCTTGACATTCTTAAGGTCTTGTGATATATTGATAATATCAAAATAGGATCTTACTTCAACGAGCTTCGCATAGCGGACATAAGGAAGAGGATCCTAAAAGGAGGTGTTTGTTAATAGGTTATTGGTAGAAAGAAGGATTTCGAAAAGCCTAAAACCTGTAGAAGGAGGAGGTAACATGCACTGGCCTTAGTTGTCTGAGGGTTAGTCCTCACATTGACAATTAGCCGAGGGAATCGGCTAGCGCATTCCCGACGAAGCATCAAATGTCGGCGCGCAAAAATGGGGGAGATGGTTCGCATTCGCGCACCATTTCCCCAACCAAACTTTAAAGTCCTTAACAGGTCTTTTTTTGTTGCCAAAAAATCAAAAATTGATTAAACTAAAATATGATTTCAATTATTATCCCAACACTTAACGAAGAAAAATATCTTCCTAAATTACTTCGGTCAGTCAAAGAACAAAATTTTGATGGAGATTTAGAAATTATTGTTGCCGACGCTAACTCAAAAGATAAAACAAGAGAGATTGCTCAAGAGTTTGGCTGTAAAATTGTTCAGGGTGGATATTTGTCTAAGGGTAGAAATGAAGGAGCGAAAGTGGCCAAGGGTGATATCCTACTTTTTATAGATGCGGACATAGTGTTGCCTAAAGATTTTTTGAGCAAAGCAATGAAAGAATTCTTGAACAGAAAGTTGGACGGAGCATGTTTTTTATTCCAGCTTTTAGAAGATAATTTTTGGCAAAAATTACTTTTTAATATCTTCTATAATTTTCCTGTTCAGATTTTTTCCAGAATTTGGCCTCACGGGTCAATGGTTTTCCTGATTAAAAAAAAGAATCATGAAGAAATTAACGGTTTTGACGAAGAGATTATATTCTTAGAAGATATAGAGTATGTTAGGAGATTATCAAAGAGACTTAGATATAAGATGATTAAATCAACTAAAATTTTCGCTTCTCCAAGAAGGTTTGAAGAAGATGGTTGGATCACTGCCTACCTAAAATGTCTTATTGGAGATATATATATGACTTTTTTCGGTCCAATAAAAAAAGATATTTTCCATTATAAATTTAATCACTATGATATATGATAATTGATTTAAAAAAATTAGCGAAAAGTTTTCAAGTCGCATTTTTGGGTCTAAAAGTTGCTATCAAAGAAGAAAATACAGTCAGAATAGGGATTATTGTTAGCTCTGTGGTTGTTTTCTTTATGTTTTTTCTTCCGCTTTTATCTATGGAAAGAGCAATGGTTGTTTTTTGTATTTTTTTAGTTTTGAGCATAGAGCTTATGAATACTCAAGTGGAGAGAGTTACTGATTTAATTGATTCAAACCATAATCCGAAGATTAGAATGATTAAGGATTTGGCGGCCGCAGCCGTATTGGTGTCAATTATTGGAGCGGGGATAGTTGGATTATATATTTTTTTACCATATATTATTAATAATTAATATTTTATGGAGAATAATATTAAAAAAATACAGAAAATTATTTATAAAAAAGTTAATTTAAGAAAAAAATTTTTGCCTAAATCAAAAAGAGCCCCAGTTATAGGCGTTTTAGCTTTTTTAATAGTTTTGTCAGCAATTATTGGTGGTTCATTTGGTGCAATCTTGACTAATTTTTATTGGCAAGAAAATTATCCAAATTTAAATAAAAATTTAGTGGTAACGGGAGATAGTATAGTCAAGAATAACTATGTTCCTCAGACCACAGAAGAAGAAAAAACCATCAAAACCGTAGAGCAAGCATCACCTTCGGTTGTTAGTATTATCATCAGTAAAGATGTTCCTATTTTAGAAAAATACTATATTGATCCATTTGGTTCTGATTTTTTTGGCGGTCTTCAAATTCCCAAATATCGAGAAAAAGGAACCGAAAAGAAAGAAGTCGGCGGTGGAACGGGCTTTATTATCTCCGAAGATGGCATGATTTTAACAAACAAACATGTTGTCTTGGAAGAAGATGCTGAATACACGGTTCTTCTTAATGATGGAGAAAAATATCCAGCCAAAATATTAGATACAGATCCATTTTATGATTTAGCAATTATAAAAATTGATCAGTCGGAAAAAATAGAGGAAGAAAGAAAGAGCCTTACACCCGTTCAACTCGGGGATTCTTCAAAACTACAAATTGGGCAGACAGTTATTGCTATTGGTAATGCGCTGGGAGAGTTTCAAAACACCGTTTCAGTTGGCGTAGTATCTGGTTTGGGCAGAAATATTGTTGCTACCGGTGCTGGTACAGTAGAAAGCTTGGAGGGCATTATTCAAACTGATGCAGCCATTAATCCCGGGAATTCTGGTGGGCCTTTATTGAATTTAGCCGGCGAAGTAATTGGAATTAATGTTGCTCGTTCAACAAGTGGAGAAAATATTGGCTTTAGCTTGCCGATAAATATGGCAAAAAGAGATATTGAGCAGATTAAAACGATAGGAAAAATTATCTATCCGTTTTTAGGTATTTATTATACGGCTATTACAAAAGAGATTAGTGAAGCCAATGATTTGTCGGTTGATTATGGTATTTGGGTTGGAAGAGATGCAAAAGGAGAAAAGACGGAAATAGCGGTTGTTGCGGATAGCCCAGCAGAAAAAGCAGAACTTAAGAGAGATGATATTATTTTGGAATTTGATAATACAAAAATTACTAAAAAGTATTCTTTAGCGAAAACAATCCTTCAATATTCGCCAGAAGACAAGGTTTCTCTCAAAATTTTGAGAGATGGGAAAGAAATTATTGTAGAGATTACGCTATCCGAGCGAGAGGATTAGATGTTTTACAAAGAATCAGTGTTGACCTTTTGTGGTTTTTGAGTTTAAATAAGAACAGAGAATATTGTTATCTTGTTAACTTGTTAAATTGTTAAATTGTTAAGTTGTTAAATTAATTATGTTAGTTAACCCAGGCGGAGAATTTACACAAAGAGCCCAACAAGCTATTTTTATGGCTCAAGAGTTGGCGCGAAAACAAAATCAAGAGCAGATTGATGCTTTGCATCTTTTGTATGCTTTAATAAATCAGGAAGAAACTATTGTAGCAACAGTTTTGAAAAAGATGAAGATAGAAATTTCGGATATTAAAGACAAGACGATAAGAGCAATAAATACTAATCAAAATTTTTCTAAAAAACAAGACCGTCAAGCGGAACGCATGGCTGGTCAATTTTATTTAACCCAAGATATGGTTCGGGTTTTAGACAGGGCTAGAAAAGAAGCAACGAGAATGAAAGATCAATTTATCTCAGCCGAGCATTTATTCTTAGCTTTGTTTGAGGTTCCTTCAGAAGCAAAGAAAATTCTAGAAAGATATATTTCTATTGGTTTAGATTATAACAGCGTTTTACAGCATTTATCAGAGATCAGAGGAGGGGAAAATATTACTGACCCAAATCCAGAGTCAAAATATCAAGTAATTGATAAATATTGTAAAAACCTTACTACTTCAGCTAAGAAAGGAAAACTTGACCCAATAATTGGCAGAGAAAACGAAACTAGAAGGGTAGTTCAAATTTTATCCCGTCGTACTAAGAATAATCCGGTTTTAATAGGGGAAGCGGGAGTTGGAAAAACAGCTATTGTTGAGGGCTTGGCTCAAAAAATTGTTCAAGGAGATATACCAGAGAGTTTGAAGACAAAAGAAATTATTGCCTTAGATCTTGGACTTTTAATTGCTGGTACTAAATATAGGGGAGAATTTGAACAACGACTTAAGGCGTTGGTTCGGGAAATTGAGAAAGCCAAAGATCATTATATCTTATTTATAGACGAGCTTCACACTGTAATGGGTGCTGGTGCAGCTGAGGGTTCGGTTGATGCTTCAAATCTATTAAAGCCAGCATTGGGACGTGGTGAGTTAAGAGCAGTTGGAGCGACTACTTTAAAAGAATATCAAAAATATGTTGAAAGAGATCCTGCCTTGGAAAGAAGATTTATGCCTGTTTATGTTTCCGAACCTAGTATTGAAGACACTATTGCTATTTTGCGTGGAATTAAACATAAATACGAACTTCATCACGGGGTAAAAATTAAAGACCCAGCATTAATAGCTGCAGCTGAACTTTCTGCTCGCTATATCTCTGACAGATTTTTACCTGATAAAGCAGTAGATTTAATGGATGAAGCAGCTTCCGGCTTGCGGTTAGAGATAGAATCAGAGCCAGTTGAAGTAGAGGAAGTTAAAAAAGAGCTTCAACGATTAACAATAGAGAGAGAGGCGTTGAAAAACGAGAAAGATGCTAATTCCAAAAAAAGATTAGCAATTTGCAAGAGAACGCTTGCTAATTTGCAAGAAAAAGCAAAAAATTTAGAAATGAAATGGAAAACAGAAAGGGATTTAATCCATACTTTGCGTCAATTCAAAAAAGATATGGATGCTTTAAGCTTTGAAGCTGAAGTTGCTCAAAGAGAAGGGGATTTAGAAAAGGTGGCTCGGATTAAATATGGATTAGTTCCTGATATTTTAAAACAAATTCAGAAAAAAGAAAAAGAATTAGTTAATTTTCGAAAAAAACATCAAGTTTTGAAAGAAGAGGTTGGAAAAGAAGATATTGCCCGAGTTATTTCACAATGGACGGGTATTCCGGCAACTAACCTTTTAGAAGAAGAGGCAAAGAAATTAGTTAGAATGGAGAAGGTCCTTGGCAGAAGAATAATTGGTCAAGGAAAAGCCATAAAAGCTATTTCTAATGCTATAAGAAGAAGTAGGGCAGGCATCTCCGAAGAAGACAAGCCACTTGGTTCTTTTATATTCTTAGGACCAACAGGTGTTGGGAAAACTGAAACAGCCAAGGCCTTGGCAGAATTTTTATTTAACGATGAAAACGCTTTGATTCGTTTGGATATGTCGGAATATATGGAACGCCACACTATTTCCAAAATGATTGGGTCTCCTCCCGGTTATGTTGGTTACGATGAAGCAGGTCAATTTACTGAGAAAATTCGGCGTCGTCCATACAGTGTAATTCTTTTAGATGAGATAGAAAAAGCTCATCCCGAAGTTTTTAATATTTTACTTCAAATTTTAGACGATGGTCGCTTAACCGATGCTAAGGGTAGGCAAGTTTCTTTTAAGAACAGCATTATTATTATGACTTCTAATCTCGGGTCAGAACTTATTGCCAGAATGAGCACCTTAGGATTTGCTCAAGGAGTAGAAGAGGAATATAAAACACTTGAAGATAAAGTTCAAGATGCGTTGAAAGAAAAATTTAGACCAGAGTTTTTGAATCGGCTTGACGAAGTTGTTGTTTTCAATTATTTAAACCAAAAAGAAATTAGAGAAATTGTTGATTTGGAATTGGCCAAAGTTCAGAAACGGCTTAAAAAGAAAGGGATAAAGATTAAAGTGAACGATGAAGTTAAAGATTTCTTACTTAAAAAAGGTTTTGATCATAAATTAGGGGCAAGGCCTCTTAAAAGGGTAATCCAGAAATTTATTCTTGATCCGTTATCTTTGAGTATTGTTATTGGCGAGATTAAACAAGGAGACAGGGTGGCTATTGAACTTGAAGAGGGAAAGATTGTTTTCCAAACGGCCAAAGGATTGACAAAGACAAGCCAAGGAGTAAAAGCTTAGGATAGGTTTAATATTGTACTTTTTAAAAAAAGGAGGTGAAAAGAAATGAAAAGAAGAGATCCTCTCGATGATTATCTGAAGGAAATAAGTAGAACTCCCCTATTAACAAGGGAAAAAGAGGTGGCGCTATCTAAACAAATAGCTGAAGAAGACCAAAAAGCCAAAGATGAATTTATTAAGGCGAATCTGCGTTTGGTTGTGTATGTTGCGACAAAATTTCATTCGTCTGTTACTTTGACTTTTTTTGACCTTATTCAAGAAGGAAACATGGGGCTTATTAGAGCTGTGGAGAAATTTGACTATACAAAAGGTTTTAGATTCTCCACTTACGCTTCTCATTGGATTTATCAGGCTATATCAAGGGCTATTAGAGAGAATGTCTCTACAATAAGGGTTCCAGAATGTACGAGGGTCTTAAAAAGGAAAATTAGAAAAGCTAAAGAAGAGTATGCGGATGAATATGGCAAAAATCCTAATGATGAAGATTTGGCAAAGATTCTCGGCGTTACAGTAAAACTGATCCAAAGAGCTCGTCTTAGCAGTATTGGCGCTGCGCTTAGTTTAGATCGAAAAACAGGCAGACAAGAAGAGTTTTCTCTTTTGGATATTATTAAAGACCAGAAAAGTCCTTCTCCACATCAACGGGCGAGAGCGGAGCTTATAAAAGACGCTTTGTGGCAAGCTATGGAGGACTGTTTGGACGAAAGAGAAAAAGATATTATTAATTTTAGATTCGGCCTAAAGAATGGCGAAGGACAAAGTTTTCGTCAGATAGGTTCGGAGTTTGGAGTAAGTGCATCAAGGATTCAGCAGATAGAGAGAAAAGCGCTGAAGAAGTTAAAGAAAGAGTTTCCCTTTAATCCTTTAGCTCCAAAAAACTAACACCCG
>Ga0307991_1001564_pt1 | contig 15937 bp, 9 predicted proteins | sample EllFjometagen131_FD_203146 | JGI IMG/M metagenome (GOLD analysis project Ga0307991, IMG submission 203146) | Marine microbial communities from Ellis Fjord, Antarctic Ocean - #131 | ecosystem: Environmental > Aquatic > Marine > Unclassified | place: Southern Ocean | collected 2014-10-08
AGTGTCTCCGGAACCATCTTTTGATGGTGTGGGCTCACCATTTCCACTTTGAGCTGAAAACAAATTTTTTCCCTGAATTACTTTGAAATCAGATGGGATAGGTTGTTTAAGTTTGCCCGTGAAAATTTGAATATGAGAGATCGGTATTAAGTTATAGGCAAGAGTTATTTCTGCTTTTTCAAGAACACCTAATGCCGTAGAAATATTTTCCACTACTTCATCCGCTGCCCAGAGGATTTCGGCGATGCGCTTCTGCTCTTTGAGCGGGGGTAGGGGGAATTCGAAGTTTTTAAGCGCCTTCCAACTGGTTCGGGGAGAAAGTGAACCGGCGGACGTATCGAGCGCATAATCATAAAATGCGTCTGTCTGACAGAGAAATGGTAGTAACTCCGGAAGAATCACTTTTGGATCAATAGATTCAAAGGTCAGAATGTCGCCGGAGCAGATGCCCTCAAACTCAGCAAAAGCTACCTTTCGCTGATAAGCACGTCGCTTTCCAAATAATGTCTGACCGGGGACAAACTTTCGAGAGAAGGAAGTTCCATCCTCTGAACTATTCCAACGGCAAATATGAAGATTTCCTGAATCCAGATGTTCCAGACCAACCACCTTTTCTATGCCTGCACCTACCGGATCACGCTCAACATGATTGGCATTGCGAACAACATCCCCAAATTTCACTTTCTTCTGCATGTATTCAGTTTGCCTATCCTGTATTTCTTTTGAATCCGTTCCTATTACATTTTTATTGTATGATCCACTGATTCCGAATCTCAGCAAATTCATCTGGTGACGAACAAATAATTTTCCATTTATCTATAACTTCAGGAATAGGAAGATCCCTTGTCATCAAATAGTTAAAAATAGCATATGCCAACGATGCCGCTTTTAATCTATAATTAAGTTTGCTTAAAGATTCAATATGTAATTGTTCAGATGCTAAATTGGTTTCGTCAATTAGATGGTCAAGACTTTTAAGGGCATTCTTCAACACATGATTTGGTAGAAGTTCCGGCATATTCCTTAAAACCCTAATTATTAAATACATGGATTGGAATAGACCTGGTATTAATCTCCATTTGAATTGTTGTGAAATACAGTCCCAAAAATTTTCCGGCAAACTGTCGATTTTCTCATTTTCATATAACGTCAATATGTGGAATATTCCTTCAATCGCATCGTTAATCTTTTCTTGGTCCCCCGATTCAAAACTTTTTTCTATTTTGTTATGAACACCGATTGATTCTTCAGGAAAAATGATAATACTTGAAGCTTTCGCTTCGATACACGGAACGCCATATTCCTCTAATTCTTTCATTAGTCGGGCCAGTTTACTTTTAATTGTATCATCAGTTTCCGGGGATAATCTTGGAATGATAACCGTAGCCAATATTTTGACAATGTTGGAAAACCGGCTTCTAAATTCATCGGGAATAGATCCACCCAATTCTGGGTTATCCGGTCGCTTTAGATTTTCTTTATCAGCATCCCACCAATTAAGTAAACGATGAAAGATATGCAGTATTTCATCATAAGACCAATCTATACCTTGTTCTGAAAATGGGGTTTTAGTTGCTCTGATAATATCAGAACAAATTTTAATTTCACCTTGAGTAATGCGAATACCTTTTTCTTCGCTCAGTTTTTGAACCGGGAAAGTTGAATTATGCACGTATGATTTAAACAACTCAATTGGGTCAACACTTTCTGGGTGTGGTAACGATAAAAACGCAAAATTTAAAAGACCTGTATTTGCTGGAAGTTTCGTTTGATCGTCCAGTTGAGACCATAATACTTTATTAAATTGAGTTGTTTGCTCTGGATTTAATAAATTCCAGTCAAATAAATGCGTGAGCCTACAAATTGCACGTTGTCTTGTTTGAGGAATCTCTGATGAAGCTTTCTCTAAAAGTTGCGATATTCCCTGAGTATCAAGATGAATGGGATCAAAGTTTTTTATTAAATTTATATCTATAGATACAAATTTAAACGGATCTGGATACATATCCACATATACCTCATTAGGACACAAAAGAGGAAAGTGAATTAATTCCGGGAGCTTTTGATATCGCTGATAGTTTGACCATGACCCTATGAGTCTTTTCGATAAATTAGAAATGCCACGGTATTTGTATATATGTTCTGATGTATAAATTTCTTTTAGAAATTCAAAAATCGCATCATTTGCATTCTGCGAGCACCTGATGCATAGCCGCGACAATATTTTCGGAAGAAGTGCTGCCAATTGAATCCCAAAGTGAGGATTTTCAATTATACCTCCTTCCTCAATTTGCGATTTTGCTTCTTTTAATGCATTCAAATAATCGTAAATCCGGCTGTCAATGTCATGGATATCCATTTTGAAGATTGACTCTCGATTCAACATACTCTCAATCAATTCAGGATCTCCAATCCGTAAGAAAGTTATGAATGCCCAGTAAGGGGAATCAAATGAAATACGTTTTAAAGCACCTTTGGCAGCTGTCATTCCAAAAGCTCTATTACAAATTCGGAACGGAATACCAATTTCATCGATATATCTAAGATAATGATACGCATTTAATAAATCATTATCTGCTCCTGAATAATTATACTGAGTAATACTGCTGCCAATATCGAAACTATGATGTTTACTTACGATAGGCTTCTTTTCTCTGGTGTTTTCAAGGTATGCTTCGAACAACTTTAACTCATTCCAAGGATCACATTTATATTGTTTTAATGTATTCCATCTTTCCATAAATTGTTGTCTAATTTCTTCAGGTTTTTTGGGTTTCGGCCCACTGATAGAACGGAGATCTATTGCATTTTTGACATACTGTAGTAATTGCATCACATAGGATTCTTTTGATATCCATCCATAATCATTGGAGACAGGGGACAAGTTAATCTTAGAGCGTATCTCAGCAAGAGATTTCTCCAGAATTTCTTCCGCTTCATGTATTCTGCCAAGTTCGGCAAGTAACCCAGCCCGTTTGGCTTCCCAAAATGGCGGTGATATATCTTTTGGCCATACTTCTAATTCTTCGTTAATACGGGGGATGTCAAGAGAAAATAGCGCCGCAAGACACCGTTCATAATGCCACCTTACAATAAGTTCCCTGGTTAAAAATCCTTTCAGAACATTTATAAGGGAATTAGCATTTCCCCATTTTTCTATAAGACCTTCTTCTCGATATGAACGCATTAAGGAAATTTGCAGATACAGCCAATTGGACTGGATTTCATCCCATTGAAGTTCCTGATATTTCTCATCTCCTTTAATTATGGTTGCTGCTTCCAATTTTATTTGGCTCGGAAAAGGATTATAACGATTAATTATAGTCTCATAGGTTTCGATATAATCGGGCATGATAGGGCAAAGACATTTTTCAAGACGCCAATTGAATTCATATAAAATTTCAACATCCAGAGGAGCGGGCAGCTCAGACTTGGTATTCGGTTTCCATCCGTAATAATCCATAATTAACCATAATGATTTTCTGATATCTTCCGGGGCAATAATCCAATTAGGATAATCTTCCCGCTGTCTCCTCCACTCTAAACAAAGATTTTTTATTTCCTCCAGAGTGGGCTCTTGTTTCAATCTGCTATATTCTTGATTTTCGGTTGGCCAATTAAGTCGATTGCCGTCTTGTTTTTTGGACGAGAGATATTCAAAAAATGTTTTCAATGCTTTTTTATGATCTCTTTCAATACCATTGCAAGCAGAGAGATCAATGAGGATGATATTTCGCTTTTCAAGTAACTTAATCTGGGCGGAAGAAAGTTCAAAAATTCCGATCAAATATATTTTAGGAGAGTTATCCTTGCCTAAGTTATCTCTGATCCAGCCAATCCATTGTAAAAAATTGGGATCATCTCCCGAGAATCCTATCAGGCATAATGTGTTTTCAAGGAGAGCTTGTTGAACTGTATTGACAAAAGGGGCGAAATCCTGAGGGTATCTGCGATAGTCTTCTTCTGTTATGATAAATGGACGTGCCGAGGGAAAACTACCGTGCAATTTAATAATCCTTGGTCTTTCTGAATGAACTATATCTTCTTTCTTTATAACAATGTCGTATTTTATAGAGGGAATATTAACGCCTGCTCGTTCTAATAACGTGTCATAATTTGTAGTAAAAACATCCGTCCATGGTAACTCTAAAAGCTTTGTATGTAGGGAGGAGGGCTTATGGTTCTTATCCGGAATCTGATCACGCAGTATACTATCCAACGCGGGTCGCCCAAAAGCTGCATCTACTTCATTTGCTAATTTTAACACATTGAGATAATGTTGTTTTCTTGCTTTTTCTTCCGGCAAACATCCATGAATTTTTTTATGAAATGTATCTCCAAGTTCGTCCCAGTTAGAAAATTTATTCGAATGTGGGACAATACATTCTGCGTTCTTACTGAAACCTGCTCCGACCATTACCGCGGCATGTCCCGACCAAAGCCTTTCGGCAATTTCATCTAAATATGGTTTGATATCTTCAGATACAGATATTGGATCACTATGATTCATTGGCCTTTCTCTCTATTCACTTATTTTAGGAATATTTTAACAGTTTCTAATATGTTCCAGCCCAACAATCATTTCTATGCCTGCTTCTACCGGGTCACGTTCAACAAGATTGGCATTACGAACAACATCTCCAAATTTCGCCATCTTCCAACCCGGTTTCAGAGAAGAGACATTCATTATTTTCCAGACTGCTTCAGGATAGCTTTGCCTTTTTCCGTTAACCTATACTTCTGCTTACTGCTACGAGGTTTATCCGGAATAGTCATCTCGATCAACCCCAGATTCACAGCAACTTGCTGGTAGTTCTCTCGAAAATGTTTTTCATCCTTAAGCCCTAATTTCTCCATAATTTCCTCACGTGTCATTTCCCCGGAGATTACTAGAAGCATTCTTTTAACTTCGGGGGTGACTTCGGGGGTGACTTCGGGGGTGACTTCGGGGGTGACTTCGGGGGTGACTTCGGGGGTGACTTCGGGGGTCATCTCGGGAGCAAAGAAGGTCAGGGTAACGCCCAGATCGGGATCGGACTTCCATTCCGGGGCCGGAATATTCTGTTTCTCGCAGAGGTCCTGGATCAGGAGACTCCCGCGACCGAGCTTCTCCATCATGCCGCGGAGGTAGAGCACATGAGCAATATCGGGATTACGGAGTACTGAGATATGACCTCTGGCCAATTTCTCCAGGGTAACGCCGACGGGCAAGCTGCCGGAATTCCAGATCTCCAATCGACGGGGGTAGATGTGTACGGCAATTCCTCCCTTGTAATCGGCATAATCCCGGTGCGCGAACGCGTTCACCAGACCTTCATCAACCGCGTCAGCCGGATAGAGCGGCTCGTTCTGCCGTTCCAGTTTGCCCTTCCGGAAATGGGCGAGGGACGGAGTATTACGGACAATAAACCGGTAGACTTCCTCAAGGACGGATACCAGTGGCCCGGCAAAGGTTTTTTCGTCGCGATAGGTGTCGTCCGTCTTGCCGGTGGTAAAACATACAGCTCGGACCCGGACCTGGGGGTAACGAAGTTCCGGATTTTTGGCAAAGAGAACATCTCCACCGTTGGTCAGGCGGCCGTACTTGAACACCGCCATATCCTGAAGTACGGCTTGCATATCACCTTCATCATGGAACTCCATCCGTAAATTGCGGTTAACGGCCTTTACGACAGCGGCAATTTCGTCAACATCAAGATCACTGGCGATATCGGCTATTGAGAAACGCCGTTCCCAACGTTCGGGCTCTACCTGACGGCGGACAACCATATCCTTAATTGTCTCGATATCAGCTTTGCGAGTAATATCACCTCTACGAATATAGATTTGATCACGAAAGGCGTAGGGAATGTCCTTTCCCGCCGGCACTTCAATCACCAATATTTTTTTCCCCTGGATATCGTGTTTTTCGACAGAGACAAGCGCGGAGGGACTAAGGCCCAGCGCCAGTTCGTTTTCCAGTTTTGTTATCCGGACCAGATCGCCAATGCCGAGAATTTTTCCCTGGTCGTCAACGCCACATACCACATACCCACCTTTCGTGTTCAAGAAAGCACATACCTGTCGTCCTATGACCTGAGTTCGGCAGGCAGTTTTAAACTCTATCTGCTGGTCTTCGCCTAATTGCAGCATCTCGATGAGTTTTTCAGTCTTCATGAACACACTCCTTTCCCGCTAATCGAGGCTTGGACACCCGCTATATCTGATAGATTCTCACGAATAAACTCTTCCACTTCCTGATAGCGCGAGAACTGAGCTGTCGCGAAAAGAAGCGCATCCTCGGTCGATTGAAACTTATGGACCCAGTTCCCCTGGCGGTCACGCAGTGGTTTCTCGGAGAGAATAGCTTCTTGATACATGTCGATGACGCGGAGATCGTCAATTACAGCAGTCTTCTTGACGGTGAGCCGTGCCGTTACGGCTCGTCCGGATTTATGATACTTGAGGTTCTTGATCAAAGAATGTGCAAACACGACATGGTCATGGGCTAATAGCCACCGGGGCTTGTTCAGTTCTACCGCCTTGCGCAACTCCTGATGGCAGATGGATATATTATCATCATCCCTGCCACTTCCGTAATAAGGGGTTATCAGACCAAGAAAAAGGTCACAGCGTTCAACGGCTTTTATACAGTTCTCAAATGATGTTCTTTTCGAGAGGACCGGCATAGTGCCCTTGTGTGACATCCAGACCTCATAGTGAAAGCCCGTCAGCAGCGTATAGATGCGGTTCAGCAATTCTTCTATACCATACACTGTTGAAGAGACCATAATCACCGGTTTTTTCTTAGTACTCATATACTCCCTCCCAAGCCTTGATTCTTTTCCATGAGTTCAAAGAGATCGTCCATCGATTCCCGCAGTTCTTGCGAACTATTCCGCCAGATGGCAATCGCGTCACTGAGTGAGGCAACATAATCGGCTTTATCTTCATGGACGCGATCACTACGAATTGTTTGAACATAGAGCGGGATACTCAGTTTGTTGTCATTCTTCCTTATCTCGTCATTACTCACTACCCGGGCGAATCCCTTGATATCCTTAAAATCACGGTAGGCCTCAACAATCCGGGTGATGTGGTCGTCGGTGAGGAAGCTCTGTGCCCGCTCCCGGGTTACTTCATTCACCGCGTTGATGAAGAGAATCTTGTTTCTACGGGCCTTCGATTTGGCGATCCGACAGATGACAACACAGGCTTCCATCGGTGAGTTGTAGAAAAGGTTCGGGCCTAGGCCCAGTACGCATTCCACAACGTCATGGCCGATGAGTTTCTCCCGCATGGAGGACTCCTCGTTCCGGAAGAGGACTCCGTGAGGAAAAAGAATAGCACAGCGGCCAGTCTTGGGTTTCAGGGATACGATGATATGCTGCCAGAAGGCATAGTCGGCCCGGCCCTGAGGCGGGGTGCCATAGATATTACGTCCCCAGGGGTCGGATGACCAGGCATCGCGATCCCACTGCTTGATGGAATATGGTGGATTGGCCAGAACCAGATCGAACTTCCTCAGTTGATCGCCCTTCACGAAGACCGGATGCGCTAAAGTGTCTCCACGAACAACGTCAAAATCTTCGATGCCGTGGAGGAAAAGGTTCATCCGCCCGATAGAGGAAGTAAGGAGATTCCGTTCCTGCCCATACAGCTTGAGGTTGCGCCATTCTTTGTTTCTCCGTCTCAGGTGGGCAACGACGGAGAGGAGCATCCCCGCCGAGCCGCAGGTTGGATCATAGATCGATTCGCCCGGCAACGGTTCCAGCATTTCGGTCATCAGGTGAACGACTGTCCGGTTGGTGTAAAACTCGGCGGCCGTATGCCCGGAATCATCGGCGAATTTTTTAATCAAGAATTCGTATCCAACCCCAAGTTCGTCCTCCGGACAGTTTTCCAGGGAAAGGGTCAGAGAACTAAAATGTTCGATTAACTCCCTCAGCATATGGTCGGGAAGACGGTTCTTGTTGGTCCAGGGAGAGTCGCCAAAGATACCGTAAATCGTGTCGGGATTGGCCTTTTCGATCGAGCGGAGAGCGTCCTGGATAGCCTTGCCGACATTCTTGACCTTCGTCCGGACTACGCTCCAGTGAGCGTCCCGGGGGATCTGGAACCGATGCTGTTCAGGGAGATCAGCATATTCCTTATCCTCCCCTGATTCCTCCAGAGACCGGGCGGTCTCTTCATCACAGACATCGCAGAGTCGTTTATAAAAAAGAAGGGGAAAGATAAACTGCTTATACTCCCCGGCATCGATATGCCCCCGCAGAAGGTTGGCCGCGTTCCAGAGATAAGACTCAATCTCAGATTGTGTAATGTGCTTACTCATTTACGTAAAACCTGTTTGAACCAAATAAGGGCAGCTTCACCCTCCTTGCGGGTAACTTGATCCACTGTGCGACTGTGACGAATACTGTTCCTGAGTTCAGCAAGTTGGCCAAACTTCGCTGCAAGGGCTTCTTTGTTGATAAAAATAGACTCAAATTCGGCCCATGTAGACTTGGACATAATTATCTCCTGGAGTTCGCGAAGATCACAATACTCCAGTATGCCGGAGAGAGTATGATATTTTTCCATGTCCAGAGCAGCATTCTTCTTGGCGGCTTTTTTAATCCGATCATTCACTCTCTGTGCAACATGCTGAGGAATCTGAGAAGCATCATCGCCAAACGTATCTTGGATGATATCGCGTAGCGCAAGTTCTGTATGCTCAATATTCTCGTCCAATTCTCTCAACTGGGGGGTAAGATCCAACCGCTCTTTGATGAGCAGGTTTTCTATGGCTTCCTGAATCGTATGTTGCCGTTCAACTATAAACTCATCAAAATCATCGGCCTCGAACGGATCACGAAGCAGGATATCCTGAGCCGCTGGAGAAATAAAATGAGACTCGAGGATAGCACGGACAGCTACTTCTCCATTATTAGATATCAGTTCCGGGAGGTAATCATTCGGAAGTCTATCATTTATGATATTTCTATTGGTTTCAGAACTCAATGGTGTACGATTCAGGATTGAATGAATATTGGAGTTTTTTAAATTCTCTTTCCCCCAAGAAGCTGGAACGATATGGTGATCGTCCAGATCGTCATATTGGGGGACATTTCCGGACATCCAATCACGTGCGCCCTGAATAACAAGCAAATTAAATATGCCTTTATAGACAGAGGTGCTGCGTTTCGTTTCCTTGCGGAGATCTAAACTCTTGAAACGGGTCTTAAAATCTTGGATGAGTACAGGCTCCTCCGTATCTTCGGCCAGCCATGTAATTATATCGATAAAATCACGAGCACTTGTTGATTCAACAGAACCGGAATAACGATTCATAAAAACAGAAGCCCAATACCAGTGCCGTATCTTGCGCTGAGCATCCAACATTTGGTTAGCAGGCAATGTTTTGCGGAAGGCCTGCAGTGCCGCAAATACGGGAAGAATCGAAACGTAAGGCAAATATTGTGATGAGATAACTCCGAATTCCTGCGGATGTCTTAACAGCTTAATAGCAGTTTCAAGAGCAACTACGGCCTCATCCCAGCGCTTTTTGAAATCTGCAGGATCATGGATAAGAATTTCCTTTCCAAGATTGCCATCTGCATCTCGAATCTGTTTCTCTTGCCCGGGAAGCAGATAATAAAGATATTTTGGGGAACAATATATCTGCCGAAGGATTGACATAACTTGCAGAATATAAACGTTCATTTTACCTGTATCTACAAATTCCAGGCGAGGAGCAATAGCACGCCACATATGTTTGAGTTGTAACCCCTTTGGTTTAAGCAACGCATTCATAAGGTCAAAGACGTCAAGCCGAATACCACGACTGTTGATCTGGGTAAAGATATCGCAGACTTTATCGACCGCTAATTCTTTGTCGAGCTCGATATAGGCAATCTGATATTCCTCAGTGATTCCTTTCAGATGCTCCCCAAAACTTTTTGCATTTTGAGCATGGCGCTTCGCAACTTCTGCTTTAGCGGTATCACCAGCATTCTGAGCCTTCGCGGCAGCAGTATTCCAGTACTCTTCATACCCTTGTACCCAATTACCTAATTCCCAACCACCAGCACCTACTATTGAAAGTGGAAATATATGTTCTGCATACTGTACCTCGCGATTACTCATGACCTTGTTTATTCGTCGTGAAAGCCACTCATATTGAAATGCCTCGTCATCCTGCCCATCCATGAATTTATCAATATGGATAAAATACACGGCTCGGCTGGCTCTATTAGGCAATGGTACATCCGGAGCGATGAAGACGTAGTACAATGCCGTAAGACGTTGTTGCCCATCGAGTACAATATACTCAGGGTGGCTATTTCCATAATCCCAAGGATGTGGATCAGTTGTTCCTTGATAGCCATAAATAATCTCGCAAGATAATGCCCGGAAATTATCTTTCTTGCCTTTCCAGAAGAGAAGGCTGCCAATGTAATAATCCAGGAAGATTGAGCGCATCAAATCCCTAACATCCCAGGGCCTCCACTCAAATTCTCGCTGGAAATCAGGTATGACATAACGGCCTTCTTTTAGCCTGTTGATAAGTGTGTTCAAACTTACATGGTCTGGTTTCTGAGCATCTCTCATGTTAATTCCTCTTGTTTATGGCGAGATTTGAAGTGATATTCTTTCTGAAACATGATTTTTGCCTGATTTGCGCTCGATTTGTGCCTGATTTGCGCTCGATTGCCTTTAGACGGATCATATTAACAATCCCTCCTTTTTGAGCAGTGAAGCCAGCTTATCTTCAGCTATGTATGCTGCTTCCAGAGATTTTTTCAGATTATCGATTGCTTCTTCGACTGTCACTGTTTCCTCTTCAACCACAGGTTCAATATACCGTGGGATGTTAAGGTTAAAGTCATTCTCGCGAATCTCATCCAGAGATACAACCCGGCAAATACCTTCGACATCTTTATAGTCGGAATACCATCGATGAATCAGTTCGATATGTTCAGGGAGGAGTTCGTTCTGAGCCCGGCCGGATTTGTACTCATTCGAGGCGTCGATAAAGAGAACTTTCTGCCGGTGCGTCTTGGGCTTGGTTTCCCGGAAGACCAGAATACAGGCGGCCAGTCCCGTCCCGTAGAAAAGATTCGGCCCCAGGCCAATTATTGCTTCCAGAATATCCATCTCCAGAAGTTTGCGGCGGATCTTTCCCTCCTTCGCCATTCTAAAGAGAACACCATGTGGCAAGACAACCGCCATCCTCCCGGTTTTGGGCGACATGGATTTAATCATATGCTGAACCCAGGCAAAATCACCGGTCTTGGCGGGAGGTAGACCGGCGAAGTTTCGCCCATAGGGGTCGTTTACCCAGATATCATCCCCCCAATTTTTCAGAGAGAAGGGTGGATTGGCGATCACGCAGTCAAAGACGGAAAGGCTATCGCCGGAGTAGAACGCGGGATGACGAAGGGTATCACCTCTCTTGATATGAAAATCTTCCGCCCCATGAAGAAAGAGGTTCATTCTGGCTATGGCGGAAGTGGTCAGGTTCTTCTCCTGTCCGTAGAGATGTCCCAGCATCAATTTTTCGTCACCGCCCTGCTCTTTTACATAATGTAGGGCTTCCAGGATCATCCCTCCGGTGCCGCAAGCGGGATCATAGATGCTCTCCCTGTCCTGGGGGGCCAGTATCTTTACCATTAAGGAGACTACCGCCCGAGGAGTATAGAACTCACCAGCCTTCTTGTTGGTCAGGTCAGCGAATTTCTTGATCAGATATTCATATGCCTGCCCGATAATATCAGCTTTGCAATTAACATTACCGAGATTGAGCTGGGAAAAATGCTCAACAAGGTCCTTTAAGAGTACGTCGGATAGCCGATCTTTATTTGTCCATTGAGCATCACCAAAGATCCCATGAAGAGTATCCGGATTGACCTGCTCGATATCACGCATGGCTTTTTGCAGAGCATGACCGATATTCGCGCTCTTTCTCCGGATATCATTCCAGTGAGCACCGTCGGGTATCTGGAAGTCATGCTGCTCGGGGAATTGAGCATATTCCAGATCATTCCCGGATTCCTCCAGAGCTAATGTAATCTCTTCGTCGTATGCGTCTGAGATTCGTTTCAAAAAAAGCAGTGGAAAGATATAGGTCTTGAAATCAGCGGCGTCAACAGGTCCCCGTAGTATATTGGCCGATTCCCAGAGATGCCGGGATAGTTGGTCAATATTCAATTCGTTTACTTGATCAGGTTTTCTATTCCTATTTTTCATTTGAAGAACTCAGTCGAGAACGACGATACCATCATTCATTTCAACATCAGCATTAATATGTATCAATTTCTTTTCCGGACCAATTCCAGGATAATATTCAACATCGCCGTGACATCTTATAATCCGGTCCGTGGAAGAGAGGAATTACCTGATATTTCATTTCAGGGATTCCGGATATTCCCCCCGTATACCGTACTCAGCATAAAGTATACCTTTTAGAGAGAGATTGTACACAAAGCCGGTGAAAGGGAAAAGGAGAAATGAGTTGAAAAATGAGTGGAAAGAAAAATCTCCTCCCGGAGGTGGAGGAGAAAGAAACATTACGATAGATAGCGATACCAATGGGTTTGCGGGAATCGAGCAAGGCATATTCGACAATCGTGCGATTCTTCTCCTTGCGGGAGATGATGATATTGAGGATCCATCCAATTTGTGCAACCAATGGCTGCACTTTTGGCAACTCACAATATACCGGGTGCAGTTCACCTACATAAAATACGTTGCGACGGGAGATCGTCGGCAGAGAAATATGCCCTGGTAACTCCCCGGATCACCCAGATAAATACAGTAATCAGTAAGCGGTGATCGGTAATCAGCAAAAGAACCTGACTATATCGTTGCCGGAAGATCAATGCTTAAACCATAGAAAACTCTCGTGATTCCCTTCTTAACGGCCCAGAGGCCGGTATAACTCGATGGAGACGATGGACGGTCGTTCGCTACCGCTGACCGATTCCATTCTCTATTCCCCAATCCCCATTCCCTATCTGGTAACCGGAATATCTACGCTGCTTCCGAAGTATACTCTGGTAACGCCACTTACGGCCCAGAGGCCGGACGCGGGACGGAAGATGCCTATATCATCGGCACCGGATCCGTTGAAGTCGGCCGGGACCGGGCGGTCGCCATCGATTCCGAAATAGAGACGGGTTACAGACCGGACCGCCCAGAGACCGGAGCTCTCCCGGAAGATGGCCGGGCTTCTCGAACCACTCCCGCTGTAATCTCCCGGAATGGGCAAATCATCGGATCCGCCAAAGTAGGTCCGGGTGACTCCCCGGACGGCCCAGAGGCCGGCGGCCCCGCGGAAGAGCGCGATATTAATACTTCCGTCTCCGTTATAATCACCCGGGACCGGAAGGTCGGCGGCGGCACCGAAGTAGGACCGGGTAACTCCCCTAATCGCCCAAAGGCCGGAGCTCCCCCGGAAGATACCTATATCGCAACTTCCGTCACCGTTATAATCACCGGCGGCTGGTTGATCGGAACTGCCGCCGAAGTAAACCCGGGTAACTCCCCGGGCCGCCCAGAGACCGGCGTACCCGCGAAAGAGCGCGATATCGGCGGTTCCGTCCCCATTGTAATCCCCGGAGACCGGAAGGTCGCTCTCAGCCCCGAAGTAGGTTCGGGTTACCCCCCGGATCGCCCAGAGGCCGGAGCTGGCCCGGAATACTGCCAGGTCGGCCTTGCCGTCGCCATTGTAATCCCCGGAGACAACCGTGCCGAGACCGAAAGGGGTAGGTCCCGGTGTCGGCGATGGCATCGAGACATAGATAAGGGGTAGACCATCGGAGGTGCCGGCTGAGCCATTGATCGGGTACGGCGTATCTCCGAGTTTATCCCCATCGGTATCATGACCCGTGTATGTGTCCCAGTAGTTCCCGCCCAGATAGGGTCCACCGACTATGTTACTGTTGACAGCGGTCTTAGGCTTATTCCATATATTACCGGAACCGTTATCCGCCGCCTGACTTTTGTTGTCCCGAAAGACATTGTTATAGACCCAGGTGTTGCTCGAGCCAGTCAGCAGATGTATTCCCCGGTAGCGGCAATCCGAGATTATATTCTCATGAACCCCGTTTCCCTCGCCGGATATGTACATACCCACGTAACCATCCCAGATATGGTTATACGCGAAAACGTTGGTATCGCAGTCATCACCGATCTCGATCGCCGCGCGGGTGGTAGTACTGATGGCGTTATTTTCAATATTGTTGCCTGAAGCCGGATTCGGAAATCCCAGCCAGATCCCGTTCTGACAATTTTTGATCGTATTCTTCTTGATCAGGTTCCCGGTAGCGCCATCCAGAAGAATGCCATGGTTATTGGTAGTCTGATTGCTTATTAAGCCAATAATCCGATTCAACTGTACCGTATTATTCGCCCCCCCCTGGATGGTAATCCCTTTGCCCCAGGCGCCGGCGCCCGCAACATACTCGGTGACGACGTTCTTCTCCACAGTATTATCGTCGCCGGTAATTCCGATCATTGGATACCCGTTATCCGCTTCCCGATGTTCCAGGGTATTCTCCAGAACATGGTTGGAATTTCCGCAGAGATCAAATCTTGTCCAGGTGTAGGCATCGCTGCTGAAGGTATTATCCTGAATGGTGCAGGAGTCCCCCTGGACCTCCATATTGCGAAGACTATTACGGAGGATGTTATGATCGGTCCCGTTGATATAGAGTTCAAGAATACCGGTGCAGTCCCGGACGGTCTCCCCCTCTCCGCCGAGGGTCAGGTCATAACTGCCGGTACAGTTACTGAATACGGTTCCGTTTGAGTTGTGGGTGGTCCACACTCCACAGTCGTTGAAAGTACTATCCTTAACCACCACCCCGGTACAGTTATTGATCGCCAGATACACGTTCTGGAAAGCACACTCCTTGATCGGCTCAACGGAGAGATCACGCTGGTTTTTTAACTCAACCCTGGCAATCCTAGGACCCACGGAGGTGTTGCTGATAAAGGTTGCGCCATCGGCGGTAATTGTTCCCGGGCTGATTGCTTTGAGGAGAGACGTGTTGTCATTCAACCGAACCGTGGTGTTGTAAATGCCGAGATCACCATCCACGACTTCCACGAATGAAACAGTGTATTCAGCGGACGGAGTATCCCAGTAGACAGTATCCCGGTCGAGGATGATCTGCCAGTCAATATTATTATGAAGCGTCCCGTGGATAAGAGAAGTATCCACGTCTTTAATATCGGTACCATCATCTAACCAGTCCGTGCCATTGGTACTCCAGTAACTCAAAATGGTGTAGGTATGACTGCTGAAGGGGGGGGTGCTGTCATAGTCACTGTAATACCAATCCGCGGGACCCGACTCCGACTGGAACACCCAGGTTTCAAGATTTTGGCTACCCCGATTAAGTTCAAACTTCTGCCTGTCGCGGCTGGTATCGTTATATATGCGCATATCAACGGTCTGTTCACCTTTATAGATGATCTCCAGGCTCACTGCCGCCGCCCAAGCAGGGAGGCAGAGCATCAGACCTATTAAAGTTACAATCAGCTTAAAAGAATATTTATTCTTAATGATAAACCTCCAGTTAGTAATTGTTTTCAGTGTATAGTAAAATCATCATTAAATATGAATGCTCCCGAGGAACTGTTAATTAAAACAACAACGGCCCCCCCCGTACGGACGCCCCACAGGACCGAGAATGATAACGAAGATTGTTGGAGATCATTATGGGTCAAGTCTACTTATTGCTTATCTTTGGGCTGGAAGAATATCGGGCGACGGTTTGTCCATGTATTTATAACTATTTGTAAGCTTTCAGTAAACCCCGTTGCCCCGTGATCGTATCTGGGTTGTTGTAGCCGCGGTCGGTGACCGCGGATGACAGGGGCCGCGGTCAACGACCGCGGCTACAGTGTCCGAGGCCACCACGGAAAATCGGGATGAAGCATAAGACAACGGGGTTTACTGAAAGCTTAC
>Ga0307991_1001566_pt1 | contig 15932 bp, 15 predicted proteins | sample EllFjometagen131_FD_203146 | JGI IMG/M metagenome (GOLD analysis project Ga0307991, IMG submission 203146) | Marine microbial communities from Ellis Fjord, Antarctic Ocean - #131 | ecosystem: Environmental > Aquatic > Marine > Unclassified | place: Southern Ocean | collected 2014-10-08
CTTTGAAATAGCGCTCATAGAAAAGCCGATGGAACGTTTAGTGAAATGCCTCGGAGCAGAGACAGTCGCACACGTCTACCTATCAAGCGCCTACCATGAATTAGGTCTCATGCCTTTTTTCAGACTTGTAAGCCTGCTCCGGTTCGGCAAGCCGGTTAGCTATTTCACGCTCGGTACCGAATACGCAAAGAGAGGCATCGAGTCTTTTTGTAATGACCTCCTGGCAGAAAAAGGGACTACCCCTTCGTAAAAAAAGCCATGGCATCTCTACCATGGCGTTTTCTCAATTCCCTATGAGGGAATTTTTATAGCATCTCGTAGATACCGGCGGCCCCCATACCACCGCCGATACACATGGAGACGATTCGCGAGTTTCCTAGGCGTTATCGGAAAACCATTCAAAAAATAATTAGCAATTTGCAACGAGTCTTAATCCGAACGGTCTTTAATAAAAATGTCTCAATATTAATGCCAAGTTTTGTAATGTCTCGTGTTGATCCGTTTAAGGGCGTTAAATATACCGGAGGTTCTGTTGTTGATCCTGGTCGTATTATCGCAAAGTGTTGGAGAGCAATTGGAAATGATACAATACAGTTAAGAAATTTTCTCAATGGTCAAACTGTGAGCAAGCATGAACCACACTCATTCAGTTCAAATATAAGTCTTCACATAGGTTGATCGGGCCAGATCATTGAATGCGGGATGAAACATGCTACTACCTGACAGCTTGTTTCCCGCTCGTCCAGGCGAATGGCTTCTTCCTGTATTCAAGGGTTGCCGTATTTTAGTAAATATGCATAACTTCTTTTGGTAATCAGTGACGCAGGGCGTTATACAAAAAATTTAAAGTTACTTGTAAAAAAGGAATTTGATTAAAATGACAAAACGAATAGGGATTTTACACTTCTCCCCAACAAGTACAACAAAAAAAGTATGTACGGCCATCGCTATGGGAATGGGGTCAAAAGATTTTCAAGTTTTTGATATGACTTTTCCTAGAATCAGAGAATCCATAATTGATAACCCCAAAACTGTTTTTGAGAATATAGATCACTTGATTGTCGGTGCTCCTGTCTATACTGGTAAGCTTCCACTTCAAGTGGTGGAATGTGTCAGAGCCATTAATGGAAACAGAAAAGAATCAACTGCAATAGTAGTATATGGTAATAGAGACTATGGCATTGCTCTCATTAGGATTATTGATTTCTCCTCTGTTCAATCGGGAGCTTTTTATCATTTATATTCCCATTTCAAATATGATATGGCGAATCATCGGAGAGTACACTTCTTGAAGAATATCAGGTGAGAGGAAGTATTCTTTGTGAATCCCGAATGTGTACTTGATCATCTGTTTAACCGTTTTTTCCACAGAACCCGCTCTTCGGTATACCGCTTTTATCATGGCGCAGAATTGGTACGATGTCTGAATTGTCTCGGATATAAACTCTCTTGCCTCAGGACCGGTAACATAACCATAGTGATCAGCGCATAGATAATCGACATCTAATGAGTTTAATTTTCTGAGACTTTTCTGAAACTCGGTATAATTCCAATTTCCCGACGTGATAATGCTGTTCTTAAAAGGTATTCCTCCACTATCCGATGGGAAGAGAGCTTTGATCTGAGGGATATAAGCGGATATCGAGCACTTCGAATGCCCGGGTGTTTCAAGAATTTCGATGTGAAATCTTCCCAGATCGATGGAATCACCTTCAGAAACGGTAATTCCATCTAGATCGTTACCCCAGAGTAGATCATAGCGAGTAAGATCAAAGGAAACGTTCAGCAGTTGCATCTCAATGGTATTGAAGGAGTTGATCTTATGTATCTCTTCTATATCTTGCAGTGTCTCCCAAGCATAATGTGAAGCGTACACTGTCAGGTCTTTAAGACGTTTTTTGAACATTGGTACAAGGCCGACATGGTCGAAGTGACTGTGGAGTATCAACAATTTTTGTATCTTGGTTTCATCGATAGCAAATTCTTTGAGCTGGGTTAGGACATCGGGAGTAATGTAACTCATACCACCGCTGATGATCATAGAACAGTCTGATCCCTCAACGAGGTAAATGCCGGATTCCTCACGGCCAAGATACCACATGTGCTCACATATTTTCCCGGGGTTTCGATTTCTCATGCGAATTACAATATGGCTCCTTTCGGTTTATTAATATACTGCACCCAGCCGATAGAGTAAGCATGAATCGTACCACCGTAAAGATAATCACGGGTAGCGGGTAATGCGAGACAGACAGTGTTCAAGAAAGGTTTTTCCTTCGATAGCGGAAGGTATGGTGGTTAAGATTGAGAAGTTTCGCCGCCTTGGATTCATTCCCCTTCGAGATGCGTAATGCCTCAAAAATATAGTGTTTTTCCAAGGTGTTTTCAATTGAGGAAATATCAACTCCCGTCTCTGTCAGGGGCGGAAAGGAAAAATTATTCTGGTTGAATGTGTTGGTTTCCGGAATACCGAAATCTTTTTTTTCTATAGAGGGCTCTTGCGCTATCAGGACGGCACGTTCGATCATATTCTTGAGTTCTCTGACGTTCCCGGTCCAGTGATGGGCAGTAAGCGCCCCTATTGCTTCATCTGAAAAGTTGTTGAATGTCCTGCCAAATTTGTCAGAGAAATGAAGCAGGAAGTGATTCGCAAGGGGGAGAATGTCATCGGGACGTTCATTCAACGAAGGGATGGTAACAACAATGACAGCAAGGCGAAAGTACAGATCCTGGCGGAAGAGACCTTTATCTATGAGGGCAAAGAGGTCTTTATTGGTGGCGGAGACTACTCGTGTGTGCACTTGCAGTTTTGTGGTTCCTCCCACCCGATAGAACTCACCCTCTTCAAGGAAACGAAGGAGTTTTGCCTGTGCTTCCAGGCTGAGGTCTCCCACTTCATCCAGAAAGAGAGTTCCTCCTCCTGCTGCCTCTATGAGGCCTTTTTTACCGCTTGCGCTGGCACCACTGAAGGCACCCTTTTCATACCCGAAGAGTTCGCTTTCTATCAGGTTTTTCGGGATGGCCGCGCAATTGACCGTTATAAAGGAACCCTTAAAATTAGGACTTCTATAGTGAATGGCGCTGGCGATCGGCTCTTTCCCTGTTCCGGTTTCACCGAGGATCAGTATAGGGGTATCGGGGCTTTTTGCTACCATGCCGATAAACTTGAGAACATCATGTAGCGCATTACTCTCAGCGACAAAACAGGGTATATTTTCTGCCAGATATGTTTCCTGGAGGTTCTGGACTTCCTTGCGTAATCTGATAGTACTGAGGGCATTACGAATGGTAATTTCAAGCCCATCCATAACGAGGGGTTTTACGACGTAATCATATGCTCCGAGCTTCATGGCGGAAATGACTGTTTTGACATCCTCATAGGCGGTTATCATAATGACCAGGATATCAGGATATTTATCTCTGATATGGTGGAGAGCCTTGATTCCGTCCATGCCAGGAAGCCCGATGTCAAGGAGTATCAGATCCGGTGGATTTGATGGCATCGCATCGAGGGCAGATTCCGCAGTTGCAAAGGCGTGTATAGAATATTCAAATTCGAGGGACAGGTGGATACCGGCTCGTATTATTTCATCGTCGTCAATGATATATATGGTGTATTGAATCATGCCGTTTCGTTTCCTTGTGTGATCGGAATCTGAAAAATGAATTCAGTTCCCCCCCACTGACTGTCGTGAACCGTGATGGAAGCCTGATGATCGTTAACAATACGCTGGCATATACTCAGGCCGATACCTGAACTGTCATGTTTCGTTGTATAAAAAGGTTCAAAGATCTTGTCTCTGAGGTTATGGGGAATACCGGGACCCGAGTCGGCAATTCTGGTAACAATGATATCATGTTCGCATGCAGTTTTGATTGTGATTACTTTCTCACCTTCTGTGTTGCTCATTGCTTCCGCGGCGTTCGAAATGAGGTTTAAGATCAGTTCCTCGATCAATTGGGGGTTGAGGAGAACGTCGGGGAGATTTCCATCGACATCCACGTCAAGCGCGACTTTACTTTTTCGCAGGCTGACGGAAGAGAGTTCAACTGCATCAAGTATGGGCTTTTTGATATTTCCCGAAATGAGCTTATGCTCAGTCGGTTTGGAAAAATCCATTACTCTTTTGATAACAGATTCGATTTTTTTTGATGCGGAATGCATCTGCTTATAGATTTCAGATACCTTTTCCGGGGTGCTGCCATGCTCATGGGATTTTTCAAGGAGATTCAAATAGATGTTGATCCCCGAGAGAGGATTTCTTATTTCGTGGGCAATGCCGGCAGCCACCCGCCCCAGGGATGCCATCTTGTCCTGGATCTGCATCAGTTGGTCTAGCTCCTTGTTTCTGGTTACGTCCATCATATTCAACATGATAGCAGCTTCCCCATCGTATTTGATCGATGTTCCATAGCAGTGGACCCATCTGAAGTTTGAACCTGTATCGAGGGGAAGCAGGCGAAATTCGATATCAATGGAGTCTGTGGCATCTGAGGCAATATCCCGCAAGCGTTGCTTCACTTTACTGAAGTCATCCGGGTAAATCATTTCCAAATCGACGTAATGTGTCTGCCGGTCTGATTGTCCGAACAACCGCTGGTGCTCTTGATTGCTATAGACGGTGGTGCCGTTCTGAATGATAGAGATCCCTGTCGGGGAGTTTTCTGCGAGATCACGGAACCGTTGTTCGCTCTCGCGCAATCTATCCTGGTTATTCTTGTGTTCCATCAACCGCAACATCCCCTGCATAAGCAACGTCAACTGCCGGACATCCGATTGGTCATAATCGTTGCTCTTGTTCGCAACTCCCGCGATGGCATAAATAGTGTCATTGTTGAAGAGGGGGATGCCCATATGCCGACTCAGCGGGACATGATCCTGCGGATATCCTTTTTTGAAGTAATTCGTGGTCGTATAATTATTGGTTACAATTGGACTGCGTTGCCGGATGGGTTCGCCCCACAGTCCCATACTGTCAAGATCAAAGACACGTGATGGGTTTTTAATGTTACATTCTTTGGTGCCCTTGGCTGAACATGAGTACAGGGTAGCCGTTTTTTCGTTTTCATTAACGAAGGCGATATAACCGTCCTTGCTTTTTGTCAGGTTGATTCCCTCCTTGAGGGCATAATTGACAATACACTGCAGGGAAGCCCCAGCGGCCATCTGATTCAGCTTCAGCTGTGCCTCAAGGCGCGCTTCATCGAGACGCAGTGCTTCTTCATTCTTTTTTCTTTCGGTGATGTCAAGATATGAGGCGATACTCTGACTGGACCCTGCAATGATGGCGACCGTTGCCATAATGTTCTTGATATTCCCCTGTTTGTCTGTGAAGTTGAATTCATAATTCCGTGGGACAAGTGGCGGCGCGATTCTCCGGACGGTATGGTATGTCAACATCGTATCCAGCATCTCTTTATCCGCCACGAAGGTATTCCAGTTTATCTTTCCCTCTATCTCTTCCTTGGAATAACCGGAGAGTTTTTCAAACTCCCGATTGGTTAAGGAGATGGTCATATCGTTTTCCGAAATGATCATTGCTGTTCCGGTACTTTCAAAAATGCTCCGGTACTTGTACAGATCTGCGGAGGTGATGTCCTGGTCTCGTAGTGTTTCCTCGTAGTTCAGTCTCTGACGGAGTTTATTAAGTTCACGAATCAGCTGCTGCTTCGTTTTCTTTTCGTCTCTCATGTCTCCAAACACCTGATATTGTTTTTTTACCTGGTTGCAATGCGTGTGGAGCAACCCAACTCTCCTGATATACTAGTCCAAGTGCCACGACTCTGTCAAATAAATCGCACGGTTCGAATTTTCTCAACATTCACCTTTAACGAAAGCCTTCATAACCATAGGAAAAGAGAAGATATAACCGTTGATAAAATGAGCTTTCGATATTTTGCAAAATTCTTTCGCAAAATTGCTATATCTGAGGAGGGAAAACGGTCGATCAAAAAGGCGTGCCTTTCTCTAAGTCCCTTATATAAAAGATAATATTTAAAAGAATGGGTGTGGCATAGCTTATGCTTAAGTGCTTAAGTGCTTAAGTAGCTGAAGGGTTCTATTATTGCGAAAGGATCAGCAGTGACGTGAATGCCCACATAGGTCTTACGAATACAGAAATATTGCTTATTGATGATGACCAGTGGATCAGAGATTCCATGACGTTGTACTTCGAGGCGGAAGGATGTCATGTCCGATCCTTTGCCACGGCAGAAGAAGGACTGACTGTCTTTAAGGACGAAATGTGGGATGTGATCATTGTCGATTATCACTTGCCAGGCATGGATGGATTGACGATGCTCGATCGCGTTCAGAATTGGAGCGAGGGGATAATAAAGATCCTGATTACAGCGTATACGAGCGATACTGCTATTTCTCGTGCTCGTGAAGTCGGTGTGAACGCGTTTATCGAAAAACCATTTACGGCCGATGACATTGAATCGGCGCTTATGCGACTACTTCACGAACGAAGGGAATTGGAAGCGACAGAGGAAGAATCCCGGTAAGGCAGTTTCGGATGTGTTGAATGATTATAATTTGATGAGAGGTTGAAACCATGCATAGAAAATCTTATTTCAGACCCATTCTTTTGGTTATAGCCGGTATAATCCTGAACCTGGGGATCTCTTTCACCGTTGCGTATTTGGAATGCTCGATGCCGTTCGATCATGTCGGTACTGTTTTCGTGGCGATTCTTGGTGGACCAATTGTGGGTATCGTAGTGGGACTTGTGAGCGTTCTTCTGTCTGCATTTCTGGCGTATGGTATTGCGCTGGTTGATGTTGTGAACAGTATCAACGGGGCGGTATTGGGATGCTTGGTCGGTTGGCTTACGGGACGCGGCTTTTTTAAGGGGTTAGGGAAAACCGTTGGTATGGCTATAGTTGTGGTGTTTGTGTACACCTCTATTGTCATGATCAATGTGACCTATGTCAGACTGACCGGGGCTGGTGTGGGATTCATGTCTGGTCTTGCCGAAGCCTTTACCTGTCCTGTGGCAGTCATGAAAGATTTTCTGGGGACCTTCTGGTTTGTCTTTATCGATAAATTTTTTACCATCGTGATCCTGTGGGTTTTCTTCAAACTGGTGGGAACGATGCTTTTCGATGGTGCGATACGGAATCCATCAACCCTTCCGCCGGCAATGAACACGCAGAAGCTCGCTACGAAGCTTGCCGAAATACCGGTTATTGGTCCTGTTTGGAAGAAGTTCGTACGTCTGGCCACTATCGTATACCTCGATTATGTCCCGCAGTTTCAGAAGGAAAACAAAACTGATACTGAAAACGTAAAAACGCTCAAGACCTCAGAGGAGGAACGATACATGTTTAATCAACACAGAGGATATGGCTTTAGATTACCGCAAAACATTTCGGAATGGAAAAAGGTCAAGGTTCAACTTGTCGTCGGAACGATCCAATTCGCCGGGGTGAATCATAACCTTCTTAACAAGGAGACAGTAGCAAAAGAACTGAATCTCGGCATCGATGAGGTCACGAAGCGGATCATCAGAATGTATGACGATCACCTTCTCTTAGTTCCGACCGATGCGGCGTTGCAGACTGTCGGCTTTGCGCTTTTCTACATGCTGGTGAAGCTGAAGAAAGGTACCTCCGACAGAAGAAAACAGGAAATATCAGCACTGATACAAAACAACGATTATGCCTGCACCAGTTTTGAGACAGTGGGTGATTACGATTTCTTCTTGGGAGCCCATATTGCAACCATCGATAAACTCTATAAAAGTGTTTTGCAAGAGCTGTATGCATTGCCGGAGCTCGAGGAACTGACCTTACTCCCTATCCAGAGAATGTTACGACAGGAACGCATCAATCACTGGGATATGAAAAAGGATTTGTGGCGGGAAGCGGCATTAATCGATGGAGAATTTGACAAGTTAGCAAAGATTCAAAGTGTATTGGACAAGACAGATCTCAGGATCATCGAGGCGCTGATGAAGAAGCGAGATATCACCGAGTATCTGAATGTCAGCTTCCTGTCAAAGAAGAAAGAAGCAGGCGAAACGATTCTGCGAAACCTTGACGAGAAACGACTCTTTGTCTCACCGGTATTTTTGAATTGGATGAAACTGAACTACCAACCCTATTTCTTTGTCATCAAATTCAATGAAAAGATCGACTGCGACAAAAAGATAGATTTGTCAGACCATCTGGTTGAGACGTACCCAGAGTTCAATATCGCGCTTCAGGTGACTGATACCTATTATGATTTATTCCTGGGTTGTTATCAAAGTCTCGCTGATATCGGAGCTATGAAGAAGGCCCTCGAGGAGACTCCGGGGGTTGTAGATGTCAAGGAGATGGTTGCTACACGGCAGCATAGGATATGGACAACCAAACTGGCAGAGGAGAACTGGGGTGAATGCGTCATGATGTGGGAGTGAAGGTGCCCTTTGGAGCGATGGCGTATGGGAAGGGTCAATCTGGTAGAAAGTTGAGGACAGGCAGTGAAAAGTTTCAAGCAGTTTGCCGCACGGCAGGCGTTAAAATTTTATCCTGATTTTCCAGAAGAATTTAAGGCGTACCTGGTTGAAAAGCTTCGATGGGAAAAATTAGGATGGTTTCAGGGGAGAGTGATCATTAATTCATATTTCCCCCCCATTCCCAGCAAGGCTGTGAATAGTGTTGCTAAAGCCTGGCGTTCAGGTATGGAGGGACGGTTTGTCCCTGAGGTCGCAACGGTAGCAGTGACCAATAAGTGTCCATATAACTGTCTGTATTGCAGTGTTCCCGACAAGACCGTTAGCGACATGCCCATGGACCTTCTCAACAGTGTGATCAAGCAGCTCCAGAATATGGGAAGTTACCATATTTCTTTGACTGGAGGAGAGCCGCTGTTGCGCGGTGATCTCGAAGATATTATTGCAGCCGTTGACGATCGCTCTGTTGTGAAGCTCTTTACGACGGGGTACTCGTTGACGAAAGCGAGGGCAAAGGAGCTGAAAAAGGCGGGTCTCTTCTCGATTAACATCTCGCTCGACAGTAGTGATCGCAAAATTCACGACCGGGGTTGCGGATTTGCCGGAGCATTCGATATCGCTTTGAAGGCTATCGAGAATGCGAGGAAGGCATCCCTTCTGACCTGCGTGGCGACCGTGGCGTCACGAAACAGTGTCTTAGACGGAACAATGGATACATTTCTGCGATTTTTGAAGAAGCAGGGTGTTGATGAGGTGTCGATATTCGAACCGGCACCAACGGGGAAATTGTCGTTTCGTGAGGATGTCGTTTTGAGTGATGTCGAGAGAAAGGCATTACACGAGTTACATAAGAAGATCAACGAACGTGCGGACGAGAGGTATCCGCGTGTCTTTTCATTCCCGTATGTCGAAGGCTCGAGCTATATGGGCTGTGGAGCCGGTTGCACGCGGGTGCATGTGACCGCGCTGGGTCATGTGACCCCGTGTGACTTCACCCCGATATCGTTCGGCAATATTCAGCAGGAGAATATTGAAGTGATATTGGACCGAATGAGGGGTTATTTCAAGCAACCGGGATGTGGCTGTTTTATATTGAATCATTTCAAAGAACTGAGGGAGATGTACGACGACCAGACGGGTATGGCTGATGGTGACAAACTGGTAGAGAGAGAAAAGATGGTGATGGAATGTCATCTGCCAGCATTTTATAAGTTGTTGATGGTGACACAAGATACAAAACCTGCAAGATACAAAACTAACGATATTCTAGGAGGAAGGGTATGTCAAATGAGAATGAAGTAAAAATTATAGCAATTATTGCCGAAGTGTTTGAAATGAACAAGAAAGAAGTGACGAGAGATAAAGATTTTGTCAAGGACTTCAAGGCGAAGTCGATCAAAATCATAGAGATGTGCGCGATGCTTGAGGATGAGTTCGATATAGAGATCGATATGGAAGACGCGCGGAAAAATGCGACGGTTGGTGAAGCTGCTGATTATACGCTGAAACTTATTGATGAGCAGCAGTGATACGAAGATATTTAAGGAGGTGACACCTGTAATGGAGAAGCACAATACATTGATAGATGATTTGAAGGTTCGGGTTCGAGGAAAAGGAATACGTGTTGTATTCCCTGAAGCTGAAGAGCCTCGCATCCTGAAAGCCGCATCAATTGTAATGTCTGACAATATTGCCATTCCCATACTAGTAGGCGATATACGCAAGACCAACGATATTGCGAAAGAACACGGCATTGATATTTCGGGTATGGAGATCATTCTCCCTGAAAGCTCTGCACAGTTTGATGCGTACGCGGCAACATACCTTGCCTCAACGACGATTCGGGAAGGTGCCGTCAGACGGCTGTTAAAAAAGCCGGTATTTTACGCGGATATGATGGTGAAGGCAGGGGATGCAGATGCCATGGTCGGCGGTGCCGTGTATGAAACGGCAACCGTGATTATGGCGGGAACGATGGTAATCGGGATGAAAGAAGGGGCCTCCACGCCGTCGAGCTTTTTTGTCATGGATATCCCCGGATTTGAAGGGGGTGAGAACGGCAAACTCATATTTGCAGATTGTGCCGTGGTCCCGGACCCGAATGCCGAAGAGTTGGCTGACATCGCCATAGCAAGTGCGGATAGTGCAAAAAAGCTCTTGGGTTGTGTTCCCCGGGTCGCAATGCTCTCTTTCTCGACGAAAGGGAGCAGTCTGGAACCCCAGGTTGAAAAGGTTATACGTGCAACGGAAATCATCAGGGAACGGAGATCCGATATACTGGTGGATGGTGAACTACAGGCAGACACAGCCATTATCCCTGCTATAGCCCGGAAGAAGGTTAAGGGGGAAAGCCCTGTTGCAGGGAAGGCCAACGTGCTGATCTTCCCAGATTTGAACTCGGGTAATATCGCGTACAAACTGGTACAGCGCCTAGCGGGTGCCGATGCGATCGGCCCGCTCCTTCAGGGATTTGCTAAACCGGTGTGTGATCTGTCCCGAGGGGCGACCGTGGAGGATATTGTCGGATCGATCGTTATGACGGCGATACAGGCGATTGATTAATGTCGGGAAGGAGAGGACCGTGATTTACGGTGTAGGGATCGATATCGAGAAAAAGGAACGGCTGAAAAAGGCATTGGAGAGGAATGAGCGAGCGTTTATGAAGTATGTGTTCTCGCCGCGGGAAGTATCCTACGCGTGCGCGCAGGGGGATATGGTGTCGCATCTGACGGCTATATTCTCGGCGAAAGAGGCAGTTATCAAGGCAATTGGTACCGGTTGGAAAGGAGGGGTCAGATTGACCGATATTGAGATCTGTCACGATGCTCATGGGAAGCCGGAGGTTGTGTTGTCAGGAAATCTTCAACGTATAGAGGAGTGGCGCCATATCAAGACAATTCTGGTGTCGCTTTCTTATGAAGACACGTATGCGGTTTCGTATGCCGTTGCCCTAACCGATTAGGTTCTAACATGTATGATGAGGTACATTGAAACAAAAGAGGAATGAAATTGCTGTATGAGAGGAAAGTAGGATGAAAAACATTCAAAAAAGATTTGGGTTCCTGTTTGCGTTGATCGTTGCCTTTGTTTTTTTAGTTAATGTCTCGGTTGCAGGAGCAGAAGAGAAGTACTACTGGTCACCCGAAAGAGGATACCAAAAACTTCTACCATTTGCGCAAGAGTATATGAAGAGGGGACCCATGGCGGGCTTTGCATTGGCCCAAGTAACGACATCGGCGGATATCGTAAACTTGGACTATGTCTCAAAAAAAGTGGGGATAATCAAAAAAGAAGCGAGGAAGCGTATTAACAGTTGGTTGGAAAGGAGATTGTTAAATGAATATTCTAACGTTTAACTGTGGGAGTTCATCGCTGAGTTATAAGATATTTCAAATCGACTCCCATGATGAGATAGAGATCGCTGTGTCCGGGAAGGCTCATCGTGTCGGTGTCACCGGCAGTGAACCATCATTCATCGAACACAATTATAACGGGCAATATGTGAAAAATACACTGCCCATAGCGAGTCACCGGGAAGCTGCTGCGCTTGTGTTCCAATATGTCAAGGAAAACAGCATACCTATTGACCTCATCGGTCATCGGTTTGTTCACGGCGCAACATATTTCCCAAGGACCGCGATTATTACAGAGAAAGCGTTAGAGATGCTTGAAATATGTCTCCCTTTTGCCCCTCTGCACAATCCTATCTCCCTGAGTGTCATCAAAGAGTCACTGGAGCGTTATCCTTCCATAACGGAATATTTAACGTTTGACGGGGCATTTCATTCAACGATACCGGATTATGCCTATACCTATGCATTACCGAGTGAGATAATCGAGCAATACGGATACCGGAAATATGGTTTTCATGGGTTATCCTTTCAGTATGTCAGTGGGGAATCGGCACGGTTCCTGAATATTCCTCTGGAAAAGCTCAAGTTGGTCATGTGCCATCTCGGAACCGGAGGATCAAGCGTCTGTGCTGTCAAAGACGGTTATTCAATAGACAATTCTCTCGGTTACACTCCGCTCCCGGGACTTATCATGAGTACTAGATCAGGCGATATCGATCCAATGGCCGTCATTTTTCTGATGAACAACTATGGATATACGCCTGATAGCCTGGAGGCCCTTCTGAATAAGAAAAGTGGGATCTTGGGGATATCGGGTTTCTCGAGTGACCCGCGTGATATTATCGAAGCGATCAAGACGGATGAAACAAAAAAGGAAATTGCCCAGCTTGCCCTTGATATGTATGTGCAACGGCTGAAGAAATATATCGGTGCTTATATCGCTGTTATGGGTGGAATAGATGCACTGGTCTTTACCGATGATGTCGGGGTGTTGAGTGCGGTGATACGGGAGAAGGTATGCGAAAGCATGGGCTGGTGCGGGGTTGAGCTTGATTACGCTCGCAATCGTACTATTGACCCGAAGCAGGATTCCATGGTGAATTCGGAACGATCAAAGGTATATGTTATGACAGTTCCAACAGCCGAAGAACTGGTTATCTGCCGGGAGGGCTTAAAACTACACACAGAAGGAGAAATGGCATGATTCTAATTTTTGATCCTCAGCCACCTTTCATAGTATGGTACAAAATGACAGAGAGTGGCTTCGAAGAGAAGAAGTGCATATATCAGAACGGTTGGGAAAAAGAAGTTTCCGCTGATCTCGGAGTCGCCTCCGGTGTGTCCTATGTCTTGTATAACGGGGGCGATGAAATCTCCACCTCACCGATCACCATAGATCGGAGTCTCATTACATCGGTTGAGAAGGTTGTTCCCCTCTCACCCGACCGGAATCAGATGACTCTTGCGGCAATTCGTTACTGCTATGAACACATGCCTGCCATCCGGCATACCCTTGTTTGTGAAACTGTGTTGTATGATGCCCTCCCTTCCAAATCCCGAAATTATGCGGTTCCCTTGGAGCTCCGGGAGAAAGGTGTAAAGCGCTATGGTGGGTATGGACTGCAACATGGGTACATGATGGAAAAGGTAAAATCTGTATTGGATAATGCTCATCATAAGGTGGTCAGTGTCTTTCTGGGAGCTGAAACTAATGTGGTTGCCTTTGAGGATGGACGCCCCATAGAAACATCAATCGGTTTCAGTCCTGCGGAAGGCATACCTTCTCTCCACGGTTGTGGTGATACCGATGCCTCATTTGTCTTTCTGATGCAGGAGGCTGGCTGGGCACTGAAAGATATCGCACCAGTTTTTTCTCAAAGAGGAGGACTATGTGCATTGTTGGGCAAAGCAGATTGTAGCTTTGGGGATGTCATCTCTTCCGGGGTGGACAATATCGCTTATAAGATTCTCCGTTATTCCGTGATAAAATATATAGGAAGTGCAATCGCACAACTAGGAGGGACTGATGTCTTCCTCATACATGGTGAAAATGGGATTGAATTAGTAGAACCGTTTATTCGGGATATATGCCGGAATTTTGATTTTATAGGCCTTTCTTGTGCGGATACATATGAAAAAACTAAAAAAGATCTGGTCTTTCTCTCGGGAGAAGAATCATCCGTAAAGATCCTGTATGTACAGTGTACACGACCCGAATTACTCCGGGAATGTGTCAGTCATACGTAGTGTTGAGATATGATTTCTACTTGACATGGCTTTTGTCCTATTTTGTAATAAGTTTTACACTTTGAGTAAGATATATATTGCCTATACTGGTTTCTATTTTGTTAAAACACAATTGGAAGCCTTAAGTATTAGGAGTTAACATACGTTGCGATGAGGGCGTGTGAAAAAAAATCACTTTAGGGAGGAATAAACATGAAAAAGAATAAGACATTAAGATTTGTAAGCCTTTTGTTCGCGTTGGTGTTCGCCCTGGCAATGTCAAGTGCAGCTGTTGCAACTGCAAAAACTGCTGTTGCACCTAGCGAGAAACCCTACATTGGGTATGGCAAGTTTGATACCGGTGGAATAGGATACAAAGAGTTCGGCGCGCTTCGGGGGGCCATATATGGAGCTATGCAAGAGGCGGGTGCGGAAGCATATCCCCTAGATTATATAGCCAGTGAAACCGGATTGAGCAAGAAAACAGTCGCCGCCAGAATAAACAGGATGGTAAAAAAGGAATATCTTGCGCCCCTGATGAGTATACAGGTCAATGACGCAAAGTTTTTCCCATACTATGTATACTATGCCGCTATAAAACTGAAACCGGGCACAACAGCTGACCAGAAAAAGGCTTTCACAAACAGGATACGAGATGACAAAGTATTCTGCACTTCGTATGAAACAAAGGGCGATTTCGATTACTGGGCAGGTTGGCACGTTGAAGGCTGGGAAACCTGGTATAAACGGGTAAGACCATACTTAGAAGATGACATCGTTGAAAGCTACACCCTTCTGCCTGCATCGGCGCAGGTAAGGCATGGAATGTCCAACGCTTACGCCGTGCCGGAGGAAGCCATGATGTGCGATGTGGCTTATCCATCCAATTTCGATGCTCTTCCGGTAGTTACAAAGGGTAAACTGACGGCGGACGATGTAAAAATCATCAGAGCATGGAACAAGAAATTACCTTTGGAAAAACAATTTAACTGGAAAAAGATTGCTAAAATATCGGGGCAATCGGAAAAGGATCTGATATCGCTCTTAGCCGGACTGCGTGAGAGCAAAATTCTTTTAGGTCCCTTCTGGGCATTTAACTGGAAAGCACTCGGAGTCAAGCGACATTTCTTCTTTGTGCAGCCTAAGAATGCTACGGTCGACAGCAAAAGAGTAGCCATGCTATATGACTTTGCGAGAGCAAATGACTTCAACCTGGTGTACTATCACAGCGATAGTCTTATCAAATTTACCCTGATAGCGCCTGAAGGACTGGCGGATCTTGAGCAGTGCAGAAACAAGATCAAGTCGATCTGTGGCGATAGCCTGGTAAAGATCCACGAAGCTGAGGAAGTACAGCAGCTTAGATGGTGGACCCGTTTGTGGTACACGGAGAAATTCAATCAGCCGGGTGGTGTTTATACTTACAAAGACTGATATCGTTTATTGTAGAACCATTTCTCAATCCTTTATGTGGGATACAATAAAAAACAGTGTTTGATATACACAATGGTATATCCGCTGGGCGATTGTTAACGCAATCGCCCAGCACTTAAAAACAAAAGGTTGGTCTTGAACACAGCATCCCCGTTTGGGTTGTATTTTACAGAAAATGATCGTCTTCAATTAGAGAAAGTAATTGAAAGAACAAAATTTATCAACAGCTATTGAAAGAAACCGGATCGCGCCCTAAGGGTGTAGATAGATACAGAAAAGAGAGAAATATGAAATATAAGAATATTATTTTCATGGCTATCGTATTTATAGTTGGGGTAGGGGTTAATTTATTCCTTAGTGGTTTTGGTGGATGGAGATATTTTGGAACTTTTATTTCAGCATTTCTTGGGGGTCCTTTGGTTTCTGTTTCCGTAGGACTTGTTTCCCAGATTGTTGACACAGGGATCGGCAATATTGG
>Ga0307991_1001567_pt1 | contig 15929 bp, 12 predicted proteins | sample EllFjometagen131_FD_203146 | JGI IMG/M metagenome (GOLD analysis project Ga0307991, IMG submission 203146) | Marine microbial communities from Ellis Fjord, Antarctic Ocean - #131 | ecosystem: Environmental > Aquatic > Marine > Unclassified | place: Southern Ocean | collected 2014-10-08
AATAAACACGGCTTCAGAAAAAGAATGTCAACTGCCAATGGGCGTAAGATTATTAACCTAAGAAGAGCTAAAGGCAGAAAAAAACTCTCCGTTTCTGACGAGATGAAAAGTAAATAATTGGTAGAAATTCCAATGTATTATTTTGCTTTATAGTTCAAAACCTGTTTAGAAGATATTTATTCATATCTTCTTTTTTATTTTATACCAATTCCTGTAATTCTATCACCAACAATTTAAGTCAAAAGATTACCTGATTAATCATTTACCTCTTATTATTCAATAATTATTTTAAATGTTTTTGTTCTACTATAATCAGTTATTTTCACAAAGTAAACACCAGATGTTAAATTGCTTAAATCAAAATCTTTAATAAAGTTGTTTGAAAGTATTTCGATTTGCTCTTGGATAATCAAGTTTCCGGTTACCCCATACACTTGAATAAAAAGATTCTGATTTATTGGTGCATTTTTATATTTAAAAGTAAAAATACCTTTATTAGGATTGGGATAAAGTGAGAAAAAATAATTTATATTTTTAATGTCATTTAAAGATTCAGGAGTTCTACAGCAAATTTCGAGTTTAGGTCTTAATAATGAATCAACATAATCACTTGAACAGAATTTCATACTGTTATATAATGATTTATTTATTATTTCCAGCATCATTCCATAATTTGATTGAGGATTATTATACCAATCAATAACAAAATTTATAATATCAATATTTGGATAATTCTGGTTTGGTGAAATACTTGTAGCAAGATAGACTTGATTTATATTTGAAGTTGATGGCATTGTATTCCATGTAACTGTGTTTTCATTCCATTGTGAAGTAACTTTTTTTAAATAACAAGCATTATCTCCTGCTTGACCTGCTGATGAGTTTAATATAGGATTGTGAAATAGAGAAAGTTTTGCACTTATTATATTGGTATTTTGCGGCAAAGATGATAAATCAAACTGAATCAAAGAATATCCTTTTGCTTCTATTCCTGAAAATGTCCAATCAAATGAGATAAATTCATTACTATTTCCGATATTATTATTAGGATTTAATTCAAATAATGTAGCATCTTTTCCTAAAGTTGAATTTGGTTGTAGTGTAATTGTGATTTGAGAAAAACCATTGCAAACTATGAAACTTAGTACTCCTAAAAATAAAATTTTTATTCTTTTCATTTTTTTAAAATTTATATAGATAATATTTGATTAAGAACCTTTGTTAATATATTGAATTTAGAATTATGATTTTTATTTTTTGCAAGATAGTGATTAGTATTGTACTATCAAAATTTATTTACATTTATTTTTGAAAATTTTTGATATTTCTATGTGTTAATTCTATCAAGTTTAGTAATATTGTGATATTTGGTTTTTTATCAAACTTAATTGACTATTTAATTTTTCAGTAATATAAATTGAATATTTAAGAGAAATACTTAATAATGCGAATCAAGGGTTAAGAATATTTTTGCCACAAAGACATTAAAACACAAAGTTTCACTAAGTTGTAATTTGTGTTTTTTATTTTCTTTGTGAATTTTTTTGAGTCTTTGAGTCTTAGTGGCTATAAAAGAATAGGTTAGGAAATTCAACCATTGATTTGCATTAATAAGACACTAATTGAATAATTTTATTTATTCATGAATTTATAACAGCATTAATGGGTCAATAGTTACAATTTTATTATTTTAGCAAAAAATTATAATTAATAATTAATATGCCTTTATTACGATTTATATTTTTGATAATAATTATTTATTATGCTTTTCGTTTGTTGATTAGATATGTTTTACCATTGTTTGTAAAACTATATTTAAAAAATGTTCAAAAGAATTTTTATAAACAAAATCCTAATGCCAGACAAGATGACAAAAGAAAAGATGGTGATGTGAAAGTAGATTATGTTCCCAAGAAAGATGGAAAAGATAATGACATTGGTGAATATGTGGATTTCGAAGAAATTGATGATTAATAAAAAATAAAAAATGATGAAGATAAATTTAAAATTTAAAGATTTTGTTCCTTACATTATTGGAGTACTTTTATTTATTGTAATTGGATTTGTTTATTTTAATCCAGTGCTTGAAGGGAAAAAATTAGAGCAACATGATATTAAAGTTTGGGAAGGTTCTTCAAAAGAAATAAATGATTTTAGAAAGGAGTTTAAAGAAGAGCCACTTTGGACTAATTCTATGTTTAGTGGAATGCCTGCATTTATGATATCTGTTCAACATAAAACTAATATTGGAAATTATATTGACAAATTTTTCAGACTTGGATTGCCACATCCTGTATATATGTTATTTTTAACCTTCATGGGATTTTTTATTTTGCTTTTAGTTTTAAAAGTTGACCCATGGTTGAGTATCGCAGGGGCAATTGCTTTTGCATTTTCATCATATTTCTTCATAATAATACAAGCAGGTCATAATTCCAAAGGAGTTGCAATAGCATATATGGCTCCTGTAATTGCGGGAATAATATTAAGTTTTAGAGGAAAACATTTATTAGGGGCTATCATAACGGCACTCTTTCTTACATTGGAAATAAGAAACAATCACCTTCAGATTACATATTACTTACTTATTATCGTTTTTATACTGGGAATTTTTGAATTAATTCACAAAATCAAGACAAAAGAATTTCCTAATTTTCTTAAATCTATTGGCTTTTTACTTATTGCTGTAATAATTGCTGTTGGTATAAATTTTTCAGCATTATGGACAACTATTGAAATAGGAAAGTATTCGATGCGTGGAGGAACTGAGTTAACTATTGAAAAAGATAAAAGTTCTAGTGGATTAGATAAGAAATATGCAACAGCATGGAGCTATGGCATTGGAGAAACTTGGAGTTTATTGATACCAAACGTAAAAGGAGGAGCTAGCGGATATCTTGGAAATAATAAAAAAGCAATGGATAAAGTTGACCCGCAATTAAGACAAAGTGTTGCAAATGGAATGAGTTATTGGGGAAAACAACCAAGCACATCGGGTCCAGTTTATGTAGGGGCGATTATTGTATTTCTTTTTATCCTTGGTTTATTTATTGTTAAAGGAAGAATGAAATGGGTTTTATTAACTGCTACAATTGTATCAATAATATTTTCTTGGGGTAATAATATTATGTGGTTTACAGATATTCTTCTGGATTATTTGCCCGGTTATAATAAGTTTAGAGCGGTATCAATGATTTTAGTGATTGCTGAGTTTTGCATTCCTTTATTGGGGATACTTGCTTTGGAAAAAATTATTGAAACCCCCAAAATTGTTAAAGAAAAAAGCAAGCAATTCTTTATAGCCTTTGGCTTAACAGGTGGTTTGTCCTTAATATTTTACCTTATCCCCGGTTTATTTGATTTTATTAAAGAAGGAGAATATGAACAAATAGTTCAATCAATAACTCAGCAACTTCAGGGAGCAGGGAAGTCACAAGATGAAATAAATCAAACAATAAATCAATTTGCTCCTGCTTTCATGGAAGGAGTTGAACAAGCCCGAATAGCAATCTTTAAAGCAGATGCAATACGAAGCTTTTGGTTTATACTTTTAGGAGGTGCTCTCGTTTGGTTATTTGGTATGAAGAAAATTAATAAAACTGTTTTGATTATTGCTTTGATTGCATTGTTTTTAATCGATATGGGAACAGTTAATAAGAGATACTTAAACAATGATAATTTCAAAAGAAAAAAAATAATACAGAATCCATTTACTCCAACAGATGCTGACAAACAAATCCTTTTAGATAATGACCCTGATTTCAGAGTGCTGAACACTACTGTAAGTACATTTAATGATGCAAGTACTTCATATTTTCACAAATCAATTGGAGGTTATCATGGTGCAAAAATGCAGAGATATCAAGATTTGATTGAATACCAAATAAGCAAACAAAATATGAGTGTTCTTAATATGCTTAACACAAAATATTTTATTGTATCAACTCAACAAGGTCCTATGGCACAAAGAAATCCTAATAATTTAGGTAATGCTTGGTTTGTTGATAATTATAAATTAGTTGAAAATCCCGATTCGGAGATTTTAGCACTTTCAAATTTTGATCCTGCAAAAACAGCTATAATTGACAAAAGGTTTGCAAATATGGTTGAAGAACATAAATTTATTAAAGATAGCCTTGCTAAAATTTCATTAATTAGTTATAAAGCAAATGAGTTAAAATACAAGTATAATAGCAGTAATGAACAATTAGTAGTTTTTTCAGAAATATATTATCCTAAAGGTTGGAATGCATACATTGATGGGAAAGTACTACCACATTTTAGAGCAAATTATGTTCTTAGAGCTATGATGGTGCCTTCTGGTGAACATGAAATAGTATTCAAGTTTGAATATAAACCCTATATTATTGGAGAAAAGGTTTCATTATATTTTTCAATAATTTTCGTAGTATTTTTAGCATTTATAATTGGATTTTATATTAAGAAATACTATTCAAAAAAGAATATCATATCCGGATAATAATGAAGAAGGTTCTAATAATTACATATTATTGGCCTCCTAGTGGAGGAGCAGGAGTTCAAAGGTGGCTTAGATTTGTTAAAAACCTCAGAAATTTTGGATGGGAACCCATTGTTTACACAACAGAAAATCCAATTTATGCATCATATGATGAAAATCTTATTTCCGAGATACCTCAGAAAATTCAAACTTTTAAACATAGAATAAAAGAACCCAACAATTTTCTCGGAAATCTTTTTTTTTGGAAAAAATCAAAAAATTCTATAATCTATCAAAACCAGCAACAAAAGGGAGAAAAAAGGTCAATAACACAAAAACTTTTATGGTTTATAAGAGGGAATTTTTTTATTCCAGATTCCCGATTTTTATGGATAAAACCTTCTGTAAAATATTTAAGTAATGTTTTATCTGAGAATAAATATGATTTAATTATTTCTACCGGTCCGCCACATTCTTTGCACTTAATTGGTAAAGCACTAAATTTAAAATTTAAAATTCCATGGATTGCAGATTTTAGAGATCCTTGGACTTCTATGGATTATCTTCAGGAAATGTTTCTCACAAAATTTGCCTGGAATAAACATAAACGTTTCGAAAAAAGTGTCATAGAATCAGCTAATGAAATTATTGTTGTTGGGCAAACAATGTTCAATGAGTTTAAAGAAAAATATGACAAAAATTCTGTAATAATATATAATGGTTATAATGAATTACCTAAAGAAATACCATCAAATGGTTTAGACGAAAAGTTTACTATTGTTCATGTTGGTTCATTCCTAAAAAAGAGAAATTGTGATGATTTGTGGGAAGTACTTTTTGAGCTGACAAAAGATAATAAGTCATTTTCTGAAAATTTGGAAATCAAGTTAGTTGGTGGAATTGCTCCCGATGTTATTGAATCTATCAAACGATACAAACTTGATGTTTGCCTAAATAAGATAGATTATGTTCCTTATCAAAAGACATTAGTTATTTTAAATTCCGCTCAGGTTCTATTGCTTCCAATCGATAGAATTTCTAATGCAGAATTTGTTTTAACAGGAAAGTTATTTGAATACCTAAAAGCAAAAAGACCAATTTTAAATATTGGACCAACTAATGGAGATGCCGCTGAAATAATTAAAAATTGTAATGCAGGATATTGCTGTAGTTTTAATGATAAAGAACAAATAAAAAGGAGTGTTTTAGAAATGTATGAATTATTCCTTCAAGGAAAAAACATTATTAACTCAATAAATGTTGAACAATATTCAAGTTATGAACTTACTAAGCAATTAGCTCAATTATTTAATAAAACAATTCAAATCGCATAAAACAATTTAAATAAAAAACTAAAGTACAATATGTTAAGAATACTTACTATTATAGGAGCCAGACCGCAATTTATCAAAGCATCTGCCATTAGCAGAGCAATAAGAACCAATTATTCTAATCAAATACATGAGATTATTATTCATACCGGACAACATTATGATAAAAAAATGTCTAATGTTTTCTTTGAAGAACTTGAATTGCCAAGGGAAAAATACAATTTAAACATTGGTTCAGGAAGTCATGCGGAGCAGACAGCAAAGATGATGATTGAAATTGAAAAGATTGTTTTTAAAGAAAATCCTAATGTAATTCTTCTTTATGGCGACACTAATTCCACTTTAGCAGCTTGTTTGGTTGGTATAAAAATTCAAATTCCAATAATTCATGTTGAGGCAGGTGTTAGATCTTATAATAAAAAATTTCCTGAAGAAGTAAATAGATTAATATGCGACCATATGTCTTCCCTTCTTTTTGTTCCTTCTGATGCAGGTATTGATTCTCTTAAAAAGGAAGGAATTACTATTCAGAGTGAGCCAAAATACCCAATTAATGCAGACAATCCGATGGTTTTTAGGTGTGGTGATATAATGTATGATAATACTCTGTTTTTTCTTGACAAAGTTGAACAAAAAGAAAAAGACCTTTATGAAAAATATAGCTTTGATAAAAATGATTTCATCTTAGCTACGATGCATAGGCCAAGTAATGTAGACAAAACCAATACACTAAAAAGTATTCTTACAGGATTTAATGCAATCATTAAAGAACATAATAAATCTATTATTCTTCCTTTGCATCCAAGAACAAAGAAGAACCTTAATCAAACACCTGAGTTAAAAAAATTAATTTCGAATAATAAATTACATATTATTTCTCCCATTTCTTTCTTGGAAATGTTAATATTAGAAAAGAGTGCTGACCTGATTATTACAGATTCGGGAGGTGTTCAAAAGGAAGCTTATTTTCTTAAAAAGCCCTGTTTAATTATGCTTGAAGAAACACCATGGCCTGAGTTGATTGAAAGTAAAAATGCTTTGCTTGTTGGCTCCGATTCTAAAAAAATAATTGAAGGTGCTTATCATTTTTTTGTTGAGAAAAAAGATTTAAATTTTGCTCCATTGTATGGAGATGGAAGAGCTTCAGAGTATATTTGTGAAGAAATGATAAAAATACTAAAATAATAATTTCAGTTATTCTACAACAATTTTTAATTAGCAAAAATTTAATCTCAAAAATAATTTCTATTTTTACCAATCATTGTTTTAAAGTGTAAAATAGTTTTTTAAATAAATTAAGATGAAAGAATTTGGATTTAATAAAATAAAAGTTGTTTTAGTTCTTGGGCCACATCCTGATGATGGTGAGTTTTCAAGTGGTGGAACAATTAGCAAAATGTTAGAAAATGGAATAGATGTTCATTATGCTGTTTTCAGCATGTGTGAAAAATCAATTCCCGAAGGTTTTGCTCCCGGAGTCATAAAAAAGGAACTTTTAGAAGCAACAAATTTCTTAGGAATAAAAAAGGAAAATCTTCATCTGTTTGATTATGAAGTTAGAGTTTTTCCTAAATACAGGCAGGAAATACTTGAAGATTTAATTAAAATCAAATCAGAATTACATCCTGATTTGGTTTTAATGCCGAGCAGCACTGACATTCATCAAGACCATAAAACTATTTATGAAGAAGGTCTTAGAGCATTTAAAAACTCCAGTTTGTTGGGCTATGAAATGCCATGGAATAATTTCAGCTTCAATTCAAATTTGTTTGTAACATTAGAAGAAAAACATTTAACAAAGAAAATTAAAACTCTGGAGTTTTATAAATCTCAATATAAAAGAACATATTCTTCAGAAGAATATATTCGGTCCTTAATGAAATTTAAAGGAATGCAAATTCAGGAAGAACTTGCCGAAACTTTTGAAATTTTAAGATGGAAAATATGATAACAATAAAAGAAATACTTAATTATTTTAAAACAAATTCGTTTAGGATAATAAATGCAAAAGTCAACGAAACGACTGAAATTATTGGACCTCGAAATATTGTTGAAGCAACAGAAAATCACATTTCATTTTTATCACAAAAATATAAAGATAAAAGTTTTGAGTTATTGATTAATTCCAAAGCTTCAATTATTGTTACTGACGAAGAAATATTTAAATCTTTAGATGAAAAACAAAAAGGATTAATATGTTCAGTAATTATTATTTCTGACAATCCCAAAAATGATATGGTTGAATGCTTAAATCGTTTTTTTAGTGAGGATAAAGAAATTGGAATTCATCCTTCCGCTGTTGTTCATAAAAGCGTAGTAATTGGGAAAAATTCTTCAATAGGCGTAAATTCTGTGATTGATAAAAATGTAAAAATTGGAGAAGATTGTGTAATCGGAGCAAATGTTCATATTCAAAAAGGTACTGTTATTGGAAACAGAGTTGTTATTCGTTCAAATTCTACGATAGGAAATTGGGGTTTTGGTTTTGTTAAAAATGAAGATGGTACTAATAAATCTTTTCCACATTTCGGAAACGTAATTATTGAAGATGATGTTCAAATTGGTAGCAGCACTTGCGTTGATAGAGGTTCATTAGGAGATACAATAATTGAAAAAGGAGTAAAGATTGATAATCTTGTCCATGTTGCTCATAATGTTTTTATAGGCGAAAACAGTTTGATAATTGCTTGCACAATGATAGGAGGCAGCACTATTATTGGTAAAAATTCATGGGTAGCACCGTCTGTAATTCTTCGCAATGGTATTAAAATAGGTGAAAATACAACTCTTGGAATGGGATGTATTGTTACAAAAGATGTTGATGATAATAAATCTGTTGCAGGTTCACCCGCGATGGAGCTTAATGATTTTAAAATCTTATTGAAAAACCAAAAGGAAATACTAAAAAAATTAAAAGAATAAACAAATGAAAAGAATAACTGTATTAACTGCACTGTTACTTTTTATTGCTAACATAGTTTTTTCTCAAACTACAATAGTTTTGCAACCGGATGCAGAAACAGGTAAAGACGCTATGATAGATAGTAGATTACCAAATGGATTCATAGGTTCAGGGATTACTCAGGAATTAAATGCCTTAGCTTGGACAAATTCATCAACTGAAACCATTGAAAGAGGGTTGATTGAATTTGACCTTTTATCAATTCCTTCCGGTTCAATTATTAATAGTGCTTTTCTAACATTGTATAACGATTCAACATCGTCGTGTTTTAATGGGCACCATTCTTCTTTAAGTGGTTCTAATCAATCTGTTTTAAAGAGAATAATAACTAATTGGAATGAAGATATTGTAAATTGGAATAATCAACCAAATACTACAACTCAAAACGAAGTAATTTTGGCTCAAAGTATAACTCCAAATCAAGATTATACTAATATTGATGTAACAGCAATTATACAAGATATGATTGATAATCCAACTTCAAGTTTTGGTTTTTTGCTTATGCTTCAAACAGAACAGTATTATAGATGCTTGTTATTTGCATCAAGTGATCACCCGGATTACAACAGACACCCCAAATTAGAAATAACTTATACTACTAATATTGGAATTAATGATAATAAAGAATTATTAGATTTGGTTGAAATTTATCCAAATCCAACAGATGATTTATTATTTATTAAGTTTAATCAAATAAAAGATAAATCTGTTTTAGTTAATATTATTGATTCACAAGGAAAATTAGTTTTAAATACTCAATTAGAATCTACAATTGAGGCACCTTTTAAGATACATTTAAAAAATTACCCTGCCGGTATATATTTTATTAAAATTCAGGGAGAGACTTTCATTAAAAATAAAAAAGTTATTGTTTATTAGAATTAGATATAAAATTTTTAGGATAATTTTAAAGATGAATATCTTCACCAAATGATTTATTGTCAAAGAAAATATTAAACCAAATTTCTGTAGAAATTATTTTCCATAAAATATTTCCATTAGCTTGATTACCGTTAAAATAATCTTTTTTCACTTTATCAATTAATTTGTAATTATATATCCCGCGGTTTTTGTATTCTTCTGAAGCAAAAATACCATCGAGCATCGGTTTGAGTTGTTTTTTTAACCAGAAAGCTTCACCCGGTGCAGTAAAACCAATTTTGTCTTTTCTTTCAGCAATTTCTTTTGGTGCAATTTTATTCAGAGCCATACGATGAATATACTTGCCATAGTTGCGATTTACTTTATAATCGCTAGGTAGTTTAAATGCAAACTCAACAAGACGATAGTCAAGAAATGGAACCCTGCTTTCTATGGAATGAGCCATAGAATTACGGTCTTCGAAATGTAATAAAGTTTGTAGAAAAACTGTCATTACCTGATTATACAAGAAGTTTGATAGTTTCGAAGAATTTAGGTTTTTTATGTCTGAAAATGTTTTAATGTATTTAGGAGAAATTGTCAAAACTTGTGTAAAATATTTTTTTGCTTCTAATTTGTATAAAGCTCTTTCATTCATAAATAATGTAAGCCCGGTTTTTATAAGTTTTGAAGCAGTATTCCCTTTTTTGTTATATTTTAAATACTCAGGCATTTCTTTGCAAAGTTTTGCAAATTTTAAATTCTTTATTAGGTCAGCATAATATCTGTAGAAAGTATGGTTGTAGCCACCGGTTATTTCGTCGCTGCCTTGTCCGTCAAGCAAAACAGTTACATTGTTGGCTCGTGCCAACTTCATGACATAATATTGCGACATCACACTTGAACTGGATACCGGTAAATCATGATGAAAAGTTATTTTTTGCCAATCTTTGAGAATATCTTCAGGAGTAGGAGATATTAGATGAGGAATAGAGTTTGTTCTTTCGTTAACGAGATTTATCCATTTACGTTCATCGTAATAATCACCTAAAGGATAAAATGCCGAGAATGTTTTGAATCTTCTTTTTGTATGATTAACAGCAGAAACAACTATTGCACTTGAGTCGAGACCTCCGCTCAAAGCACTACCAACTTCAACATCGCTACGCATTCGAAGTTTTACAGATTCTTTGAATAAAGATAAATATTCTTCAATAGCATCGTCGAAAGGGATATTTAGAGTTTCGAAATTTTCTACATGTAAATCGTAATATCTTTTTTTCTCAAATTTCGATTCGTTTATTAAAAGATAATGAGAATGGGTAAGAGTGTTGATATTATTAAAAAGAGATTTTTCAGAGTTTATAAGGTAAGAACCAATTCTAAAAGTTTTATCAATTTCTTCTTCATTTAGTTTTACAGGTATGTCATGAAGTAAAATTTGTTTTATTTCACTACCGAAAATAAAAGTATTTCCATCGAAATAATAGTAGAATGGCTTTATTCCAAATCTGTCTCTTGCACAGAATAATTGTTTTTTATTATTATCCCATAAAGCGAAAGCCCACATTCCGTTGAATTTATTTAGGCAATCTGTTCCCCATTCTTTATAAGCATTAATTATTACTTCGGTATCGGTGGAGCTATGAAAATTATAGCCCTTTTTTATTAATTCTTCGCGTAATTCTATGTAATTATAAATCTCTCCGTTAAATACAATCCAATAATTTTTAGATGTATCAGACATTGGCTGGTGTCCTTTAGAAGTTAAATCAATTATTGACAATCGCCTGAAACCAAGTCCGAGATTTCCTTGTGAACTTCCGTTAATATTCTCGGAATTTTTTTTAATATCTTCTATTGTGTCTTTGCCAGATAAGTGTAAAATTTGATTTTCTTTAGTTTTTGCTAAAAGATAACCTTCGTCATCAGGACCTCTGTGCTTGATGATATCCGACATTTTTTCGAGCAGTTTATTGTTTACTGCTTTTCCGTTAATATTATATATCCCGCAAATTCCGCACATAAAAAATGATTTGTAAACAAAAATACAGCAAATATATTATGTTTATAAAATATTATTTGTTTTTAATAAGATTATTAATCAGGGTGAGTAATTTTTCTTTTCTTTTTTCTTCTGTAAATTCTGTTGCTATTCTATTTCTTGCTTTTTGTTGCAAAGTAGAAACATCTGAATTTAGTGCTTTATTAACCAACTCAACTAAATCGTTTTTGTTTTTTTTCATTAAAACAAAAGCTGTGTCATCAACAATTGCCGGGATAGCTTGAACATTTGAAACAATTGGAATGCATTCGCAAAGCATAGCTTCACATAATGAATTAGGGAATCCTTCGGAGAGAGATAATTGAAAATAGAATTGTGTTTTGCTAAAAAAATCTCTTAATTCAGAAGTTGATAGGGGAGGTAAAAAGATAATGTTTTTAGGTTTATCAATAAATTCTTTATTTGCTCCAATAAGATAGAATTTACAATCAGGAAATTCGGGAGCTATTTCAAAAATCAAATCTATTCCTTTTAAATTATTTATTACTTCGTCTCCGATATTAAAGGCAACGCTTACAAAAGTTTTTGGAATTTTTTCGGAATCTCTGAACCATTTTTTAGCATTATAGCCGTTATGAATTTCTGTAATTGGTTTATTCAGATTTTTGCAAAAACATTTAAATCCCTGTTTTTTATAATCATTATCTTGATATGAATATTCACATTCTATAAGAGCTTTATGTAATGTTACAATATGAGAAGATAAATGATAAGTCCATTTCGTGAATTTCCCAAGAATATATTTATTAAAATTTCCATAGTTTATTGAAGGAAAAGAAACACAGTCGTTGCCACCGTTGATTATTATAAATGGTTTGTTGAATGTTTTGGCAAACAGGGCAGGAAGAAGAGAAAGATAAGAGGCAAATTTGCAAATAATAATATTGGATTTTCTAGTATTAAAAACTAAAAATAGAAACTGTTTGATAAATAAGAAAAGTGTATAAATTTTTCTTTTAGGCAAAAACCCAAATTTAATAATAGAGTATTCTTCTTCAAAATAACTAATGTCCTTTTTAATAAAAGAAGAAATAGAAGGGTAGAAGTATAGAATGGTTTTTTTCATATTTGGTTATATGTAGGAGTTTATCTTAACATTCATGTTAATTGTTTACGCAATTTATGTTTAAATAATTGAAATTAGTTTTTTAATCTTTACTAATTTCTTTTGAAATATTTTTTCTTAGATTTTTTAATATTAGCCATTTTTTTAATCCCCCCTTGATGCTTTGAATTTCAATTGCTTCAAAGAAATTTAGTTTGTAAATAATAAATGGGAAAAGAATAATTAATATTATTCTAACAGCCACTTTTAGAATTATAATATTAAAATTAATTTGTGTTCCAATGTAATAAAATATTATTGCAAGAATTAGAACTATAAATATTTTACCCCACTCGAAAGAGAATTTATAGAATTTTTGAGAATAATAACTAATTATTCCTGTATTAATTATTTGTGCAATTAAAGTAGAAAAAGCTGCTCCCCAAAAGCCCCAAATCGGAATAAGAAAAATATTAAGAATAATATTAATGATAGCAGCTGATAGCGATGGAATAAGATAGTAAATTGTTTTGTTTTTTAACATGATACCTACGTTAACAAAATAATTCATACCATGAATAAGAAAATTTAAAGTAAGTATTGGAACAATTTGAAGACCTTTCCAATATTCATTATTAAGTACAAGAGGATGTAAAATGATTTTATAAAAGAAAAGAAATGATAAAATAATCAAAGAAAGTGCTAAAACATAATATGTTAACATTTTTTTGTAAAACCTTTTATTGTCCTTTTCCTTTTCTTGCTTAAACATATTTGGTAAATAGCTAATTCCAATTGACTGAATAAATACTAAATTTATAAAGTTTGCTATTCTATATCCAAACCCATACTTTCCTGTTTCAGCAGATGTGCTAAGCCAATTAATCATATACCTGTCACTTAAAGAGAAAATTAAAACACCTATACTTGACATTATTAAAGGAAAACCAAATGAAATACTTTTCCATAGTTTTTTGAAATCTAATTTGATTGTTATTCGTGGGATAATTATCCATATAATTCCAATTATAAATACTGTCCCTGACCCAATTAATCTTGCATACAAAATTCCTTCAATATCTAAGTGTTTGTAAACAACAAAGTAAATAGTTAGAGATAAGCTTATTATTAGCTTTAAAGCATTAAGAATTATGTATTGAAGTGATTTTTCTTCAAATTGTAATATTTGAATAGGAATTAGGATTAGTATTTCAAAAATTATAATTATTAAAGTTAATTTAACTAAAAATTGATAGTCAATATTACCAAATAAAAGGGATGTAAAGTTTTGAGAAAAAATAAATAATGCAAAAACTGACAACAGTGTTAGAAAAATATTACCTAAATAATTATTAAAAAGGAAAACTCCGTATTCCTTATTATCCTTTTCTTTATAAAAGTGTCTTTGATGTCCTGATACTATTCCAAAATTTAATAAAGATACAAGAGCAAGAATAGTAATTTCCAGAATAGTTAATATTCCGAAAGAATCAATTGATATAAAACCTGTGTAAACAGGAATTAGAATAAAACCAAGAAGTTTATTTAAAGCATTTCCAAAACCATATACCATGGTGTTTTTGCTTATTTTTTTTACTTTATCTAACATTTAGAATTTATTTAGTCTTGGATTTATTTGTGATTTAATAATTTAGTTTAAAAAACTTGAAATTAAATTAATTGTTATTCATCAAGTACACTTTTATACTTTTTTAACATAATTTGATAATCAAAACTTAATGCTTTTTCTTTACTGTTTATGAAAACTGTATCTCTTAGTTCAATATTAAAAAGCATTTGTTTTAAACCTTTTGTTAATTCAACTTCATTATTATTTTCAACTAGTAATCCATCTTCATTATGTGTTATTATCTCCGGTGGGCCAGTCGGACAGTTAGTTGAAACAACATGACCATTAGCAAACATTGCTTCAATTAAGGAAAGTGAAAAACTTTCCCATTTTGAAGATAATACATAAACATCAGATTTCGCTAAGTATTTGAAAGGATTAGATTTAAATCCTAAAAAATGTGTTGTTTCTGTAATTCCTAAATTTAAAGCTTGTTTTGTTAATTGAATTTTCAATTCTCCATCGCCTAAAATAATCAAATGAATATTTGGATCTTCTTTTGTGATATGCGAAAAGGATTTTAATAATAAGTGATAATTTTTAGGTTCACATAATCTTCCAACTGCAATTATATATTTGCAACTTGGAATAAATTGAAAATCTGTAATGGATTCTTTGGCCAATAACTTAATTTTTTTGAAATCAATGCCATTGTATATTGACATAACCTTTTCCTTGTGAATTGAGAAATCTTCGCAAATAATTAATTTCATTTGTTTTGAAACAGGAATTATTTTATTTGCATTTTTATATGTTTTTTTTAATAAGAAACGCCAGATTTGACCTTTAATAGAATTTGTTAAATATATTCTATGAATTGAATGTTCAGTTGGGATATGTGGAATATTAAGATTAATATTTGCCAGATAACTTATTATATTAGGATACCATAAAAAAGAAATTATTTTATCAGGTCTTATCTGTTTTATTAGTTTTCTAAAACTTAATGCATATGCAAGTGTATTTGGAATCTTTGTATTAATAACAAATAAATTCACATTTTTTAATTGACGTATTCTTTCCTCATAATAACCACTATTAAAAAAAACTACAACAGAAATTTCAAAATCATTATTTAAGTTTTCCACTAAAGTTGTAAATACTTTTTCAGCACCACCTTGTCCAAGGTTGAGTATTGTGAATAATATTTTTTTTTTCATTTCATGTATTTATCAAAAAAAGCTGAAAAACAACAAGGTTCCATAATAATTACCGTAAAATATATATCCTTTCATTTTCTAAATTCTTGCACCAAATACTTAATTTTTGACTTATTAAATATCCTTCATAATCCGGACCTCTTTAAGAAAATGTATTATCCTTTTTTTAAAAAGTATTTTCTTAGATAATTCTTTTTCTATGGATAAACCCTAAAATACCATATATAAGTTAAAGTCTATTTTGTGAAAAATTCAATAGTTTTCTTCAGTCCCTCAATAAAAGTACAATTTACTTTATAGTTCATAATTTCCTTTATCTTATTTATATCTGCCATAGAGTGTTTTACATCGCCAACTCTGTTTTTTTCGAATATTGGTTTAATATTTTTACCCATTATTTTATTAATTCCTTCAAA
>Ga0307991_1001568_pt1 | contig 15929 bp, 12 predicted proteins | sample EllFjometagen131_FD_203146 | JGI IMG/M metagenome (GOLD analysis project Ga0307991, IMG submission 203146) | Marine microbial communities from Ellis Fjord, Antarctic Ocean - #131 | ecosystem: Environmental > Aquatic > Marine > Unclassified | place: Southern Ocean | collected 2014-10-08
CTTGTCTCCCTGGTAAACCACCTATCCTCATTTCCAAAAGCATTGATATGAAAAACTATAACTCCACCGCTATCTGCATATACATTCTTCTTCATATACTTCAAATAACTTTTGATCCGTCCGTAATCGTCAGGTCCAGAATTCTCCCACCTTCTTTCAAAAACCTCTCCATGTGAAGAGTTCAGGTATTTTAAAAAATTGTCCATTTCCTCGTCACTCATCCCGGCATACAACTGCCTGGCTTCAATCGAAAAATTCAGACTCCATAATGAATCAATAGTATAAAGCGCAGAGCCGTCACCATTAATTTCGATAAAACTTTTCATATATTGATACTTACGCATTTTATCAAAAATAGGAAAACGATCAAAATATCCACCGTTATCATTAATCACAAAACAATACCCGGCCTGATACGACATCGGGTATTCTCCTATATCGTAACCTTCTAAGAACGGATCAAGATAAAAATCACCTTCAGAATCACGGACCAACAATAAAACATGATCGAAAAGCCCTGGATCCGGGAGGTCATATTGAGGATCGGACAGATCATACTCATTATTGAAAAATACTATATCTGAATCTATGCCCCCTATTTCCAGCATAGTTTTACAAAGCACTGCAATATCCTTACAGTCTCCGTATTTGTTCCTGAACACTTCATCTGTCCTATGTGGTTCAAATTTATTATTGTCATAAACCATCGAAACATACCTAAAGTTACGGGTCATATACCTTACCATCGCTCTTGCTTTGTCTCTTATGGACTTTTTCCCTTCAAATATACTTACTGCCGCATTTTTTATCTCCGGGGTCACTACCAAATTCTCCTTTACAACGGCATTATACCAGTCTGAAATATCCGACCATTTCTCTATGGATGAAAATTCCACAATATTTTTCATATCTTCCATCCGAAAATACGGCTCGAATTCTTCTTCCTTTTCGTCGTCATGCACATCCATAAAATGCCATGAATATATTATCCTGTCGTCCGTTTCCGTTATTTTCGTTTCATGCTCAAGTTTAAACTCTTTATAATTTATCTTTAAACTTTTAGGAAAAGATATGCTAATGTCCGCAACCAGTACAGGAAAACTGAAGCCAAGAGAAAAGGTTTTCCAATATTCACCCTTTATTGGTTTCCCCTTTGATCGGATCTCTTTTTCGTATTCAATAACGGATCCTACATTGACCTGCGGTAGGGTAATTGTTTTCCTGCGGTAATTCGAATACGATTTATACCCTTCATAAACACGCACATCATGCATCTTTGTATAGCTATACTTCTCGCCATCAGACGTTGTGGTATACGCGGAAATATTTACGATATCATCTACCCCCTTCTCATAAGTAACCGACATATCTCCATATCTCTTGCCCTTCTGGGTTAATATTTTCCTTTTATTATAAGTTTTTTTCACATATGACCAGTCTTCGTTAACCTCGATCGACTTGTTGTAAGAAAGGATAATCATATCTTCATCTTTATGTTTCGCCTCGAATTCTTCAATCATTGCCTCTGTCAGATTTCCTTTTTCTCTCCCTTCTGTACTTTGTTCGGAAATGTTAGTTACATCTGTTTCTAACAGCGGGATAACCGTTTCCATTTGAGCGTCTGAAATGTGCGATAAGAATACGAAAAGGAATAGCAAAGAAAAGAAAACCTGATTTCGAGTCATTTTGAACCCCCCAAAACTATGTAGTAAAAATAAAAAAACCTTCGGCAAGTCGAAGTACGACATTGCGAAGGTTTTACTTTTTTAGAGTCCGGGTTTCCCCCTTCGAACTCGGGACTATGTATTATTATATATCAAATGTACACCATAAATCAGGAAAGTCAATCCGCCTTTTGTTATGGCTAAAACTGTACAAAGTTTCTGTCCTTGCAGATTCTTACTGCGAAAACTTACATTGTCTTTCGATTTGGATTCATTATTCTCGGACGTCTACTCTCAGAGACTACAACGACCTTATTTTTTCCGGGAGAAAATCGGGGGACACAATACTTAATTAATCCTCTTTTTCATTTTTGGCCCTGGTTTCTTTTTCTTTAAGCTTATGCCTAGCTTGTTTTCAAGCTTTTCGATAAACGGTTTATCTCCAAGCGGCCGCCCGGTTCGTTCATGCCTCTTCAATATTTCCACATCTTCTTTCTTAACGCCTTCCGTTAGATACGTACCCCAATCATCTATCATTCCTTGCAATACCGCATCGTTTATATACGGAATATTCTCTCTGCCTAAGTGATGTTGAATGCTTGACCACTCATATTCTTCGGCTCTCTTTACTATTTTTGCTTTTACAGGATTATTTAGAATATATTTAGCTACTGAATACAAATATTTTTCATCCATAACATACGAGCTAAACCTTCCTTGCCAGAGGTACCCGCGCCATTTCTCCCTGAAATTTATCATCCGGGTATAGTTTCTATGTGTTTCCCCTATCGCCCTTGCAAGACCTTCATTGTTCTGCGGAATTGTTATCAGGTGTACATGGTTTGGCATTAAACAATATGCCACGATCGACAATTTATTTTTACCAGAATATTCGCTAAGAAATTTTAGATACTCTCGATAATCCTCATCCTTAAAGAACACTTCCTGGCGACGATTACCTCTTTGTACTATGTGGTGGGGATATCCGATGGCTATTACTCTCGCTATTCTTGGCATGCCCTTTATTGTAGCCAATTAATCAAATCATGTCAACGCATTAAGTATTGTGTCCCCCGAATTCGGAATTCGTTCGGAATTCGGAATTCTATTTACTTTTTCTTCACTTTTCAAAATATTGGAAAACTTTAAGATCATGTCAACGCATTAAGCATTGTGTCCCCCGAATTATCCATTATGTCTACTGTCTAGACCTGACCCTAAGTTCTTTCACTAAGTTCTTTCATTTCCCGATTGTAATGTTTCAACATAATTCTTCCAAGTTTCTTTCTGGCTCAAAATATTTCTTTCTTCGGACCATGAAATCAAGAAATTCGTAACTCGAACCACGGAAATCGCATCAAACATTATATCAAACAGTAGTTTCTACTCCAATGTGAAAACATTGTTCTTTAAACGCTCATGATAGTTTTTCTCAAACTTATTTATTTCTTCGTTGGAATACCCCATCTTTCTGAACACCTCTTTTATCTGGCTGGTACCGTAATCACCCCGGGTTATCTCCATATCCTTTGCTTTGAGTCTCATAAAGAACTCCGGAAACTTATCCTCCCCGAAAATACCGATAAAGGTTTTCATGAATTCGATACCTGATAAATGGTGGGTAACGCCCAGGTACCCATCCGGCGCGGGAGCGCTCATTACCGCCTCTTTACCCCAGACACTCAAATCCAGATCCACCTGAGCGAGCCCTTTCATTTTATCGGCCCGGGCTTTTGTCAACCTGAACCCCGTCTTTTGCCCGTACTTCGCAGGGTCCTTAACGACCATGTATTCAATGAACCCCTCTTCTATAAACTTGAATTTGGGATGATTCATGTTTCCTACGATTATAGCGAATAGGCTGTGTCCGATCTCATGGAGCATAATGCTATTCTGAAAACCGCTAAATGGATCGTGGCTTTCTGTGAAAGGATTGAAGTTTGCGTAAATATTGGATATCTTACTTATACTGTATATCCTGTTATAGGGATACCCGTTAGCGGTCTTTCCGAAAACTATGTTGAATTTATATCCAAAAGGTTTATTATTGAAAATCCGGGCATATCTTTCGAACACCGTGTCATAGAACGATAAAAGTTTCTCTATCATTTTTTCAACCTGTGTCCTGTTAATTCCCTCAACAACCGGTGTCGGCACGTTAAAACTGAAATAATTGTCCTTATAACTACATTTCAGGGAATAGAATCCCGTTGTGTTTTTGAGTCTACCTTCAAAATTTGTGGGAGTTTTTATCTGAGAAACACTGACTCTGCTTTCCCTGCCATCCGAGGTTTTAATTTTCATGCTCCCGCTCGTCAAGCTTTCACCTTGAACAAGCGTTCCGGAAATAATAAGCATTAACATGAGGGACACAATAACTTTCATAGCCATACTAAGTATTTTCATATTACAAACAGATCATTAGGGTCAGGGCTTGACTTTTGACAGTTTCTCTATCTGCTCTATCTCTTTATTGAATTTTCTATTACACTTTCTTTTTTCTTCCACCCTCTTGTACAGCACACTAACACCAGAATATGTCATATTTTCATAATATCCTGCTATTTCTTCAAGTCGTTTTTGTGTATATTTTCTTAATAAATATATTGTTATTTTTCTTACTTCTTTTTCATCTTTAATTTTCTGTCTGACTATTTTCTCAATTTCTTCTTTCTCCATTTCTCCTTCTCTTTGAACCGCTCTTATTACTGGTATTGCTTTATCTTTCTTACCATCTATAATTTTTCCCTTTATATCTTCGATAAAATCTGGTCCTCCCAATATTATTCCCATATATAGCCCATTTTTTATTTTATCGTCTTCTTTCCCCACCCCTTCTTCTGTAAATTTTTTATATCCTCTTTGTGCCTTTAATTTACTATTACCAAAATCCATCAATATAAATCTTTTCTCTAACCATTTGGGTGAGGGTTCTTTACCAATATAATATTTATAACTCGACCATTTGTATTCTATCGGATCATTGACCATCTTTGCCCTTACCGAATTTAAGTGTATATATCTACTTAAATGATGTAAATACTCGTCTGTGTCTACCAATATCGCTTTATACCTTCCTTGATACAATGGTCCAACTCTTCTATGTTTTGTATTATAATATACAGCATAGCTTGTATTTAAATAATGCATTATTTTTGATATGTTTGCTTTTGGCGTTTCAATTATTAAATGATAGTGGTTATCCATTAAACCAAAGGTATGACATTTTGACTGGTATCTATTGTAGGCTTGCTCTAAATATCCCAGAAATCTCTCTTTATCTTTTCCCGTCTTAAATATCTCTTTTTTCTCTGTTCCTCTTTGCACTATATGATAAAACGCTTTTTCGTACTCTATTCTCAAAGGCCTGGCCATCTTTTTCCACTTCCCTTCTTTCAGAGAATTATATCAGCTGCCTGCTGCTTTGTCAAATGTCAAGCCCTGACCCTAAATACTTCCTATGATAAAACGCTTTTTCGTACTCTATTCTCAAAGGTCTAGCCATCTTTTTCCACTTCCCTTCTTTCAGAGAAGTATATCAGCTGTCTGCTGTTTTGTCAAATGTCAAGCCCTGACCCTAATTTCTTCTCTCAAACCATTTATGATGCGAACCATCTCCCTGCAACATTTCTCCAAAGTAATGCTTTCGTTCTCTCCACCTCCGGTGTTTCTTGGTCTTTTTGCGCTTTTGCCAATCTCCGCTGTCGATCAACCATCGCCTTAATGTCTCATCACTTATTTTGAACTTATCTATCTCTTGTAGCTTTTCACTTGCTAAGGTTGGTCCGAAATCCCAGTACTTTTTACGGTATATCTCCCTTACCTTTTCCTTGAATTCTTCAGGGTTAGCATTATGTGAAGGTTTTCCTCGTGACCTGTGAATTATCCCCTTATCTCCTTCTTCCAATACACGTTGCGATTTCCGGCGTATCTGGCGAGTACTTAATCCTACTATTTTACCCGCTTCACATTGTTTTATCCGCTTTTCCAATACCTTATGAATCACATGTAATTGCTTTAAATCTTTTTGTCTCATAATGATAATGTCCTTTTCTGCCATATTGTCCTCCTTCTGGAGTAACAATTATAGCATTTGTAAAATCGGACATTTTAATATTGGTAAAAGAGGACATTATCACATTGGTGTTACAGGATTATAGACTGGCAGGTAATATGCACCCATATTTTCGTTTTTATCATGAAAGATTGATTACTGGTCTAGTAATAGCAGGGATAATATTTTTTATTCACATAATTATGGAGGTGGCTAAATGGATTGTGCAATTTATACGAGGGTAAGTACAGATAATCAGGCTGAAGTTGTATTTAATTCTTGTGAGGCTCAGGAATCAAAAATTAATTCTTTCATAAAGAGTCAGGAAAATATGAAGATTTTTAGAGTTTATTGTGATGCCGGGTTTACCGGAGCAAATCTTAATCGCCCCGCCCTACAGGAAATGCTTTACGATATTAGACAAGGTAAAATCGATCTTGTGATTTCATATAAAATAGATCGGTTAACCCGTTCTCCTAAAGATTTTTATGGTCTTGTTGAACTTTTAGATGCCAATAATGTTGATTTTCTTTCTGTCACTGAAAGATTCGACACCTCTACCCCCTCGGGAAGACTTCTTAGAAATATTATGCTGACCTTTGGGCAGTTCGAAAGAGAACTTGCGAGCGAAAGAACAAAAGATAAATTACTTGAGCGAGCACAAAAAGGCATGTGGAATGGCGGGTTTGTTCCTTTCGGATATAAAGCAATTAACAAGAAACTTGTTGTTGATAAAAAAGAAGCTTCAGTCGTAAAAGATGTTTTTGAAAAGTATGTTACTGCCCGATCTATTTCCGGTATTTGCTCAAAGTTAAAAACCAACAATATTGATCTAGGCAAAAATCGTATTTATACGCTACTAAAAAATCCTATATATACAGGCAAAATCAAATATGCTGATAAACTTTCAAAAGGCAATCACGATCCAATTATTTCACAAAAAATATTTGATCTGGCACAGAAGATTCCGACAAAGAGAAAACGAAAACTACGACTTTATAAGCATTTTGCGCTATCAGGATTGATAAAATGTAAAGAATGCGGTTCGACTATGACACCTTGCCATACTAATAAATACACTAATGGTAAAATGGAACGATACTACTATTACCGCTGTACGAGTACGTTTAAGAAAGACTGGAATAAATGCCAAACCAGACAGGTCAATGCTACCCGATTAGAGGAGTATGTTTTCCAGAACTTAGAAAGAATTTCTCAGGATAAGCATTATCTTGATAGTTTGATCTTCAAGCTCAACCATTCCGCGCCGGGTGACCGCATGGGACTCGAACCATCCGAGGTATGCTCCGATCCCTCAAAAATGTCTGCAGAAATTTTTGGTCAAACCCTCGAGGAATTAGTAAAAAATCTGGGCAGTAAAAAAGGACTAGAAAAGAATCTTAGTGCTAAAAAATACATAAATCGAATAGACTATTCCCCCCAAGAAATTTCTATAAGTCTTTATTATAAAAGAGCTCTCTGTGAACAAGAACTTTATTTGAGGGCAAGAGGACGGGTGGGGGCGACCTCTTGCCTTTCCTTTTCATCTGGGCATAAAAAATCCCCCAGGGTTACCCCTGAGGGATTAAAATTGGCTCCCCGAGCGGGCTGGTAACTAGAACTTTCTCCTTTACCATAATACTCGAGACAAAACCAAAATCAAAAACCCCACAACTCCGTAAGTACCGCAATCCTATGCACTTAGCAAAAGAATACAAGCGACTGATTGACTCAGGTGAAGCCCGAAATGAGAGCGACCTTGCCCGGCAAATCGGCACCTCAAGGGTAACTGTTAACCACTTCGTCACTTTATTAAAACTTACCCCAGAGGTCATCGAAGCGGTCGAAGCCTTAGGCGATCCCATGCCCAAACGCTATATCACCGAACGACGCCTGCGATCAATTATTAAATTGCCAAGTGAAAAACAAAGAGCGATAATTGATACCCTTGTACCGTAAGTTCAAATATTGAAATTACAGCTTTCCTTTAAAATGTCAACTGTCGACAAATTGTCGATAGCTCAAACAGGGTACGATCTGTACCCCGGTAAACCAAAATTATGTCACAGTAAATGTCGCAGTAGTGTCACAGTAGCGTGTCACAGTAAAATATAGTGTTTTGTCGGATCGGTAGGGCTTTTAGCAACCGCTTTTATAACCTTCTTTTCAAGCAAATCATCTAAATCCCGCTGGGCTGTCCGGCGAATACACGAAGTGACTGACTGATAATCATTTACCGTTATTTTCCCATTCTGCAAAATAAACTTAACCGCTTTTTCCTGCCGAGCAGTAAGACCTATTTTCTTTATTTTCTGCAAAGCCGTATCGTTCTTAATAATCTCTTTGCCTTTACTCTGTATCTCTTTCATCTGCGAATGAAGCCCATTGACGAAATACTCAAGCCATCCGGTCATATCCATTTTATTCTTACGCACTGATTGAATAGAGGTGTAATATGCCGGACGGTTTTGATCGTAATATTCAGAGATAGTAAATAGCTTCTTAAAATCATAGCCTGTCTTATAAAGAATAAGCGTTGAAAGAAGCCGTGCCGTCCTGCCGTTGCCATCAATAAAAGGGTGAATATGGACAAACTGAAACTGGGCAATTCCTGCGGTCAATACAGGAGAGACTTCCTTGATATTTTCGTTTATCCATCCAACAAACTCCCGCATAAAATGAGGCACTTCTAACGGTGCCGGGGGAGTATAAATAATCTCTTTTGTGCGAGAATTGGCAACATAGTTTTGTATCTTTCTATAATCTCCGGGCTGAGCTTGCCCGCCACGGACACTACGGACAAGGATTTTATGAAGCTCCCGGACAAGCCCTTCTGATATAGGATCGTCTTTGCCAAGATACTTTGAAATGAAATCCATTGCCTTCTTATAATTGAGAAGCTCTTTTTCATCGTCACGACTGACACCTTTAACCTTTTTGCCCGCTAAAATATCCTGTGCCTGCTCAAGGCTTATCGCTGTACCTTCAATGTGCGTTGAGTGGTGAGACTCTAAAATAAGAGCCTGTGCCTGCATATCGCTAACCCAGTCATCCTTGAGATTAACGGCGTCAAGAAACCCCCGAACCCGCTCAATTTCAACCAGAGCCTTATTGATCTTCGTCGTTATAGTGTATTTCGGTTTAAATGGCATAATCGTTATTCTCCCTTTTGTAATATCCGGACAAACTCCGCTATTACCTTAAATTCTTCTTCGGAGACTTTTTTCAAGATAATATCTTTAAAATCCTTGTTTGCAGGGGAAAGGGTAATCTTTTTATGCTCCCATGTGCCGTCTTTGAAATATTTCTTTTCACTATGATACGTTTTGATGGTAAAACTTTGTTGTGTTTCCGGATCAGATAGCTTTTTGGACTCTACAAGTACAATCCCATGCCTTGAACCACCCCGCTCAAAACGAAACAAACACCAGCTTCCATCTGGAATTTTAGGCTCCATTGATCGCCCGACAACCTTAGCGATAAAATAAGCCTTGTCAAACTTCTTTCCTTTGTTCATCGGCTTCCAGCCGAGGACTTCCGGCGTTGCCTGCTCCCGGAAGGAAGTAGCAACCGCCTCAACCGTATAAATAGGTAAATGGTCATTAAATTCTAAATCCTTATCCATCTCGTCAGGTGATATAACATCACTGAAAAACAGATCGGATTTTTTAACTATCGTTTGCCCTGAAAATTGTATTTCTAGCCAATCACTCCAATCATTGCGCAAAGACTTTTCCCAGTCGTAAGCCCCTTGCAGATTGATAAGCCATTCCTTATTAACCTGTATGGCAATCCCGGCAAATAATTTCTTTTCAGGATTTTCTTTGATATATTTCTGCAAGGCTTCGGACTTTGCTTTTGTGTAAGTGCTTCCATCCTGATCGCCTTTGTCTTTTGTTTCAAATACACCGGTACGCCCATCATCGAACTTAACCAAATAGTCAGGATAAAACGTATGCAAAACACCTTTCGGATATTCGTATTTAATGCCGAAATAGTCTTTTTTGTTCTCGCCGTTTTTCCACCACCAGACAATATTCTTTTTATCAGCCTCTAAAAGCTCCTCAAACTCACGCTCAGGGCTTGATCTGTCAGCGTTAAGATAACAAGGCTCATAAACATATTTTTTCGCCTTTACCTTCTCATCAGAATGCTCATTATAAAAACTTTCTCTCGGTATCTCGAAATCATAAAACTGCTCGCTTTCTTCCGAACGCTTTAAAACCTCTTTTTCCCGGACACCCTTATATTCAGTAATCGTTTTTGATAAGATACGTTCAAATAAAACCCTGTTGCCGTTATGAACGAATATCTTCTGAACCATCATTGCTTCTTCATCCCAGTCACGAGAACCAAGATACTTTTGAAACCAGACATAAATCGTTGTTTTTACCTTCGGCACAGATCGTTTAACATTACGAAAAGAGCCGAGATTATTCTTTATGATCTGCTCAAACAACGCCTGTAAATCATTCCCTGCTATCTGCAACCGTGCTTTTTGCTCTGAGTCAATTATTCCGATAAGATCATCAAAAGACTTACCTTCAATCTTTGCGTCCTGTATTATTTCCTGCTCATACTTTTTGAGATCAAGAACGACGCCTTTTTTCTCAAGCAGTTTTTTATTCTCTCCAAAAAACTCCCGCTTTTTTATACCAAATTCCAAACAGGCTATCTTGTCAAACACCGGATCAAAACTCGCCGTAATATCACCGTAATCAACCCTTGAGCGGTAATAGGAGAGCAGTTTAATATCCTTGTAGCAATCCTTACGGACACCTTTTAAATGCTTAATGATATTCGGATTATATTCCTCACGTTTAACATGAATGCTCTGCACATTCGTGTAAATATAACCGATATTCAAAGGCTCACTGTCATAATGTTTAAGCTCCGGCATTCTTAAAATACGCCCGACCGTTTGAATTTCAAAAGTCTCGCTATGCGATTCTCTGAATTTAACCAGTATATGAGCCCTTGGGCAATCCCAGCCGGTATCAATCGCCTGTTTGAAGATAAGATACTCAATCTCATTATCCGGCTCTGCCACCCAGTCAAGAGTATCCGACTTCTGCTCGGCAAGCCATATCGCTAATTTCCTATTCTTTTCAGTAATGCTTTTCTTTGATAAAAACATCTTAACCGCTTCCATTTTATCTTTTCCAGCTTCAGCAGTAGGTATCTGAATAAGGACAAGCGGATTGATATTTGAGCCTTCGGCTTCAAACAATTCTTTAAGCTCCAAGCGTTTCTGGTATGCAGACTCAAGGACAACTTCTTGCGAGTCACTTTCGTCTTTAGCGATCTTGTCTATTTTCTCGTTGATAATAAGCTCTTTCTTAATAATACCCGCTTCAATAACATCTTTCGGCTCAACAAAAACATAACCAGCTGTATGCCTTGCCAAATCCTTTGGATCGGGATTGATTTTCGGAGTAGCACTCATTTCAAGGATAATATCAGCGTTGATCTCATCTCGAAGCTCGTTTGTCCGCTCGGCAGTCGCTCCGATATGGCTTTCATCAATAATAAGGATAATCTTTCTCTGCTCTCGTGTTTTAGAAAGAACATCACGGAAGTTTATTTTCTCGCCATCTTTCATTAAAATATTCTTCCAGTCGCCTGTCTTGCGTTCCTTTGAGCGTAGTTTTTCCCAGTTAACAACAACGACTTCATTCTTAACGATCCGCTCACGCCCGCCGGTAAATTCTTCCTCAACAAGTGATACTCTAGGAGCCCCGCCAAATATCCTCTCTAAACTGTGTTTACTCTGTAAATGCAGATTGCCTTTACCGACCGTCACCCAGACAAAACATATATCTTCGCCATCAAGCTCTCTTATAAGCTCCTCGATAAACTTCGCCGTCATAATCGTCTTACCGCTTCCGGTAGGGGCTTGAAACACACAGACCTTTTTCATGCCTTCTTTACTCAATAGCTCTTTAACTGTTGCGGTAATTTCATCAACCGCTTTTTCCTGATACTGTTTTAGATCAATATTCATAAATGCCCTCGTATATATCTAGTATTTTTTGCGGGATCGGCTCAAGAGATACGCCTTTCCATCCCCTGAAGTCCTTTTTATCCAACCCTAACGGATCAAATGTGAAACAGTACAAAATCTTTTTGCCTTTCATCTTATCAAGGTCTTTTTTAAGTGACTTTAATTCACCACGCTCAAGCGAATAATACACGCCCATTATGCGGTCATTATGCTTAAAGATACGGTAGTCATCCGTCTTTTTAACCTCGTCAAAAATGCTTTCTCGCAAACAAAGCATTTCCGTGCATTCCCGGGTAATGCGAACTTTGAGACTATCCTTGCCGATAGTGCTTTTCACAAAAGAGGTTTTGTAATACTTCAAACCTGCTTTTATTCCTGTTATTTCTGCATAGTCCTTATGTCCTTTAATAACGCTTTTAATGCGTGGATAGCAGACTTCCTGAGCAATACCATTTTCGTTATTCGTACAAAGAATAAATTTCCTGTTGCCATTATCTTCCTTGTTAAGCATAAGAACGGTGTGTCCTGTTGTCCCAGAGCCAGCAAAAAAATCTAAAACTAATGCATTTTTTCTTTCGTATAAAATAGGAGCAATACAATCGTATGTGTTATAAACAGATTTTGGAAAATCGAAATGATTATCAGGCACTAAGGCATGTACTAATTTTGTCCCATATTCAGCAGAGTCATATTTGCTATTTTGCCAGACTGTTCTTACAGTGCCATAGTTTTTTCCTATTTCAATTTCATATCGATCTTTCACCTTTTTAACTCGCAAAAAATCTTTTATTGATTCAACGCTTTGTCTTGCATATCTCCATTTTCTTTCAATCCCTTTTACATCAATAGGGTAAATATAATATTTACCATCTTTTTCATTTGTTTGTTTTTGGGGATGAAAATTATCTTTTGGTACCTCTCCAAAATCAATAACTTTATTTCCCTTGACAATAATTGGATAAAAACAATTTTGAGCATCTGTTCTCAAAGACTCTCCGCCCCAATTTCTTAAATTACTCCAATAAATTTCTTGTTCTGATAATTTGCGTCTGCCAATCACTTTTAATCCTTTCGGGAAAACAAATAAAGCAAACTCATTTGTATAGGAGAAATTCCGACCCTGCACACCCCTAGGATTATGAACAATAGTAATACAGTGCATTTCGCAATTACCAAATATTTCTTCAAGCAATAAACTTAGCCGATTAATTTCATTTTCATCTATTGCACAAATCAATACGCCATCTTCTCGCAATAGTCTTTTTGCAAGTTTTAATCTTTTTGACATTAAAGACAACCATTTGCTGTGACGGTAAGAGTCATCCTTATCAACATAATCGTTATTATATTTCCAGTTTTTAGCCCCAGTATTATACGGCGGATCAATATAGATAACGTCAATCTTACCTTGATGAGTGTAATTCAAAACAGATAAAGCATGATAATTGTCGCCTTCGATAAGGATATTGACCGGCTTTGACGGATCGGTCTTGATCGCTTTGCTTTTAACTTCTTTTAAAACTGGAAGGGCATTTTCCGCTTCTTTTTCAAACTGTTCTTTCGTGCGTTCCTCATCCCAAATCAGACCATATTTTTTGCGGGATTCGAGCTTCTCGATAACCTTTAAAAGTTCGTCTTTTGATAATTTTGAATAATCGTTTGCCATATTATTTTTGCTTCCGTGCTTTTAAAAATTTATCAATATGATACTGCTGTATCTTGTTCGGCTTTGTCTTACCTGTCATCCAACGGCTCACCGTGGAAAAGACAACGCCTATCTCGTCCGCAAGCTCTTGTTGCGTGATCCTGTTTTCTAAACGGTATAATTCAAGCTGTTTTATTAAGTCATCCATAATGATCCACTTACCCTTGAAAAGGGGAGTGACAACTTGTCCCCCACCTTTGTTATGTATTGTGCATTACTTGCATTGTACTGCAAAAATATATTTTGTTCAATAGCAAAGTTAATTTTTGCTACACTTTTGAAAGGCGACAACACGACACGGCGAATGTCGTATTTTTAGAGAAATTTGCAAGCAGTAGGCGAAAGGATAGGGCGAGATAAACGCTTATTTTACAGGTAGTTAGGCAAATATTGAGGCTTCGCAAGATTTTCTAAAAAACGCTTTACGACCACGACACGCATTTTTTATTTTACAATCACTGACAGAATGCCCCTCGCCCGACCCTCACACAAAGCCCCCTTCCAAGTACCTTTTTTATTTTGGATAAAACAAAGCCATTTACACGCTATCCGGTAAGGACTGGAGCTTTTTCAATATGGCGAGGTTTTGAAAAATTGACTTCTGGATAGATTTTTCATACCGCATGACTTTCTCGGCACTGTCACCACCAGGAAGCGAGCATATCATCCTGTTAACTTCTTCGGTGATCTTATTCTTGAGCTTTGACTGCTCGAGGTCATAAATCTTTCTTTTGTATTCTTCGTTGTGCTTTTCATATTCACCGGTTAAGACGCCTGTAATATCTCTGTCGTTATATTCAGCACGGTTAAGAATAGAGCGTAACTGCGGATGTTCAAGCTCGCCTTCCTCAAACTGCGTAAATTCATCACCCTGTAAAACTATGTATTTATTCGTCTTGATAACATTGTATAGGTCGTCAACAATGTCGCTTTCTATGCCGTCGCCTTCCCATGTGGGGGCGTCAAAGGTAACTTTGCCGTCGTCAAGGGCTTTGATATAGACAGTATTCCAGTCAAGGTGTCCTTGCTGTTCTTTAATCTCAGCGTCAAGCTCATCATTCGTCTTGTTTTCTTTATTGCCCATATAATCCTTTTTGTTGTAGTGATCATAAATCACCATATCAAGGTATTTGCGAATGCTCCCGGTCTCAAAGCGTAATACCCGACGTAACCGCCAGAAGTCAACGGCGATCTTCTCAACCAGCAAATGCTCCATCTGCCCGGAAGGATTAAGGCTTTTTGTAAGATTATAAAACAATTCCATATATTCTTCTTCATTTTCAGCACCATCACCGCTTGATATAATTAAGTCACTTGCAAATACACCGTGTTTAACCGCATTCCTTGCAACAATGGCTTTGCCTTCCTCAGTAACCGCACCTGTTGAAAGTAAAGCGTTCTTTTTATTAGCTTCTGTCTGTTTTTCACTCGTCATTGTAAAACCCCCTTCATTAAAATAATTCTTTTGCCTGTTTCGCTGTTATACCCATTTCACGAAACAATCTATCGAATTTATGACTCTCTTTTGAGCTTTCATAGGTGAGGTTATAACAATGCCTGCACCCGAAGTATTTACCGTTTCCTAAATGAAGCGATCCAACCCGGCGATTGCACGCCTTGCCGTTTACCACAAGGGGGCAGATAAACCACCACCGGCGACCCCCGAAATAACAAGGCGTCCAGTCAAGCCGTACTTTATAATCAAGCTCAGTCTTTTTATCCGTGTTCCTGTCGGTCTGTGTGTATTGAAAACGAATATATTCGTCACCCTCAACCGTTGATACTGTAAATCCGATACTGCCTGTCTTTTCACCGTTACGGCTCCAACTCATCCCGCCACCGTAGCAAACACCGCCGTTAAAGTATTTATGCTTATTGAGGAATTGCGTTGTGATCGTTTTGCATTCCTCAACTGTCCATCTACTTGAATAAGACCATCTACCCATAAAATATTTTTTCTCTCCAATTTTTTCCTAAATCAATAGGGGATTGTAACCTTTAAACAAGGCTGACAACCATACCTTCAAATATATCAAGTGCCTGTTTAACCACATCAGGAAGCAATCCTTTCGCAAGTAATCGGTCAACAAGCTCTTTTCTGTCCGTATCCGTTAGCTTTTCCCACTGCACCTTAAATGCTTGCTCAGTTCTCATGCGTTTAGCGTGATCGCCTTGCGTATTCATTCCCTTATACAACCTGACCATTTTATCCACCTTGCTTTCTTCTTGTTTTTTCGGATAACTTAAAAATGTGCGTCCTATGCGTCCCAAAACATCATCCATGACAACTGAGGGCGTATCGTGGGACGCTTGGGACATCTGTTTTACACTTATCGTATTTTTTGACGATTCTTTTATACCGACTAATCGAAATATGCGTTTTCTGTGTTCATGCCCGGAAACGCCTTGAAACATCACGCACGCAAACTTTCCGTCATTACTGATAATCAAATGATTGCCTTTTTTATCCTGCCCGGATTCAGCACAAGCGGGACAACGAGC
>Ga0307991_1001570_pt1 | contig 15924 bp, 9 predicted proteins | sample EllFjometagen131_FD_203146 | JGI IMG/M metagenome (GOLD analysis project Ga0307991, IMG submission 203146) | Marine microbial communities from Ellis Fjord, Antarctic Ocean - #131 | ecosystem: Environmental > Aquatic > Marine > Unclassified | place: Southern Ocean | collected 2014-10-08
TTTTATATCTTTGATATTCACACCGTCAATGATCACTTCTCCCTCCAGCACTTCAATAAATCGCGGCAGCAAATCAACAAAAGTTGATTTTCCCGATCCTGAGCGCCCTACCAATGCAATTGTTTTGCCTTTTTCAATAGTTAGACTAACATCTTTTAGCACTTTGTCTTTATCATATCGGAAAGAAACATTTTTGTAGGTTATCGATTTTTCAAAAAGCTCTTTTTGTAAAGCATCTTCTTTTTCAATTATTTCAATCTTCGCTTCCAAAATCTGATCAACCCGATCGGCGGAAGCCAAACCTTTAAGCAAATTGAAATAAGCCGTAGTGATAGATTTTGCAGGATTAATGATCTGAGAAAAAATTGCAAGGTAAGCAATTAAACCTGAAGGCGTTACGTTGCCAGTTCCTTCCAGCGCCATTTTACCACCATACCAGAGAACAATAACAAGAACCGTAATTCCAAGAAACTCGCTCAAAGGACTCGCCAGTTGTTGACGACGAAAAACACTCAAAAGCAACCGAGTATAGGATGTGTTTGAACCTTCAAATCGCTGCTTCATCTTTTTTTCCGCATTGAAGGCTTTGATAATCCTCAATCCGGCAAGAGCTTCTTCAACATGAGAAATAATCAAGCCTAACATCTCTTGTCCTTTTAAAGATGTTGATCTGAGGGTTTTTCCAATTCTTCCGATTAAGAGTCCACTTAAAGGCAGTAAAACAATAACAAAAAAAGTAAGATTAACGCTTATGGAAAAAAGGGCAAATAAATAAACAATGATTAAAATAGGATCGCGAAGCAGCATTTCAATTGAGCGGATAATCGATACTTCAATCTCCTGAACATCCTGCGACATTCTGCTAATAATATCTCCTTTTCTTTCTTCAGAAAAAAACCCGAGCGGAAGTGCCAGAATCTTATAATACAAAGTGTTTCTGATGTCTCTAACAACTCCTGTTCGTATTGGCAACATAAAATACTTGGTGGAATAATCAAACACATTTTTGAAAAGAGTGGCTAGAATTACAAGTAAGCCCACAAAAAAGAGGGCGTTTAGTTTTCCTTTTTGAACAATTATCTCGCTCATAAAGAAATTAAAATTATGAAGGAAAGAATTCAAATTTAATTCCCAGGGCACTGCGCTAGTGACAAGTTCAGTCTGATCGAAAAGAAGATTAAGAAAGGGCGCAATAAGTGCCAGTGTGGACACCGAAAAAATAGCTGTTAGCAACATAAATAAAACACTGACAGCCAAATTCCATTTATACGGAATTACATATTTAAATAATCTGGATAGTTTCTTCATTAAAATTTCTTCATTAATCTAAAAAAAATCTTGGCTTAAAAGCTTAAGATTCCGACATAGTTGGAAGGTGTAATTAGCTTCAATTCTATTTTTACCGCATCAGCAATATCCAGATTATCGATAAATGCATGAATTGTTTCCTTATTCATTTTTGTGTTTTTCCGTGTCAGTGCTTTCAAGGCTTCGTAAGGGTTTGGGTACTTTTCACGACGCAAAATAGTTTGTATCGCTTCGGCCACCACAGCCCAATTATTTTCTAAATCCTCGGCAATTTTATATTCATTTAAAATGAGTTTTTCCAGACCTTTCCGTAACGATTTGAATGCCAATAAACTATGAGCCAAAGGAACGCCTAAATTTCGGGTTACCGTAGAATCAGTTAAATCGCGCTGCAAGCGTGATATGGGAAGTTTTGCCGACAAGTGTTCAAAAATAGCATTGGCCATTCCAAGGTTTCCCTCTGAATTTTCAAAATCGATGGGATTTACTTTATGCGGCATAGCCGATGATCCAACTTCTCCCTTTTTAATTTTTTGCTTGAAATATTCCATCGATATATAGGTCCAGACATCTCTATTCAAATCAATTAAAATAGTATTGATTCGTTTTAAATTATCGAAAAAAGCAGCTAAATAATCGTAATGTTCAATTTGTGTTGTTGTTTGAAGTCGATATAAACCTAATTTATCTTTCACAAAACGATTTCCAAAATCGACCCAATTGACAGTTGGAAAAGCGACTGCATGTGCATTAAAATTCCCTGTTGCTCCGCCAAATTTTGCTCCAAAAGGAATCCGCTCAAGCATTTTTAGTTGTGCTTCGAGACGCTCAACAAAAACATACAATTCTTTACCTAATCGGGTAGGCGATGCCGGTTGTCCGTGAGTACGAGCTAGCATTGGTATTTTTTTCCACGATTTAGCACGTTGCTTCAATTCAAAAACCAACAATTTTAATTCAGGCAAAACTACATTTAGAAACCCCTCTTTTAGCGAAAGTGGAGTAGCCGTATTGTTAATATCCTGCGAAGTAAGTCCAAAATGAATAAACTCTTTAAATTCCGATAAATGAAGCTTATCAAAACGTTCTTTTATAAAATATTCAACGGCTTTTACATCGTGATTAGTAGTCTGCTCAATTTCTTTAATCTTCTCTGCGTCGGCTTCTGAAAACTTTTGATAAATGCGTCTTAATTCTTCATATTTTTCTTTAGATATTGCCTGAAGTTGAGGAAGAGGATATTCACACAATGCTATAAAATATTCTATTTCCACCCGAACGCGGTAACGAATCAAACCCTTTTCTGAAAAATAAGTGCTTAAATTTTCATTTTGAGAACGGTATCGGCCATCGATAGGACTTATAGCATTTAATGAAGATAAGATCATAGTTTATAATTTGGCGCAAAATTACAAAAGATTGCTCGATAAACGTGAATTCAAAAAAGATAAAATCGCCCAAAAGCAAATTATGTACCTCCAATATACGTCATTTGCGTTAAATATTTTATCTTTGAATCGATCAAATAAAAAAAGCATGATACAAGAAAATTTACTTGAATATTTCGAGGATAGCGTTAAGCTAAACTGGGAAAGAAAAGCATTGTCTAATTACGCAGGCAATACCTATTTGTACAAAGAGGTTGCAGAAAAAATCGCCCGTTACCATATTTTATTTGAAAAAGCGGGGATAGCAAAAGGGGATAAAATTGCGTTAATCGGAAAAAACTCTGCTGAGTGGGCTCTCAATTTTTTAGCTACTGTTAGTTATGGAGCAGTTGCTGTTCCAATTTTGCCTGATTTTAAAGCAAAAGATATTGTGAATATCGTAGAGCATTCCGATTCTAAACTCTTGTTTATTTCTGATTTCATCTGGCCTAATGTAAAAACCGAAAATTTTAAGGGTGTTTCTGCTATTTTCTCACTTGAATCCCTACAGTTAATTGCTGACTTTTCAGGCAATCATCTACAAATACTAGACGAATTAGATGGGGTATTCAAATCGCAATACCCTGATGGATTCAATGCCAATGTATTTAAAATGGCTAAAGTCACAAACGAAAAATTAGCTCTAATTAGCTATACATCTGGCACAACTGGATTCTCAAAAGGTGTAATGCTTAGTCATAATAGTTTAGCGGCAAATGTTAGGTATGCCCGGAATAATATGCCTCTACAAGCTGGCGAAAATACATTATCCTTCTTACCACTAGGCCATTCTTATGGTCTAGCTTTTGAATTATTATTTCCTTTTTCCGTAGGAGTACATATTACTTTCTTAACGAAGACTCCTTCGCCACAAGTAATAATGAAAGCTTTTGGCGAGATTAAACCAAATCTTATCCTTTCTGTTCCTCTAGTTATTGAGAAAATATTTAAGAATCAGATTGTTCCTCAAATCAATAAACCAATAATGAAGGTTTTGTTAAAGATTCCTGGAATTAATAATCTTATTTACAAGAAGATTTACGCAAAACTCAATCTTGTTTTTGGCGGAAATTTTAAGGAGTTAGTAATTGGAGGTGCTCCATTCTCTACTAAAGCAGAAACTTTCTTTAAAAGAATTGGATTCCCTTTTGCTATTGGATACGGAATGACTGAATGCGGTCCTTTAGTTTCTTATGCATCCTGGACGGAATTTAGACCTGGCGCTGTTGGAAAACCTGTAGATACTTTAGAAGTAAAAATTGATTCTTCAGACCCTATAAATGTCATTGGTGAGATTCTATTAAAAGGCGAAAACATAATGGAGGGCTATTATAAAAATGAAGAAGCCACTAAAGATAGTTTTACTGAAGATGGATGGTTAAAAACTGGGGATTTGGGCCATTTAGATAAAGATGGATTCATCTATATAAAAGGAAGAAATAAAAACATGCTTTTAGGGCCTTCTGGTCAGAATATTTATCCCGAGGAACTTGAAACTATTTTAGCCGGCAAACTTTATGTTTTAGAATCATTGGTTATTATGCGAAAGAATAAAATTACAGCATTGGTTTATCCTAATATGGATAAAGCGAAAAAGAATAAATTAAGTATGGATGCTGTAGAAAAAATAATTAAAGATCATCGTAAAGAAATCAATAAACATGTTCCAGCGTATATGCAAATAGCAGAAATCGAGATACGCGACAAGGAATTTGTAAAAACACCTAAACAAAGTATTAAAAGATACTTATATCAAGAAGATTAAATCAAAAAAAAAGCTGCTTCAAATTGAAGCAGCTTTTTTTTATTAGGCTTGAGCCGTAGGCCCTCCCAAAGTAAAAGGAATTCCTCCATCACCTTTCGATTCTTTAATTGGGCCATTTAAAGCTTCAAACTTTTTAATGTTTTCGGCTAAAGCTTTATAAAGACGTTTGGCATGTTCAGGTGTTAAAATAATACGCGATTTTACTTTCGCTTTTGGTACTCCCGGCATCATTTTCACAAAGTCCACCACAAATTCGGCGTGAGAGTGTGTAATGATTGCCAAATTGGAATAAATTCCCTCAGCAATTTCATCACTAAGTTCAATATTTACTTTATTCTCTTTTATTTGATCTGCCATTTTATTAAGTATTTAGATTTGTTCAGATACTTCTTCTCTTGAATCGATTAAAGTCTGATACTCCTCTTTTGAGCCAACAATCAAATTTCCATATTCACGTAAACCAGTTCCTGCAGGAATTAAGTGGCCAACAATTACATTCTCTTTCAGACCCATTAACGTATCACGTTTGGCTCCAATAGCAGCATTTGTAAGCACTTTGGTTGTCTCCTGGAAAGAAGCAGCCGAAATAAAACTCTTTGTTTGCAAAGACGCTCTGGTAATACCTTGTAATACCTGACGGCCGGTAGCCGGTTGAGCTTCGCGTGCAACGATTAGTGTTTTATCTTTACGCTTCAATACTGAATTTTCGTCACGAAGTTTACGAGCAGTAATCATTTGTCCGGCAACATAATTTTCAGAATCACCTGGTTCTTCAACTACTTTTTGTCCAAATATACTGTCGTTTTCTTCTAAGAAATCAACACGATTAATCAACTCATTTTCAAGAAATTTAGTGTCACCTGGATCATCAATTTCCACTTTACGCATCATTTGACGAACAATAGTTTCAAAATGTTTGTCATTGATTTTCACACCTTGTAAACGATACACTTCCTGAACTTCGTTCACGATATATTCCTGAACTTTCATTGGTCCTTTAATCGCTAAAATATCGGCTGGTGTCATTGCGCCATCAGACAATCTTGTTCCGGCTTTAACAAAGTCGTTTTCCTGTGCCAAAATTTGCTTTGAAGTAGAAATCAGGTATTTTTTCTCTTCACCTGTTTTAGAAGTAATAATTACTTCCCTATTTCCTCTTTTCAGCTTTTTACCAAAAGAAACAACACCATCAATCTCAGATACTGTTGCAGGATCGGATGGATTTCTCGCTTCGAATAACTCGGTAATTCGTGGAAGACCACCCGTGATATCGCCTGAATGACCTGTAGCACGTGGAATCTTAACAAGAATATCACCTGCATTAATGCTTTTCTTATCATCAACAACAATGTGAGCACCAACAGGAATATCGTAGCTTTTGATTATTTCGCCTTTAGTATTCTTAATATGAATAATCGGATTTAGAGCCTTGGATCTATTTTCAATAATTACTTTATCCTGATAACCTGTTTGTTCATCCGATTCAACGCGATAAGTAACACCTTGTTCTATATTCTCGAATTGGAGCTTTCCTTTCACCTCAGAAAGTACAACAGCATTATATGGATCCCAATCGCAGATAATATCTTCTTTACCAACTTTTGAACCATCGTTAAAATAAAGTTTTGATCCATAAGGAATATTTGCAGATGCTAACGCGATACCTGTTTTCTCATCAACAACCTTCATCTCTGCAGATCGTCCAACAACAATTTGGTATTTCTTACCGTCTTTATCTTCGTAATCAACAGTCCGAAGTTCTTCAATTTTCAGTTTTCCTTCATGTTTTGCTTCAATACGAGATGAAGTAGCAATGTTACCAGCTGTACCTCCAACGTGGAATGTACGCAAAGTTAACTGAGTTCCAGGCTCTCCAATCGATTGAGCAGCAATAACACCAACTGCTTCTCCTTTTTGAACCATTCGGCCCGAAGCCAGGTTTCTGCCATAACATTTTGCACAAACACCTTTCTTGCTTTCGCAAGTAAGTACGGAACGAATTTCAACCGATTCAATTGAAGAATCTTCAATCAAATGAGCAAGTTCTTCTGTAATTTCCTGTCCTGCACCCATAATTAATTCATTGGTGCGTGGATTATAAATATCATGTAAAGTAACACGACCCAGAATTCGCTCATAAAGTGTTTCAACTACTTCTTCGCTTTTCTTTAAAGCGTTAGTGGTTAAACCTCTAAGCGTTCCGCAATCTTCTTCCGAAATAATAACATCTTGAGCCACATCAACCAAACGACGGGTTAAGTAACCAGCATCAGCTGTTTTAAGCGCCGTATCGGCCAAACCTTTACGTGCACCGTGAGTAGAAATAAAATACTCAAGAACAGAAAGACCTTCCTTAAAGTTAGAAAGAATTGGATTTTCAATAATTTCACCTCCAGAAGCACCAGACTTTTGTGGTTTCGCCATCAATCCACGCATACCAGACAGCTGACGAATCTGTTCTTTAGATCCACGAGCTCCAGAATCAAGCATCATAAAAACAGAATTAAATCCTTGTCTGTCTGTAGATATTTCATTCATCAAAGTATGAGTAAGATGAGAGTTTGTATGTGTCCAGATATCAATAATCTGATTATAACGTTCAGTATTGGTAATGAAACCCATATTGTAGTTATTCACAACTTCTTCTACTTCTTCATTAGCTTGTTTAATCAATACTTTCTTAGCTTCTGGAATAACAACATCGCCTAAGTTAAACGATAAGCCACCAGTAAAGGCCATATTGAATCCCATTGTTTTAATATCATCTAAGAATGCAGCTGTTTTAGCTGTACCAACAACTTTTAACACATCGCTGATAATATCGCGCAATGAGCGTTTTGTAAGTAGTTCGTTCACATATTTATATCCTTCAGGCACTACCTGATTGAATAATACGCGACCAACTGTTGTTTCAATAGTATGATTTACAGGTTCACCATCCACCATATCATCTACTTTAACATAGATAATAGCATGAAGATCCACTGCTTTTTCGTTGAAAGCAATAATAACTTCTTCGGGGCCATAAAACTTAAATCCTTCTCCTTTTACAGGATTAGATTCAATACTTTTACGAGCTTTAGTCATATAATACAGACCTAAAACCATATCCTGAGAAGGAACTGTAATAGGAGCACCATTAGCAGGATTAAGAATATTATGCGAAGCAAGCATTAACATCTGTGCTTCAAGAATTGCAGCGTTTCCTAAAGGTACGTGAACAGCCATCTGGTCACCATCAAAGTCGGCATTAAAAGCCGTACAAACCAATGGGTGTAACTGAATGGCTTTACCTTCAATCAATTTTGGCTGGAAAGCCTGAATACCCAAACGGTGCAATGTTGGAGCACGGTTAAGCATAACTGGATGCCCTTTAAGGATATTTTCAAGAATATCCCAAACAACAGCATCTTTACGATCAACAATTTTCTTTGCAGACTTAACTGTTTTTACGATACCACGTTCCATTAACTTACGAATAATGAATGGCTTAAATAGCTCTGATGCCATTCCTTTTGGCAATCCACATTCGTTAAGTTTTAGGTTTGGACCAACAACAATTACCGAACGACCAGAATAATCGACACGCTTACCCAATAGGTTTTGACGGAATCGACCTTGCTTACCTTTTAAACTATCACTAAGTGATTTTAAAGGGCGGTTAGCTTCGGTTTTTACAGCATTGGCTTTTCTTGAATTATCAAATAACGAATCAACCGCTTCCTGAAGCATACGCTTTTCGTTACGCATAATTACATCGGGAGCCTTAATTTCGATCAATCGTTTTAAACGATTGTTACGAATAATTACTCGGCGATATAAATCGTTTAAATCGGAAGTTGCAAAACGACCACCATCTAAAGGCACCAAAGGGCGCAGTTCGGGTGGAATTACAGGAACAACTTTAACAATCATCCATTCCGGACGATTCTCTATTCTTCCTTGTGCATCTCTGAATGATTCATACACTTGTAAGCGTTTTAATGCATCCAGTTTACGTTGTTGCGATGTTTCAGTATTTGCTTTGTGACGTAGTTCGTATGAAACCTTATCCAAATCCAAATTTGCTAATAAATCGTACAATGCTTCTGCACCCATTTTTGCAACAAATTTTTCAGGATCACTATCGTCAAGATGTTGATGCTCTGTTGGAAGCGAATCAAGAATATCGAAATACTCTTCTTCAGTTAAGAAATCCAATCTTTGCAAAGGTTCTCCCTCAGCATTTATAGCTTTACCAGGATTGATTACAACATAACGCTCGTAATAAATAATGGTATCAAGCTTTTTGGATTGCAACCCAAGTAAGGCTCCAATTTTATTTGGTAAAGAGCGGAAAAACCAAATATGAGAAACAGGAACAACTAACTTAATGTGTCCCATTCTTTCTCGACGTACTTTCTTTTCTGTTACTTCAACTCCACAACGGTCGCAAACAATCCCTTTATAGCGGATTCTTTTATATTTACCACAGTGGCACTCATAATCTTTTACAGGTCCGAAAATTCGTTCACAGAACAAACCATCGCGCTCAGGCTTGTAAGTTCTATAATTGATGGTTTCGGGTTTTAACACTTCACCACTTGATTGCTCAAGGATTTGCTCTGGTGAGGCTAAACTTATCGTTATATTTGAAAAGCTGTTTTGTGTAAGATTTGTATCTTTTCTAAAAGCCATAAATCAAATTTTATTTAAAGTAAATATGTTTCCCGCCAAAGACGGGAAACCAAATATTATTAATCAAAAGTTATGCTTAATCCAAGGCCTTTCAATTCGTGAACTAACACGTTGAAAGATTCTGGAATTCCAGGAGTAGGCATAGGGTCACCTTTTACAATAGCTTCATAAGCTTTTGCGCGGCCAACAACATCATCCGATTTAACGGTTAGGATTTCCTGTAGGATATTAGCCGCTCCAAATGCTTCAAGCGCCCAAACTTCCATCTCTCCAAAACGCTGACCACCAAATTGGGCTTTACCTCCAAGAGGCTGTTGCGTAATTAATGAGTAAGGGCCTATTGAACGAGCGTGCATTTTATCATCAACCATATGGTGAAGTTTAAGCATATAGATATAACCTACTGTTGCAGGCTGATCAAAACGCTCTCCCGTTCCCCCATCATGAAGATAAACACGACCATTTTCCGGTAATCCGGCTTCGCGAACATAATCGTTGATTTGGTCTAAGGTTGCACCATCAAAAATTGGAGTTGCAAATTTCTTACCCAATTTAATACCTGCCCAACCTAAAACAGTTTCGTAAATCTGTCCAAGGTTCATACGTGAAGGTACACCCAATGGGTTAAGAACAATATCAACAGGAGTTCCATCAGCTAAGAAAGGCATATCTTCTTCACGTACAATACGTGAAACAATACCTTTATTACCGTGACGTCCCGCCATTTTATCACCAACTTTAAGTTTACGTTTTTTAGCTACATAAACTTTGGCCATTTTAACAATACCTGTTGGTAATTCATCACCAATAGTTGCCTGCACTTTCTTACGGTTTAAATCTCCAAGCCTTTCCTTATATTTTAAAGAGTAATTATTGATTACTTCTTTAATCATATTGTTTTTGCTTGTATCCGTAGTCCAGCCATTTGGATTTATTAATAAGAAATTCAATCCTGTTAAAAGTTTTTGAGTAAACTTTGTTTTTTTAGGAATTAGAACCTCATTATAGCCATCGTAAACACCTTGTGAGGTTTTACCGCTAACCAAAACAGTTAGTTTATCAACCAATTTAGATTTTAATTCAGCTACATCCTTAGTAAAATCTTCTTCCAGAGCTTGCAAGATTTCTTTGTCCTTACTTTTAGCACGACGATCTTTCATATTTCTGGAGAATAGTTTTTTATCAACTACTACACCAATTAATGAAGGAGGCGCTTTTAAAGAAGCATCTTTTACATCGCCAGCTTTGTCACCAAAAATAGCACGTAAAAGTTTTTCTTCAGGTGTTGGATCACTTTCTCCTTTAGGAGTAATTTTACCAATTAAAATATCACCAGCACTAATTTCTGCACCAATACGAATAATACCGTTTTCGTCTAAATCTTTAGTTGCTTCGGCGCTAATATTCGGAATATCGCTTGTTAATTCTTCCAGTCCACGTTTTGTTTCACGAACATCTAAAGAAAACTCTTCGATATGTATGGAAGTAAAAATGTCTTCTTTTACAACTTTTTCAGAAATTACAATAGCATCCTCAAAATTATACCCTTTCCAAGGCATAAAGGCTACCATCAAGTTCCTACCTAAAGCTAATTCACCATTTTTTGTACCATATCCTTCGCAAAGTACTTGTCCTTTTATCACTTTATCGCCTTTGCGAACAATTGGACGAAGATTGACACTCGTATTTTGATTGGTTCTTAAGAATTTAGACAATAAATAGGTTTTCAAATCGTCGTCGAAACTAACTAATTGCTCATCACTATCGCGCGAATAGCGGATAATAATTTTTTGAGCATCAACATATTCAACAACGCCATTACCTTCTGCATTGATAAGCACACGGCTATCTCTGGCAACATCACCTTCAATTCCGGTACCTACAACTGGAGCATCAGCATTTAACAAAGGAACCGCTTGACGCATCATGTTCGATCCCATCAAAGCACGGTTGGCATCATCGTGCTCGAGGAAAGGAATTAATGAAGCTGCAATAGATGCAATCTGATTAGGAGCTATATCTATTAAGTCAATCTTTTCTTTTTCAATAATTGGATAATCTGCTAATGATCTGGCTTTTACGCGCCTATTAACAAACTCTCCATTGTCTTCCATAATAGTAGTGGCCTGACAGATGATTTTATTTTCCTCTTCTTCGGCACTAAGGTAAATAGGTTTAGCTTCTATTTGAGCTTGACCTTCCTTAACTTCTAGATATGGAGTTTCAATAAAACCAAGTTTATTGATTTTAGCATACACACAAAGTGATGAGATAAGACCAATATTTGGTCCTTCAGGTGTTTCGATAGTACACAAACGACCGTAGTGCGTATAGTGAACGTCACGAACCTCAAAACCAGCTCTTTCGCGAGATAAACCTCCCGGGCCTAAAGCAGAAACACGACGTTTATGGGTAATTTCAGACAAAGGATTTGTCTGATCCATAAATTGCGATAACTGGTTTGTTCCAAAAAAGGAATTAATAACCGATGATAATGTTTTTGCATTGATCAAATCGGTTGGAGTAAACACCTCATTATCACGTACATTCATACGCTCGCGAATGGTACGCGCCATACGAGATAAACCTACACCAAATTGTTGATATAATTGTTCTCCTACAGTTCTAACACGTCTGTTACTCAGGTGGTCAATATCATCCACTTCCGTTTTTGAATTGACTAACTGAATCAGGTGTTTTATGATAAAGATAATGTCTTCTTTCGTTAGCACTCTAACATCCAGACTAGTATCTTGTTTAAGTTTTTTATTGATACGATAACGACCAACTTCACCCAAATCGTAGCGAGAGTCGGAGAAAAATAATTTATCAATAATGCCACGAGCCGTTTCCTCATCTGGTGGCTCAGCATTACGTAATTGGCGGTAGATATATTCTACTGCCTCTTTTTCGTTATTGGCGGTATCTTTATTTAAAGTATTAAAGATGATAGCATAATCTTTACTATTGATATCGTCGCGGTGAATGAAAATAGTTTTAATTCCTGCATCAACTATTAAATCGATATGATCTTTATCTAATTCTACTTCACGTTCGATAAGGACATCCGTTCTTTCAATGGAAACAACTTCTCCGGTATCTTCGTCAACGAAATCTTCAATCCATTTACGAACTACTCTAGCTGCTAACTTACTGCCAACAACTTTTTTCAAACCTGTTTTAGAAACTTTAACCTCTTGAGCCAGGTCAAAAATTTCAAGAATATCTTTATCACTTTCAAAGCCAATAGCTCTTAAAAGTGTTGTTACCGGAAGTTTTTTCTTCCGATCGATGTAAGCGTACATCACATTGTTGATGTCCGTTGAAAATTCCATCCACGAACCTTTGAAAGGAATAATTCGAGCCGAATACAATTGAGTACCGTTTGCGTGACGATGCTGTCCGAAGAAAACACCAGGTGAACGATGCAATTGAGAAACAATTACTCGTTCTGCCCCATTGATAATAAAAGTACCTTTTGGAGTCATATAGGGAATCATTCCCAAATAAACATCTTGTATGATAGTTTCAAAATCTTCGTGGTCAGGATCGGTACAGTAAAGCTTTAATTTGGCTTTTAAGGGAACATTATACGTTAATCCTCTATACACACACTCATCCATTGAGTATCTGGGAGGGTCAACAAAATAATCTAGGAATTCTAGAACAAAATTATTTCTTGCATCGGTGATAGGAAAGTTCTCGCTAAATACTTTGAACAATCCTTCGTTGCTACGGTTTTCCGGATTGGTCTCCAACTGAAAAAATTCCTGAAAGGATTTTAGCTGAATATCAAGAAAATCGGGGTAGTCAACATGAATTTTTGTCGACGCAAAGTTGATTCTATCAGAAATTATATTTGCCAAGGTTTAAAATTTTTAAGGTTAAATTAACTGACGAAAAAAGACGACTGAATAATACGACGAAAAATAGACACCTCAGGATTGACCCTGCTTTGTCTATTCTCCGTCAATGACTTACGTAGTTTGACCTACGGAAAGTCTTATTTAACTTCTACTTCAGCTCCAGCATCTTCTAGAGCCGCTTTCAATGCTTCAGCTTCGTCTTTAGTTACACCCTCTTTTAAAGGAGCTGGTGCACTGTCAACTAATCCTTTAGCTTCTTTAAGTCCTAAGCTAGTTAATTCTTTAACTAGTTTAACAACTGCTAATTTTGAAGAACCAGCGGCTTTCAAGATAACATCAAAAGATGTTTGCTCTTCTTCGGCGGCATCGCCACCAGCTGCGGGACCAGCAACTGCAACTGCAGCAGCAGCAGGCTCGATACCATATTCTTCCTTCAAAATTCCAGCTAATTCATTTACTTCTTTAACAGTTAAATTAACTAATTGTTCTGCAAAAGCTTTTAAATCTGCCATTTTTTATTGTATTTAATTTGTTTACTTAATTTGTTTATTAAAATTTACTTGGTCTAATCTATGCGGAGCGTTCCGACAAAGTTTTTACAACACCAGATAGAATGTTTCCGCCAGATTGAAGGGCAGAAATAACATTCTTAGCTGGAGATTGCAATAATGCCACTAAATCACCAATCAGTTCGTCTTTCGACTTGATACCGACTAATAGCTCTAGTTCTTGATCTCCAATATAGATAGACTCTTCGACATAAGCACCTTTAAGGATAGGCTTATCACTTTTCTTTCTGAATTCTTTTATCATTTTTGCTGGAGCATTTCCAACATCAGAAAGCATAAGAGAAGTACCGCCTTTTAACACCTCAAATAAGGGCTCAAAGTCTTTGTTAGATTTCAACATTGCTTTTTTAAGCAATGCGTTTTTAACTACGACCAATTTAATGTTATTCTTAAAAGCGAGGCGTCTCAAGTTGCTAGTTGTTTCAGCATTCAATCCTGAAATATCAGTTAAATAGATATGGGGATTATCTGAGAGAATCGTTTCTAACGAATTAATTAACAGGTCTTTTTCTTCTTTCTTCATACTATAAATCTCCTTTATAGGTTTTACCGAAAACGATCACGATTATAAGGTAATAGATTTAGGATCGACCTGAATTCCAGGGCTCATGGTACTCGACAAGAAGATACTTTTAACATAAGTACCTTTAGAAGAAGCGGGTTTCATTCGAATAATAGTAGAAAGGAGCTCTCTGGCATTTTCTTCTATTTTTTCACTTTCAAACGATATTTTTGCTACTCCGGCATGTACTATACCAAATTTATCAACTCTAAAGTCAATTTTACCAGCCTTTACTTCCTGAACAGCTTTTCCAACTTCCATAGTAACCGTACCGGTTTTAGGATTTGGCATTAAGCCTCTAGGACCAAGAATTCTACCCAATGCCCCAACTTTTGGCATTACACTAGGCATGGTGATCACCACATCGATATCCGTCCAACCGCCTTTAATCTTGGCGACATAATCGTCTAAACCAACATAATCAGCTCCGGCTGCCTTCGCTTCTTCTTCTTTATCAGGTGTACACAATACCAACACGCGAACAGTCTTTCCTGTTCCATGAGGCAATGCAACGGTACCACGAACCATTTGGTTTGCTTTCCGAGGGTCTACACCTAAGCGAACGTCCACATCAACAGAAGAATCAAAGTTGGTGTTGGTAATTTCTTTTACAACACCACAAGCTTCTGCTAAAGAATAAACTTTTTCGCGATCGAATTTCGCTAAAGCTTCTTTTCTTTTCTTTGTGATTTTACCCATTTTGTTTTTAATTTAATAAAATACCGATTAACGATATTAGTTTACGGCATAAGGATTCTTACCACTAATTTTAACACCCATGCTTCGTGCAGTTCCTGCAACCATGCTCATGGCAGATTGTAATTCGAAGGCATTCATGTCAACCATTTTACCTTCGGCAATTGCCTTTACTTGATCCCAGTTGATGCTTGCAATTTTAATCCTATTAGGCTCAGCAGAACCCTTTTTGATTTTTGCAACATCCATAATCTGAACAGCAACAGGTGGCGTTTTAAGGATAAAGTCAAACGACTTATCTTTATACACAGTAATAATAACGGGAATAACTTTTCCTGCTTGTTCTTGTGTACGCGCATTGAACTGCTTACAAAACTCCATAATATTCACTCCTTTTGAACCTAATGCAGGTCCAACGGGTGGTGATGGGTTAGCAGCTCCTCCTTTAATTTGCAGTTTTATTAATCCACTGATTTCTTTAGCCATCTTTTACGTAGATTTTCTAAAAGATTAAAAAATATATTGACTCTTATTCCTTAGCAACTTGCATAAACCCAAGTTCAAGTGGTGTTTTTCTACCAAAAATCTTCACCATCACTTTAAGTTTTCTTTTCTCCTCATTGATTTCCTCGATAACTCCAGCAAAGCTGTTAAATGGACCATCGATCACAGTAACAGTTTCACCTACAATAAAAGGAACACTAAATTCTTCACCTTGTTCACCTAATTCATCCACTTTGCCTAAGATTCTTTTAACCTCAGATGGACGTATAGGATCTGGTTCGCCTTTAGTTCCCAAAAAGCCAATCACATTTGGTACGCCTTTAATCATATGCTGAATTTCACCTTCTAATGAAGAAACTTCAATTAACACATAACCTGGAAAGAAATTGCGTTCTTTTACAATTTTTTTTCCACTACGTACCTGATAAACTTTTTCGGTTGGGATAAGTATTTGTGAAATATTATCCTGGATGTTGAGACGGCGGATTTCACTCTCTAAATATTCTTTCACCTTCTTTTCCTTGCCGCTAACGGCCCGAACTACATACCA
>Ga0307991_1001571_pt1 | contig 15923 bp, 9 predicted proteins | sample EllFjometagen131_FD_203146 | JGI IMG/M metagenome (GOLD analysis project Ga0307991, IMG submission 203146) | Marine microbial communities from Ellis Fjord, Antarctic Ocean - #131 | ecosystem: Environmental > Aquatic > Marine > Unclassified | place: Southern Ocean | collected 2014-10-08
GGAATGTTATGAAGCTGGGAGTGATATATTCATTGAGAAACCTATGAGTTTAATAACTTTAATTAGCTCAATAAATGATTTATTAAATAAAAAGTAAAAAAAATTGATATTTTGCTAATCAATCAAAAAATATTTTACATTTGCATCCTCAAAAATACGGGGTATGGCCCAGTCCGGTTAAGGCGCCTGCTTTGGGAGCAGGAGACCGCAAGTTCGAATCTTGCTACCCCGACGTTGATACAGAGAGAGTTACATTAGGTTGTGACTCTCTTTTTTTGTCTGGTTAAACTTTTAGTTAACTTTTACCGCCTTAAAAGAAGTTGCCTCAAACACCTTCTACATCTATCTTTTATGTAATTTCTCATAAACTTGCTCATACATACTTTTTTGTTCATCATTTGAAGTAATTAATAGTCTATTAATTCAATAATTTAGACTTTAAAAAGCTAGCAAGGCTATTTGCTGAGAACAAAAGAAGGCATAAACTTGTATTGAAAGAAGATTACCTTACTATGAGGAATGTTACTGTTGCAATGCATATCAATGCACTTGATCCGAGAATAATCATTAATAAGAGAACATTGATGTTGTTAATAATTGCTTGAAATAATACACCTCAATCATATATTCAATATTACTCTAATTGCACTCTATTATAAGCGCTATAGACATTACTTTCATTTATGGTGCAATGTATCCACTTATGTGGAGCACTAACCCTTAGAATTTCAACTAGTAATTATCGGAGAATATTTTGATGTACTATTTTCTATAAATGAATTGGATATTTGATTTATAGAAAAGTCATATCCAGAATTAATGTATTCAGTGATTATGTTCAGTCCTCTTTAATTTATCTTATATAAGAGAAAAATCAAGCCAATAAAGGCATGTATTGTATACAATATTATAACTACACCCATGAAGAACATCAATGTGATCTTTTCTATTCTCTAGAGTTAGAGTGGTGCACGTTCAGCAACACTACAAAACTATTGATTATCTATCATTAGATCTAATATTAAGTAAGAGATTAACTACCATTCAATATAATGTCATAGTAGAGTAACAGTTTTCTTCTTTTTTTGGAATCTGAGTTATGGATGAATTGTAATTCTTTTGCCGACAAAACACTAACCATACTAAATCATCTAGAATACCTGATTTACAAAAACTAAATCTTCTCAATTTCCAGTGCTTCTTTAATAAAATCAACTGTATGATGTAGCTATGTTTTGTTAGTATATGTTGGGTAAGGTAATGATTGGCAACACACTTCTAAACCTCTGTCTTTATTTCTCATAAACATCTATTAATAATTCTCAGAAAGGTTTGTCAAGGGCGCTGCCATTAGGTAGGCTTGTGTGTTGGACAGCGTTTATATACCCTTTATAAATCTTTTTGAGATATTACTTTTGTGCGTGAGAAGTAAAGACACTAACGCTTTCTCTACTTTACTAACACTTCATTATCAAAAGAGAGAATTACCTCACATAGAAAGATTATAATGTTATTCAATAGTACCGTAGAGTAAGAAAAAGCATACTTAGAATGTATAAAAAACCAAATGTTATAATGTGGTCTAATCTGTAGATTATTGTAAGTCCTCTTTTATTTATACATATAAAGGGTAAGACCTTAAACCGACAAGTCATTATACAGGTCAATACTATACATTAGTTGATAAGAGAGACAGAACTAATGCATACACTCTTTGGTAGGTAGCTTGTAAGACTTTTGAATACAAAAACATCTGTTAATGTTAAGTGATTAATCCATCATCTGCAAATGAGAAATATGCTTCTGAGGTTAAGATTATGTGATCTAGAAGTTGCAATTCTAGGAATTTACCTGCCTTCACTATTCTCTTAGTAAGTTCTAGATCCTGCTCACTTGGTTCAAGATTACCGGATGGATGATTGTGAGCCATAATGAAGCTTGAAGCACTGGCCTTCAGGGCTATACCGAAAATAACCTTTGCATCAACCACAGTTCCCGACATACCTCCAAGAGATATCCTAGACCAGCCCATGATCCTGTTGGATCTATTCAAATAGATAACCATAAAAGATTCCACATGGTCGATCTTGCCTACTTTCCAATTAATTCTAAAGTAGTTTGCTGCATCATCAGAACTTGAAACTTTAACCATTTCATGGTATTCGACTTGACGTCGGTAATAAACCTCGATCTCTGATACTTTAGAGTAAATCCTTCGCATGTCAAATGGTTTGCTTTTAGTTAATGTTGACATAAATGATTGCTCTTTGCCCAAGAGACTTGTAATGGTATCTGGCACACCGTTAATAAAACAAAGGCTGGCCAGCCGAGAATAATTAGTGTAGCTACATAAAGAACCTGATAATTAACAAGGATTAGTGAAAGGTTATATACTCAATCATTATTTTAAGAAAAGAGATGAAGTATTAGTCTGTCACACTCTTGTTATCATCGAACATGGGGGGAGATTAAGGGAAGGATAGGTTTTCAAAGTACACACATATAAAGTTTTGATAATTGTGGTATATATACAATGCTAAGAATCAATGATGTTAAAGTGGGCTATAATTATATTGAGTTTTAATACTTGAGGGGGGCGGGGGGTCTTATTGGAAGAGTAAAAAAATATAATATTATTAGTAACTACTCTCCTTATTGCTACAATAGCCTTAATATATGACTGAGAGACACAGAATAAGCATATCGCTTAAATAAAGCACTCTGATATGGATTAGATGGAGCACTTTTATTCTATGACCTAATAAAGGAATAAACAAAAACACATGAATAATTTATTGACTTTTAATATAGAATCTGTATATTTGGGGATTAGCATTAACTACTCAAAAACCATAGACATGTTTACACATATAGCAAAAACAGATTTTAGTAGGTTCAAGAATCCATTAGATGAAATGTATGAAAACTAGATTACTTAGTAAAAGTACACAATACGTGCCAACATGGCGTAATAAACATACCTTTGAGAGTTTGGGTAACGAAGAAATAAGTGTAAGAGTAAATATGCACTATTGTGGTGCATTGAAAAAAAGGAGACATAGTTAATTTAATTTTTGTTATAATATCATTAAAATTATATTTATTACAAATGACTGAAATTTATAGATTAAGACCTGCAAATGACAAAACTATTGAAGAATTACTAGAACCTTATTTTTGGTTCTCTAGACCATCAGAATATAAAGATATTGAGGATGCAAATGTTTTTTCATTTATAGAAAACAATGAAAGCATAAAGCAATCATTTATTCGTTTATTTGGGAATTACGACAAAATTTTAGAGCAATCAAAATTTGTTGGTATTTGTTGCTTTACAAAAATATTGCCTGAAATATATATATGGCGCAGATTTCCCAAAGGACATAATGGAATTTTTATTGCTTATGACAAAGATATCATTGAAAAACATTTCAAATCTACTTATGGATTAGATAATTGTTTTAAAAAAATTGAATATTTAAGCAATCCAACTTTATTTGATAATTTTAGTAATTATGATATCCTCTGGGAGGAAACAAAGAAAAGTAAATTATATAAATCATTACGTGAAATAGAAAAAGACGATAAATTAAGAGATGAATTATTTTTAAAAATGTTTACAAAACTAAATGAAACATTTTCTTTTCAAAAAGAACTTCGAATAATACTTGGAAGCAGGAATATTCCAGATAAATCGGAAGATATAATAGGATATAAAATACCTATACCAAAAGATGCAATTCTAGGTGTTTACACACAACCCCAAACTCCGACTAAAACAATAAATAAAATTAAGAAAGTAAATATAGAAATTCATAAACTTAACAAAAACGATTAAAAATGAAAAAAATAATTTTAGCATTAGCATTCGTCAGTATTGTTTTTTCCTCTTTTGCTCAAAAAACAGCATTAGAATTATTAAACGATAAAATATCAGAAACAATAAGAGGCGAAATCCCAAAATATTCTGATTTTGGCTCATATCATATTTTAGATAAGGTTGCTATTCTTGATGTTACTGAAAATAATAATATCGTAGTTGTTGATGGTGAGTTTACATTTAAACACGGAAATCCAAGTGGACAAATAGGTGGTCCATATGATATTCGCACTTTTATATTTCAAGCAAATGTTAAACAAATATTAGATGATTTTTCTGTTATAAAAGTGATTTATAAAAAACCAAAAGATGATAAATGGTATAGACTATTTCCTGCCAATGATTTTAATTAATAATTCAAATCATTAAATAGTAAACATATGAAAAAAATTGTTTTTATCATATTTATTTTTGGACTGTACTGTTCATCAACCTACTCACAAACAAGCGATAATATTTCCATTAAAGATATCCGTCGTCATGTTGACAATCTTGCCACTACGTTGAAATCTGACAACCAACTTGATAATAAGTACATAAATATTGATGATAATGGTGAAAGGTGAGTTTACATTGAGAATAAAAAGTTAGATGGGCTAAGGAGTTGACGAAGGTTATTTCAGCCTTGAATTATCTGAGGTTTTAACAACAATGATTTATCATTCAATAAATTATAATATGGAAAGCCTATTAGTCTAAAATCATTTACGGATATTCTACTATCAAGAAAAATTAAGGGAGTACAATTTAGGACAAAGAACAATAACTTTTTCTTTGACTGGGAGGAGATAATTGAAAAAAGTAAATCAAAACAATAAACCGATTTGTAATGAAAAATATTAAAGAAGAGTTGTTGAAATTTCATGAAAAATACAACCTCATTTTTGATGAGCAAGAAAAATTATCTCGAAGAAGAGGAAAAAAAGATTATTATGAAAACGAAAACAAAATTATTGTAATGTCACGAGACTTAATTTCAGAGTTAAACATATTTAAAAAGAATTTAGTTGAAAATAATAATGATGTAAATGTGAATATTGAAAGTATTATCGCTGAAATTGAAAATATTATCGATGGCTGTCATAAATTGATAGAAAATCCATATAAAGAACTTGGTGGTAGAAGAAATTTATATTAAAAACAACGACACCCCAATCGAGTAGGCGGCTGTCGGTCAAGTGACCGCCAGTGCGCCTCTCACATTTATCTGCCTATGGCATGCCACTGTACGTACGGGTCTCGTATACAGCGGTTCATTAAGTTGTGGGGGTATACGTTTGTAAATATCAAGCATTGGCACATAACCCTTTTGCATCAACCTTTTTAATGTAATTGTAGTACCCAGAATTGGGCTCTGAACAACAGATCAACCACCCATACGAGTGCAACTCCATGCATATGCCTGTCCATGTTCAAGACTACAGTGATTAAGGCTTTTCCACTTCCTCACAAACTCTTCCCAATGATAATAGATATAATGTCTTTGCTTATTGTGTATGGTGAACTAGTCCCCAGGATATCAAAATAGTACTGTAACAACCCCTACAAAGCATTATCTCCGTATAATAGTACTTTGCCCTGTTTGTGGTGGAGCACCAATGGAATATGTAGGTTATTATTATTTTGAGTAAAAAGGTCGAATACTATAATACCTATTTTTCAGTGATATAAAGTGATAGAGAAAACATAATAATCATAGTTTCCATATTTTTCTATATAAAAACACAAAACTAATTGACACCTCATCAATGGTTCACTTTCGTTCACCTCCTTTATTCATACCTGCCAGCCTCATGGACTGGATTCTCCTAAATGCTCAATACCACAGCTCCATACCGTAGCACCTTTAGGTGGTTTAGAGCCATCGCCTATACAACGACTCTGATAGACCTACTATCATCTTATTTACAGCATTCAACCATTTTATGGATAGACCGCTCCAACTTGTGCCACCCATACCGGAGTTATTGTGCCACTCATACCGGACTAATGTGTGCCACTTATACCGATTGATGTTGTGCCACCCATACCGGAGCATGTTGTGCCACTCATACCGGAGCAAAGTGTGCCACTTATACCGGAGTTATTGTGCCACTTGAAACAGAAGTAATTTCTACCGTATAAGCTTTAAAATTAAACTGAAGCTTATGGCCGCAAAAAAGGTAGATATTATGGAATTAAGACAATTGTTATTATTAAAAGAAAAAGGTGAGAGCAACCGTTCTTGTGAACGACTGCTAAGCATCCACCGTAATACAATCAACCATTACATCAGGTTATTCAGGGCGTCTGGATTAAGCTACACCCGTTTATTAGAGTATGACAACAAGGTGTTAGGCGAATTGTTTCCTGCTCGCAAACCGCTTAATACAGAGAGATACAGCGTACTTGCCGGGTACTTTTCATATTTCGAAAGAGAGCTAAAGAAGCCCGGTTGTACCCGTGAAGTCCTATGGCGAGAGTATTTAAACAAACATCCAGATGGGTATGGATACAGTCAATTCAACGAACATCTTGCACGTTGGAGGAACAAAGTAAAGGCCAGCGGCAAACTAATTCATAAAGTTGGTGACAAAGCATATATTGACTACACGGGTAAGAAAATGCAAATTACCAACAAACAAACAGGTGAACTTACCGAAGTGGAAGTGTTTGTAGGCATACTTCCTGCAAGTCAATATACTTATGTAGAAGCATCCATGAGCCAGAAAAAAGAAGATTTTATAACCTCAATGAATCATTGTTTGGAATACTTTGGCGGTGTTCCCAAAGCTATTGTTACTGACAACCTAAAATCAGCAGTAACCAAATCAAGCAAATATGAAGCTATATTAAACAAAAGCCTGAAGTCTTTAGCTGTCCATTACAAAACAAGTATAAACCCCACCAGGTCATATTCTCCACAGGACAAAGCCCTTGTGGAAGGAGCTGTCAAACTGGTTTATCAACGCATCTTTTATCCCCTAAGCAAAATGACATTTTTTAGCGTAGAGGCGTTAAACAAGGCCATTAGTGAAAAACTGATTGAGTATAACAATTATCAAATGGCGCAATTGGAAACCAGTCGCTACAAGCAATTTGTTGATATTGAAAAATCCTATCTCGAATCACTGCCCCCACAACCTTATGAGTTAAAAGAATACAAAAAAGCAAAGGTTCAAAAGATGGGTTTTGTGTATTTACACGAGGATAAAAATTATTACAGTGTCCCGTTTCGTTATATTGGACAGCATGTAGAAGTTCAGTACAACTCCGAAGATGTTGAGATATATTATAACTCACAGCGCATTGCCATACATAAACGCAATTACAGGAAAGGATCCTATACAAAGATAAATGAACATCTAAGTAGCTCGCATAAATTTTACCAAGACTGGAGTCCGAGCTATTTTTTAAGTTGGGCCAAAAAATCGGGTGATTATGTTGAGGCATATGTTGGCAAACTTTTACAACAAGCTTCATATCCCGAGATAGCCTACAAACAATGTCTGGGTGTGATCAACTTAAAATCATTATACACACCTCAAAGGCTCGATAACGCTTGCAAAATGGCACTAAACCAGTCCCGTCACGGGTATCATATTATTAAAAATATCCTCGCAAATAAAATGGATCTGGCAGATCAAGTAACAGTTACAAAACCTCATATCACAAGGCACATTAATATTAGGGGAGCTGAATTTTATAACTAAAAAAACAAGAAAATGAATAATCAAAATACAATCGAAAAAATGAAGCAAATGCGTTTGAGTGGGATGGCCGATATGCACTACACAAACACAACAAATAACATCAACCTTGAGTACACCATTGACCAGTATGTTGCCATGCTTGTTGACCAGGAGTGGGAGAACAGACAGAACAGAAAAATCAAGAACCTCATTAAAAATGCCAAATTTCGTTATCCGGCCACTATTAGAGATATTGACTACTCAGCTAACAGGCAACTGGACAAAAACACTTTTGAGAGGTTGGCTTTATTAGACTTTGTCCGAAACCATGAAAACGTGATTATAACAGGGGCTACTGGTACAGGAAAGAGTTATCTGGCTCAAGCACTGGGCAACCAGGCTTGCATGATGCTCAAAAGAACGCTTTACTACAATACTGCAAGGCTAATGGATCATTTAAAACTCGCAAGGCTCGAAGGTAGTTACACCAAACATTTAATGAAGATTGAAAAAGCAGAACTTTTAATCCTTGATGATTTTGGGTTGTCAGCTTTTGACAATCAATCACGACAAAATCTAATGGACATAATCGAATGCAAATATGACAATAGTTCAATTATCATTGGCTCACAGATACCCATCTCAGGATGGCACGACATAATTGGAGAAGGAACTATTGCTGATGCAATACTTGACCGTATTGTTCATTCATCACATCGTATACAACTAAAAGGTGAATCACTTAGGAAAAATAAGCTCAAGGAAAAATAAAACCCCAAACAAATTAATGTGAATTTTGGAAATAAATTAATGTAGAAAAAACTTATAAATTAATGTGTAAATTTGGTCTTGAAATTACATCTGTTTTAAGTGGCACAATATGTCCGGTACAGGTGGCACAACATGCCCGGTATATCCAATTTTATTGCCGTGGTTGATTCTTGGCACACTATGAAAAGTAAGCGATTTCGAAGCATAATTTTTCAACTTAGGATAAAGTAAAAACGGACTACAAACCCTGATGTTACTAATAAACCGCCTATTTTTTATAGCCTTTGTTACCTGCTGGGCTTTTTCATCTTTTCATCCGAGCTACCTTCTTTTCAAGTTTACAATATCCCGATTCTGTTTTTCAGGTCAGCAAAAAAGCGTTGGCAGACAGACAAGCTCTTTTGCAATTTTTGGTTATAGCGATGGCAAGTGTGAATTGAAGATGTGCTTGGTTGTGTGTAAAGGGATTATTCATAAGTTTTATATATTAACCAAAATGCAAATGCTGAAGCTGTGTCAGATGCAAGTTTCTTTAAATTAGATGGTCTTCTGTCATGTTCTTCAGTATCTTGATCAACTTCATCGCGTTCTATTATGTCTGAAATCCCTCTTATAACTCCTATTTTCATATTGGAGTAATCCATCCCTTGTCTTTGAGCTGCATTTGCAAAACCAAAGCTTTCCATGTCTGTCACAGATGCATCATTATAATGCTCTGTTAATATTTCACCTACTTCCGAATTGTAATGTTCGACTACTTGCTCACCTGATGCAATAATTCCAGTGTCTCCAGTGACCTCTGCTTTTATTTCACTTTTTATTAAAATTTTCCAATCATCCTTTAGTCTTTCACGTTTGAATAATTCTAATAATTGATATGTTGGTTTAGCAATATCTGGTCTTGCCTTAGTTGAATCCCTCTCAGACTTGCCTCCCTCATAATAGTATATTTTCTCAGGGAAAATCACATCACATATTGAAAAATCATTTGGTTTTCTTGAACCTGCAATACCAACAAATAATATAATGTCTGGAGTAAAATGTTGAATTGCTCGTTCAGTTTCTTGAGAGGAATAAGGGTTCTTTGCACCGCATTCTCTAATTATCACATTAGCTATTTGTTTATTTCCAAATGAATATATACCTGACTCGTAACTTGTACCTTTTTGATTTGCATCGTTTATGTTGCTTAGGTGAATTCTTACAGCTAGATATTCCTCTTTGATAGCAGTTAAAATAACTACTACTGGCAAGATTGGATCAGGCATTTCCATTTCCATTAGCTCAGTACCATATTTTTTAACAAAGCTTAATAATCCTTCTTCTTTATCAATTCTACTTTTCTTTTTTCCGTCTTTATCTCTTTTGGAGATTACTTTTGGCTCATAAGTTAGTTTTTCATTTTTGTTACACTTTGTAATAATATCATTTTGCACTACATATTTGTGTTCGCCCGAAAAAAACAAAATATAGGATTCGCTTACTTCTGTATATAAAGAAATAAACTCCTCATAAAATTTAAATCCATTTATTTCTTCTGCGTTTGCCTTAAGAAATATGTCAATTACTAACAAGACGTTATCATAGTCACCTTTAGTAAATACTTCTTTTCTAAAATATTCATCCACAGTTGATGGATCATCAAAATATGCTTCGATACTATCAATTAATACACGATAATTAGAATCTTCCTTGTCCTCTTCACCATCTTTTAGAAAAGGAAAAACATCAGCATGCCTGCTAATTACGGACTGAATTACTTTATGGTGGCTTGGGTTATCCTCCAATAATATTACTTTTGTTTTCTTAGTCATTTCTCTTAGAATTTAAAATCGGAACGAATATTTTTATTATTCTATCATTTATATTATTAAAATTGTTATCCTCAATCTCAGTATAAATATTTAATTTATTTTTATTTTCATCTATTAGTCTGGTAATGTTATTCATAAATCCAAGACCCCTGCTACTAAAATTACTTTTAAGTTGAGTATTTATTTCAATTGATGAACTTCTCTTTTTTACTAGGTTATTCTGGAAGATGAAATATTTTTTATTCATTGATATTGTTATATTCAAATCCGTCAAGTTATCCTTTTGCATTTGCACTTTTGTTTTAATATGCTTTGATATATTTAGAGCAATTTCAAAAAGCAACTCGTCTAAGACTTCAAGATAATAGTAAAAAAGAGTCGGTTCATCAATAGTTACATTAATATTGAATTTATTTATTAAGAACTCTCTTCTATTCAAGTACAAAGTGCTTTCAAGATATTCTTTTAGAACATTCTGTAGATACCTAGCAGTATATTCAAAAGGAAATATCCTATTTTCTTTAAGGGATTTTATAATGCTATTGTTTTTCTGATACAAATAATAAACATGTTTCAATTTAAATTTCCCATAATATAGTCTTGACAATCCAGCAAGATGCCTTTTAACAAATTCATCATTACTTTTTTCAAGCAAATCTGTTATCTTTTCATTGTAAAAACTCATAGAATGATCCACATTACCGAACATATGAGCTCTGGTGTCCATTTCTACAAATGCCCGTAAGCTGTCATTATCTAAATGATGGTCAACAAAGGCTTTAATATCATCATTTAGTAATAGTATAAATCGCAGTCTTTTTAAATCTAACCTTGTTGAACCTTTTTCACATTTTGTACAGAATTCATTACCTAAACAAAGACATCCATTTTCTTTGATTTCATTAATATTACACTTATAAAAACCTATTAGCGCTCTTGGATTGGTATTAAATGAAACTTTGTTATTTATGGCATCAAGTAGAACTGTTTTTATCCTCTCTTCACAACCTATGTCCTTTTGTTTTTTTGTCGACTTTTGAATATTATTGACTATTGATAGCCGTAGTTCTTTATTTGTTATAGCTTTAGTGAATAGTTTTTCAAATCGTTTATGAAGAATTCCTTCAAAATCATCATATATGGCATCACAAAGATTTTTCTCATTTCCCTCACCTAAGATATTTTGAATATCTTCTTTGATTGCTTCACTGTGATCATTCTCAATATCTTTAAATATATTTTTAGATTGGTGTTGATTGGTCAAAATTTCAACATATTTCAATAATATATCTTTATGAGAAATGTCTTCCTTAACATCAGAGATTCTCATAAAAAACATGTTGTTATAAAATTGATCCTGCTGTGTCTCAATGAAACCTTTATTAATATCATTTATCTTTTTGTTATCGCAATCTTCAATACAAGATGAAATATACTTATTTCCATTCCGCATAGAGGTGCATAATATTTCAAAGAATGATTTTCTTTTTTTACTTCCACAATCACTAATCCCCTTGTAAATTTCATAAACTAAACTATTTGTGTCAGTAATGTTAACTTTTATTCGGTCGTTTTCTGGGGTAGCGTAATTACCTATTGTATATAGATCATCAGACTTAATATTATTTGAGTTCTGTAAAAGGTTTTTATACCTTACTGAGAAGAATGCACCACCTCCACATTTACCCTCTTCGACATTAATAATCTCGGATAAGTATTTTAGAATTGTATTTACCTTTTGTTTAATGTCCCCACCATGCTTTTCAGTTAACTCATTTCTAAGCATAGTTTTTAAATACATGGTTTTTTCAAAAGCCTCTGTTAATCCGGGATCTGTTTCACTTAAAATATCGTCATCCTTGTATTCAAACTTTTTGCACATTTCAACTACTGCCTGGTAACGGGAAGATTGAATAGTATCTTTTATTTTGTTTCGATATGTATTAAACTGTTGATTTTTAACATCACTTTCTAAAGTGAAGTTTCTTAAATTATGTTTTTTCTCTTTATAAAAAGTACTATGAAAAGTGTCAAAAATGAAAGTGTTCTCAAGAACAAGGTTTCTAAGTAAATTGACAAAAGAATTGTCAAAAGTCTTTCGTAATGAGATTTTCTTGCTCTCAGTTATTTTAACTATGTTCTTTACTAATTCAACTGCTTTTGCTTCTTCATTGTGTATCACTTGTTGGACAAGCCCGGTATAAAACGTTGAAAACCCAATAGAAGCAATATTTTTTTCTTCACTTGGTATAAGTTTGTATTCAACCTTTGGTGGATTAAAGATATCTGTACTATCTTGTTTAGAAAAAATACTCTTTTCTTCATAACTTACTTTTTTACAACCTCTATCAAAATCATCTATCCATTCGATAAGCACCTCTATAGCATCTAACATTTCGACAGAAAAAAGATAATTTGATTTCAACTCAGTTGCTAATCTCAGATAGAGTTTAAAAGTCTGGTAATTACAATACACTGCCGGAATTTCTCTTTTTAGATTATGATTGTAATACTTGCAATGATTTAAGTTATTTCTAAATTCTTTATCAGAAACTATATCCTTTTGAAATGATTTTAGTTTACTATCAACCCATACAAAGGCAGTTTCTTTTATATCCTTGTAATAAGAAAACGGAGGTGTAGAGCAAATATATATTATTCTGGTGTCTATCTCATTTTGAAATTTAGACCCATATTTGCTTTCAAGAAAATTCCGAACTTCTTTGTCCTTTTTAACATAGTCTCGAAGTAAATCAAGCAGAATGATTTTTTCCTCTTTTACAAATAAAGCTATATCAGAATTGTTATAGAAGAATTCAGATTCTTTATTGAATTTGCCATAGAAAAATGAATAAAGTGATTGATATATTAAAAAGTTAAATAGGTTATTTAAGTCGGATTGAGGTTCACGAGCATTTGTATTTACATCATATGCTTTTATATGATCACCTAATTCATGAAAATGGATTTTCATCATATCAGTTACAGACTCTTTTGCTAGTTTGTTGAATAGCTCACCTTTAATTACATCCGGAAAATCATAGTTTGGTAATTTAATAGGCGGAAGGTCTAATTCAATGAAAGAAGATATTTTACCATCCTGAGAAAGGTTATTTAATACTGTCTTCTCATCTAGATAGGAAAGTCTATTGAATAAACAAAAGCAGTGATCTACAGTTCTATGATTTCTGGATGAAAAATCACTTGTATTATTTTCATCTTTTTCAATATGAAATGGGATGCTTCTAATATAATCATTGATAAAATGAAATGCCTTAGCTGAGTGCAAAACATCATCCACAAAAAGAATTGTAGAGTCAAAAAAGAAACTTGCATGAAACTTAACAAAGTTTTGCAACAAATCATCAGCATCACTGTATTGTAAGATTGTAGCAGTATCAGAAAAAATGTATTCATTTACAAGGTTCACAAATCCAGAATTTGCAGCTTTAGATGGTGTTATTATAACAATACTTTTACCATTTTTGTATTCAAATGAATCTTTTTGTTTTTCAAGCCAAGAAACAACTTTCGATTTCTTTTTCTTTTTTTCACTTTCAATTCTATCTTTCTTTAAGAAAGCTCCAGTTTTTACATATTGTTTATAGTGTTTGTTATCTCTCTTTACATGTTTCTGAACAACAAATGAACTACCATCCTCTTCATCAAAATAATCAATATATGATATTTTATCATTCACCTCTTTTTCACGAACTATTGGAAAACCAAAAATGGACTCAGGACTTACACTATTTGCTCCAGTTTCTAAAAGGCATTTTTCATCTCTAAAGCATAAATCACATTCGTGTATTGGATGCCATTCTGTTGTCAGTGGTATAAAGAATTTTTGTTTGCTTGCATTTCTTCTCTTTATCAAGACTCTATTTGAAGGTGTATTATTTTCCCATTTCTCCCAACCAAACGCAAAATATTTTTTGTCATAATTATTAAAGTTCTCATAACTTTTATCTGCCACTAAAAGAACGCTAATATCTATTTTATTAATAGGATTACATTCTGTAAATCCATTTGCGTGCAAGATCTTGTCGATCCAGTTTTTCATTTTATCAGAGGTAGAGAAGGTCGAGCTTATTGGGATAATCAAAATGACATTTTTCTTAATGTTTCCAGCATTCTTTAGAATTTTACCATTTTCTAAAACGACATCATGATTAATGATCTTCTGGAATCCGTTTTCTTCAAGCAACCTCCTTGTATTACTTACAAGTAAATCAGAATAATGGCTGTAACCTATTAAAGTAAATTTCTCACTTATATTATAATCAACTAAGACGTGTTCTTTAATATATTTTGCAATTAAAAAAGAAAATCTGTTTGAATAGAAGCTGTTGTAAAATAATCTTTTAGCGTAATAAAAATCACTAATATGAATTTTTGATCCTAATTTGAAATGTGAATTCGAGAGTTTAAAACCTTTAAACTGATGAAAGAAATAATCTTCTTTAGAGATTTTTTCATTTAACAAATAATCATCAGTAAGAGTACATACTTCAATATTTAGCATTGATCTTATTGATTCTTCAAAAAGTGTAAGATTTTCACTCTGTTTAATCAGAAGTTCAAAATTTAATAGCTTGCCATCAGACGAGCACAATTTACTATGTGTAATAATTGATTCTTTTTCATTCTTATGAGTTTTATCATCATATTCTACAATGCTATATAGATTATGATGATATCTGCTGATTGATCTGTTTAGGGTTAAATATTCAATAAATGTATCCCCATATAATACTGAATTCATCCATATAGAAATTGTCTGATGTTGGTTGTTTATTTTTTTTCTGTACTGAAAGATATATTCCTTGTTGAAATAAAAAACAATAGGCTGCCGTTTGTTCCAGAACTTTTTAATTGCTGAATCGTAAATTTTACAAATTCCAATTAATTGATGATAAATTAAAATATCAATATTTAGAATAATAAGAGGAATTGGGTGTTTCAAGAATTGAGTACAAGCAAATAACCTTAACCAATCACTTGAACTCCATGAAACACATTCTATTTTTTCAACATCAAGGAGCACAATAGCATTTTTCTGTTCAAAACTAGTTTGCTCAATTATTTCACTAAGATTTAAAACTTTCTCATATTTATTTGTATCCGGTATTGTATTATATGATAACGGGACTATGAATTCCCCATCATCTAATTGTTTCTTTTTTTCGCCATTATTGTAAATATTGTAATTAAAAAGTGGATTTAAGACAGAAGTTGAAGTTCCACTATATACATAATCCTTCTCAATAGTTGACTCATCCTTCATAAAACCAATTGGAATAATAAAATTATAGTTAGTGCCGAGAAAATAAAATTCATTATTTTCTTCTATTTGAACTACCTCAATTCTATTATTAGAGTTAAGTTGGAGGTATGCATGATCTGTTTTGGGTTTTGAAATATTAGTCGAACCAATTTTTATAATTCCATTTCTTTTGCTAATTACCAAATTTGAAAAAATCAACAAACCTAACCTAGCATTTGCCCTGTGAATTTGATGCTGCAGTTCAATTTTTTCAAAATTCAAAAAATGGCTGAAGCTATATTTTTCTTTCTCAATTACTTCTAAATCCTTTTTTAGTTGTTCAGTTAACAACATATGATTTTCATCCTTTTGACTTGAATATATTTTTATCTCTTTATTTAGGTTTCTCTTGTAAGTTGTACTTACATCTTCAAGTCCAGAATCAATTACATTTATATCAAGAAATGAAAAAACCTCCTTACTATTATTGCTAAGACACCATCTTTTTAAGTGATTATCCT
>Ga0307991_1001574_pt1 | contig 15917 bp, 10 predicted proteins | sample EllFjometagen131_FD_203146 | JGI IMG/M metagenome (GOLD analysis project Ga0307991, IMG submission 203146) | Marine microbial communities from Ellis Fjord, Antarctic Ocean - #131 | ecosystem: Environmental > Aquatic > Marine > Unclassified | place: Southern Ocean | collected 2014-10-08
CGACCTTATGAGTTGCTGAAAATTTGAAAATCAGATAGAAACTTCGAAGCTGATAGGATTGGTATGTTAAAAAACGAACAAACAAAAAATCATTAATATGCTGTTATACTGTATTGTATGCTAAAATGTGGCTGTGTAAAATTAATCACAAAGACGAAGGAAATAAGAAAGCAAAGTAAGAATATACAATTATAAAAATATAGACACAGTAACTACTCAAATACAATTATATTGCTATTATTTCGTAAAATATTAAGCCAAAATATCAAAAATTTATCAACTAAGACTTGAAAAATATTGTAATTTTATCTTTTGCGGATTTAAGGATTAAAATAAAAAACCTAATAGTTTTTATTTTTCAAATGTACTAAATAATTCTTAAATATCCAAATCAACAATATATAAATAACATTCGTAAATAGGTGTGTGCTAAATATAAACTTCAAGAATCTTTGATTCCATTGCAGGAATCAATTCAACAATGTTTACACTATTTGGAATCAGAATTGCTTCTCCGGCTTTGAATTCCACAGCTTGATTAGAGTTAACAGTTACTTTGCCTTGGATGCAAATATAAATCACAAAGGAGTCAAGCTCGGAATAATCTTTCTGAATAAAATTGTTGAATTGTAGAATATTCGTTGTAAAATGAACAGTTTTTAGTATTTCCGAAGTTTTATCTATGTCTGTCTTATAATCAATTTTGTAGTTATCATAAACATTAAAATCAATAGCATCAAGAGCTTCATTTATATGCAAATCTCTTGGCAATCCGTCAACACCAATCCTGTCCCAATCATAAATCCTATAGGTGGTATCAGATGTTTGTTGAATTTCGGCAAGCATAATTCCGGGACCTAAAGCATGAACTCTGCCGGAAGGCATAAAGTAAACTTCATCTTTTTTAACTTTCTCAACATTTAAAATACTTTTCAAAGTTTTATTTTCAAGATGTCTAACATAATCATCTTTGGTAACTTTTTTGGAAAAACCGGAAATCAATTCAGCATCTTTTTCTGCATCAATAATGTACCACATTTCTGTTTTGCCGTTTTTGAATCCACGTTTTTTGGCAAGCTCATCATCAGGATGAACCTGAATTGAAAGATAATCGCTGGCATCAATAAATTTTATCAAAACAGGAAATTCTTCTCCAAACTCCTCATAAATTTTATCACCTACAAGGTCGCCCATAAAAACTGCAATTAATTCGTTAAGTTCGTTTCCGGCAAGGAAACCATTTTCAACAACAGATTCAAATCCCGGTACACCTGAAACAACCCAAGCTTCACCACAATTTGGCAAGGGGGAAAAATCTTTTCCAAAGACTTCTTTAATCTTTTGACCACCCCAGATTTTGTCTTTAAAAATTGATTTAAATTTTAATGGATAAAGTTTTTTCATACTCTTTTTTTTATCTTTGACGAGATTACAAATTTATTAAAATAATTAATTATACTATTATTTTAATGAAAGCGAAATTTTTTAATATTCAATAAATTCCAAATAGCAAAACACAAATAGCAAACCTGCCTATGCCGATACGGCTACGTGCAGGCAGGTAAAATCCAAATTCCAATGTTTAAAAAAATTAAACAAAACAAGAAACATATCAATCTAATTCATTAATATTTATTATTTTAAAATTTATTGTTTTCACTCTCAATATTTACTTTTCGGTTTTAAATTTATAAATAGTTTTGGAAATTGTCCCGATACTTATCGGGATGATAAATTGAAAATTATTTGTTTTTTGTTATTTGTTTTTTGTGATTTAAACTAAATTCGCAACAGTATTAAAATTTTTAATTGTAAGATATGAAATCTATCGGAGTATTTTGTGGTTCCAGTTCAGGAAAAGGTAATATTTACAAAAATGCAGCTTTAAAATTTGGAAAGTTGTTGGCAAAAAACAATATCACTTTGGTATTTGGTGCAGGAAACATCGGGCTTATGGGGTATATAGCTGACAGTGTTTTGGAAAATGGTGGTAAAACAATTGGAGTTATTCCAAAGCTTCTTACAGGCAGAGAAATAACTCACGAAGGTTCAACAGAAACTCATATTGTTGAAACTATGGCAGAAAGAAAAGAACTAATCATGAATATTTCTGATGCATTTGTTGCTCTTCCCGGTGGTTTTGGAACTTTAGATGAACTTTCAGAAGTGCTTACTCATTATCAGCTTGAAATATTTAATAAACCTGTCGCAATACTAAACGTCAACGGATATTTCAATAATTTTATTAAGCAACTGGATTTTGGTGTTGAAGAAAAATTTCTAAAAAAAGAACATAGAGAAAACATTATTATTGATGATAATCCTGAAAAACTTCTTGATAAAATAATAAACTTTAAACCGATTAAAATTGACAAATTTTGGGTAGCAGATTTGAAGAAGAAGAATAGTTTTTGAAAGCTAAGGATAAGTAGGCAGTAGGCAAAAGGCAATATGAAATAGAGAGCAAGTGAGCATGAGAGCGGGAGAAGGGGTGAAAGGAAGAGTGGGAGAAAATGAAATCCGATAATTAGAAACGCCATTGTGAAATCGAAACGACTGAAGCAATATTGCATTATGTTTGTTACTAATTAGGAAACAGATTGCTTCACTGCGTTCGCAATGACATAAAACAAAACGAACTATATAGTAATAGTCAGACCGAGTATTCCGACCAAAGGGAGGAATGTACCGAGGTCAACGAGAAACGAGAAAAAAATAATTAAAATTAAAACTCTATTTTTGTAGTATGATTGTAATTGGAATTACCGGAACAATTGGAGCAGGAAAAGGTACTATCGTTGAAAATCTTATCAAAGAAAGAGGATTTCAGCATTACTCCGTAAGAGCTTTTCTTATCGAAGAAATAAAAAAAAGAAAGATGCCAATTAATCGTGATAGCATGGTAATAGTTGCAAACAATTTGCGTGCAAAAAATTCCCCTTCTTTCGTAACTGACCAACTTTATTTCAAAGCAAAAGAAACAGGAGAAAACTGTGTTATTGAAAGCATCAGAACTCCGGGGGAAATCACTTCATTAAGAGGGAAAGAAAATTTCTACTTGATTGCTGTTGACGCAAAAACAGAAAATCGCTATGAAAGAATAAAACTCAGAAAATCGGAAACTGATATAATTTCATTCGAAACTTTTAAGGAAAACGAAACAAGAGAAATGACTTCTAAAGACCCTAACAAACAAAATCTGAAAAAATGTATAGAGATGGCTGATTTTGTTTTGTCAAATGATGGGAGCATTAAAGAATTATATGAGGACTTGGAAAAAGTTTTGAAAGAAATTGAAGAAAATTAAATTAAAATATTATTTAACAAATGACAGAAAACAAGAGCAAATATGTACGTCCAAGCTGGGATAAGTATTTTATGAAAGTTGCCGACACAGTTGCCACACGTGCAACTTGTGATAGAGGAAGAAGTGGTTGTGTAATTGTAAGAAACCGTCAAATTTTAGTTTCGGGATATGTTGGCTCACCAAAAGGATTGCCACATTGCGATGATGTTGGACACCAAATGAAACAGGTTGTTCATGAAGACGGGAAAGTAACTAACCATTGCGTAAGGACTGTTCATGCTGAACAAAATGCAATTTGCCAGGCTGCCAAACTTGGAATAGCTCTCGAAGGCTCTACTCTTTATTGCCGGATGACTCCTTGCCGAACTTGTGCTATGCTAATAATAAATTGCGGAATTGAAAGAGTTGTTTGTGAAAAAAAATATCATGCCGGAGCCGAATCCGAAGAAATGTTTAAAACTTCAGGAGTTCAGCTTGATTACTTTAGCGAAGAAGTAATGAAGTATGAGAATCAATAATAATAATTATATGTTTTCGTTTCTTTATTTAATTCGTTTAATATTAATCTAAGATTTTTATTATGAGAAAAATCATCATTTCCCTTTTGTTAATTTGCCTATTCATTCCAGCATTTTCGCAAACATCGTATTACTATTTTTATGAACCAAGTGAATATTACATTTATGGAATGTACTATAATTCCTATAATTCTGATTTGAAAAAAAGTGTAATTAAATATGGAATTTCAAATTATAAAACTTACAAAGAAGAATATAAGAAAGGAATAGTTAAACATGCAAAATATCTTTCCAAAGAGTTTGCCTTTGATAAAAATGGCAACCAAACTTCCTGTAATTATGGAAATAACAAAGGTGAGATTTATAACGCTAAGAGTATTGTTTATAATGACTCAAACAAAGTAACTGAAATTGTATTAAAAAATAAAAAAGGAGAAATTAAGAAAAAGTACAATTATGAGTATTCTACTTTTAATGAATTGACATTATATACGAAATATGGGGAAAATGCAAAAAAACTGAAACGTAAGGAAATCAGAAAATATAATATTGATAACAAATTGGTTGAAAAGTTTACTTATAAAAATTTTGATAAACTTATAAGCCGATTTGAATACACATATTATTCTAACGGAGATAAAAAAGAAACCAGGCTTTTTAACAAAAATAGTAAACTAAAAAAAGTATGGTCTTACGCTTGTAAAGAGCAGGGAGAAGAAATTGTTAAGCATAAAGACACAGTGGAAATATGTGTTTGGGAAGAACACAAAGACGATGGTTTTTTATATAAAACAAGTAGATACACAAACGAAAAAGGTAAAATTACAAAGCATGTATCGAAATACACAAAAGATTCTATTTTAGTTGAAAACATCTATTATAATAAAAAAAATCAATTGACTTATAGAAACACTTATCACACAAAGTTTAATGACTACAGTGAATACATCAGATATAATAAAGGAAAAGAAAACTATAAACGAACTATCAAATACAATTCTGATGGCAAAATTCTCTCATCAACCACTATTAAGAAAGGAAAATTTGCGTCAAAATATGTTTACGTTAGGGATTATAATGAAAATTGTGCATCAAGAATCTATTATAAAAAGAACGAAACTGAATTTAAAAGTAAATCTGATTATATCTATAATGACAAAAACCTAAAAATAGAATCCAGTTCTTTTAATAAGAAAAAGGAATTAACTAAGAAATATTTTTACGAATATAAATACCAATAGAAAAACTACTTCCTGATTGTAGAGTTTCATATTAAGATTTTATTTCCTTAAAGTCATTTCATCAATCAGGTTTTGAGCACCTGCAAGTTTGTCAATAATAAACATCACATAACGAATGTCAACATTGATGGTGCGTTGCAAATCAGGTTCAAAAGCAATGTTTCCGCTCATAGCTTCCCAATTTCCATCAAATGCAATTCCAATAAGTTCGCCATTTCCATTGATTACCGGGCTTCCTGAATTTCCACCTGAAATATCATGATCTGTCAAAAAACAAACGTAGAGTTTTCCATCTTTTCCATAAGGACCATAATCCTTGGCATCAAAAAGTTCTTTTAGTTTTGGTGCAACAATAAATTCATCATTATTAGGGTCTTCTTTTTCCATCACACCTTTCAGTGTAGTTTTGTAATCATAATGAATTGCATCAGCAGGAAAATAGTCAAGCACTGCACCATAAGTCATTCTCATAGTACTGTTAGCGTTGGGATAATATTTTTTATCTGGATTCATTTGTCGTAATGCGTCAACAAACAAACGATTTCCTTTATCTATATTAGTTTCGATTTCTCTAATTCCACCAAAAGCCTGTCTTATGGGACCTAACAAATATATTGTAAGCATAAATCCCGGGTCTTTTTCCATTGCTTTTAAACTTGGATTTTCAAGAAAAGCTTCCATTCTTTTTTGGTCAACAAGAAAAGATTTAGAATAAACATATTCTGCCCATTTTTCAAAATCGCCTTTAAATTTTTTCTCCACCATATCAAACAAATATTTTTTATTTTCCTTTTCAGTGATAAACGGATGGAATTCTTTAGAAACATTTTCATAATACATTTGCATTAAGGCAGCAAATATTTTTTTATCAGTATTGAAATTATAGTCTTTAAAATGGTCATCTAAACCACCTTTGATTTGTTCGGCTGATGCTTTTATTGATTTATCAAATTTGGCTTTTTCTTTTCCTTTTTTCGATGCTTGAGTTTTCAAGCTCATATAAAGAGAATAGCTATTAAATGAAAATGGTGTTATTTCTGCTCCCTGAAATATTGCTTCTTCAACATATTTTAATGGAATATTAAATTTCTTTAACTCTCCATAAGACTTTTCGATTAATTCTAAAGCTTCGCCATATTTCTTTTCTCTTTCTTCGTTGGCATTTGTCCATTTCAAAAATTCATTTTCAATTTCTTTCTTTTGATCATAAACTTTCAGACGTTTCAAACCTTTGGTTTCGCCGATATAATATTTCCAATAATTAGCACATTGAGCATATTTTGATGAATATTGAAGTTTAACTTTAGGGTCAGCATTCATATCTTCTCTCATAATATCCAACTTTTTGTCTCTAATGCTAACAACTGTTGGATTTGATTCTTCGATAGCAAGTTTCACACCCGAAGAAGTAAGAAATCTATCAGTTTGTCCGGGGTATCCCCAAATCATTGCAAAATCATTTTTTTCAACACCTTTTAATGAAACCGGAAGATAATGTTTTGATTTCATAGGGATATTTTCTTTTGAATATTTTGCAGGAGAGCCGTCAGGTGCAGTGTAAATTCTAAAAATTGAAAAATCTCCGGTATGACGAGGCCACATCCAGTTGTCAGTGTCTCCACCATATTTTCCGATAGAAGAAGGTGGTGCTCCAACTAAACGAACATCAAGGAATTTTTCATAAACAAATAGATAATACTCATTTCCTTCAAAAAAACTTTGAACAGAAACATCATATTTTCCTTTATCCGAAGCTTCTTTTTTTAATTTTCCTATAATTTTATCAATGGCATCACTTCTATCTGATTCAGTCATAGTATCAGTAACATCTTCTAAAACTTTAGCAGAAACATCTTCCATTCTAACAAGAAATGAAACTGATAAACCTTCGTTAGCCAATTCTTCATCCTTGCTTCTTGCCCAAAAACCATTTGTCAGGTAATCATGTTCAATTGTGCTATGTTGTTGAATATTATCATAACCGCAATGGTGGTTTGTTAACATCAATCCTTCGGGAGAAACTAATTCGCCTGTACAGAAAAATCCCATAGAAACTATGGCATCTTTCAAACTTGAATTGTTAATGCTGTAAAGCTCTTCTGCTGTTAACTGCAGTCCCATTTTTTGCATATCAACATAATTAAGACGTTCAATAAACATTGGCAGCCACATCCCCTCATCAGGAGTTTTTGATGACGCAAATACTCCGTTTCCAAGAGCAAATGCAATTACAATTAAAAGAATTTGTTTTTTCATTGATTTATTTTTTGCTTTATTATTTAAATATTTTTATGAACATCATTAATTTTATGCCAAAATAATTATCATATTGTTTACAACCATTTTATAGCTTTATCATAAAAATTAATTGTCCGTATTTAAACTAACATTGTTCAATATCGCACATTAGATTTTAATTTAATTTATCTGCCAACAATTTCACTTCTGAGAAAGGAGAATGCCTGTTATAAATTATGTTATAAACAGCCTGTGTAATCGGCATATAAACATTGTGTTTTTTATTTATTTCAACAATGCATTTAACTGCATAATATCCCTCAGCAACCATTTTCATTTCAGCCATTGTTGATTTCACAGAATATCCTTTTCCAATAAAATTTCCAAACATTCGATTACGACTAAATTTCGAATAGGCAGTAACAATAATATCACCCATATAAACAGTTTCATTAATATCACGAGAGAGAGGATTTACTTCAGATAGAAATCTTTTTACTTCCCGAACAGCATTAACAATAAGAACGGCCTGAAAATTGTCGCCATATCCAAGTCCAATACAAATACCATTTGCTATTGCAATAATATTTTTCAAAACAGCAGCATATTCAGTTCCAATAATATCATTTGTAGTTGATACTTTCATAAACCTTGTCTGTAGCCTTCCTGATAGAAAATTTGCCTTTTCGTTATCTTTAAAAGCAATTGTTAAATACGAAAGTTTTTGCATAGAAACTTCTTCCGAATGACATGGTCCTGCAATAACTCCAATATTTTTCTTTTTAACATTATATTTTGATTGGAAAAAATTTCCTACAATATTATTTTCAAAAGGAACAATTCCTTTAATAGCAGAAACAATAATTTTATCGCTAAGGTCAGTGATGTTTGCTTTATCAAGAGTTTCTTTAAGAAAGGGAGCAGGGATAGCAAAAATTAGCATATCCGATTCATCAATAATTTGCTTCAAGTCGGTTGAAAGCAATAATCGTTCGGGATATAATTCAGCATATCTCAAATAGTTGGGATTGCGATGATAATTTTTAATATAATCAACAGTTTCCTGTCTTCTAACCCACCAGTTAACATAGCTATTTTTGTTTAATAGAATTTTAACTAATGCAGTTCCCCAGCTTCCTCCTCCAATTACTGCTACTTTAAGTTCTTTTTCCATAATAAATTTTTAGAATTTTACTTCTTTTTCTATTAGCCCTTCTCCCCTTTTCACTACTACTTTTACTTTATCACCTTTTTGATATTTACTTAGGGCTTTCATATAAGACATAATATCCGAAATTTCATCATCATTAATTTTGACAACAATATCACCTTTTTCTATTCCTGAAATTGATGCAGGTCTTTCGTCAATAACAGCGCTAATTCTCATACCTTTTCCACTAAATCCGTGGTCAGGCACAACACCGAAAGTTGGTCCTTTACGCCGTGATTTCATATTCTTGGGACCTTTAGTTGCCTTTGTAAAAGGTATTGAATGTATATTGTCAATTTTTTTTATAAGCTCTTCAGTGAAATTTAAAATTTCAGCTTCTCCCCCATAATTAATTTTATCATAATCATCAGTTGGCTTATGATAATCAGCATGAATTCCTGTAAAGAAAAAAAGCACTGGAATATCTTTAAGATAAAATGATAACTGGTCGGAGCCGCTAAGACCACTTGCATTCTTTTTTAGTTCAAGTTTTCCATCATTAGATTTTGTAAGCAGTGAATCCCAAATTGATGAACTTCCGGTGCCAAATATTGTAAGTATTTTTTTTGTGCTGTCAATCCTGCCAATCATATCAAAATTCAACATGCAAATAACTTTAGACAAATCAAATTCCTTGCTTTTGACAAAATGAGCTGAGCCAAATAAACCCTTTTCTTCTGCTGAAAAAGCAATAAACAAAAAGTTAGTTTTCATGTTTTTAGCATTTGCCAAATATCGTGCTAACTCAATTATACCTGCAACTCCTGTAGCATTATCATCTGCACCATTGTGAATTGCCGGAGCTCCTTTATAACGTGAAAGTCCACCGCCTGTTCCCAAATGGTCATAATGTGCACCCATTACAATTGTTTTGTCAGAATTATTGTCAATATAACCAACCACATTGTAAGATGAAAATTTCTCTCTATTGCTACTAACCGAAATTAAAGCAATATTTTCTTTATTCTTTTTTATTGCTTTTCTTGTTTCAGATGTAATATAAATTATCGGGAAAGAGTTTGCTACTACTTGCTTAGCAATAGTATCTCTGAAATTATAAAAATAATTTTCATCACTATTTGCAAAAATAATTGCTGAAGCTCCTTTTTGAATTGCTAAACTTATCTTGTTTGTAATATTCAAATATTTAAAAAATTTAGAATTATTTGAATAAGTTCCGGGAATTGATACTTCTATTAAAAATATTTTCCCGTCTAAATCCTTTAAATTTTCATAGTTATCATAATCTAATTCAGGAGCTGAAATTCCATATCCTACATTAACAATTGCCGCTGAATCTCCTCCGCTTCCCGATTGTGATAAGGGATAAAAATCTACATTCGGTTTAAATTTTTTGTTGTTTATTATCAAAAAAGTTTCTTTCTGATATTCTGATTTTTTTATAAAACTAAACTTTTGAACATATTTACCATTATCGAAGATTGATGATAATCCAATGTTCGAAAATTGGCGACTAATATAATCTCTTGAAAGAAGTTCTCCATAAGTTCCCGCTTCTCTTCCCAAAAATGAATCGGCAGCAAGAACATAAACATCTCTTCTCAGACGTTCTTCAATAGCTTTTTTACTAAAATCAAACTGCTGAATTTCCTGGCTAAAAACACTAATAAAGAAGAGAGAAAATATAATAGAAAATATTGAAATTTTAATTTTCATGTATTAAAATTATGTTTTGAAATAATTGGCTAAATTATCAATAATTTTTAAAATAAAAACCTAACAGGTTTTAAAAACCTGTTAGGTTTGACTTATTACTAAACTCTACGAGGGTTTCAAACCCTCGTAGAGCTATTTTTTTGGGCTGGTTGGAATTGATAAAAACATAAATTATAGCACAATAATCTTCTGTACTGCTACCTGACTTTTATTCTTAATTTTAACAATAAAAATCCCACTATAATTACCCATTTGGATTATATTTTCGTGAGTTTCATTTTTATCATCAAATTTACCGCTAATAATTAATCTACCACTAATATCGCTAACTGTATAATCATAACTACCAAATCTGGTTGTTCTGATATTAAAAGTTCCATTTGAAGGATTTGGGTAGATATTTATGCTATGCTCATCTTCCAAAACATCTTCTATTCCGGCTGGGTTAGGCATTTGTATTGACCATACACCTCTTCCCCAAGTTCCTGCAAAAAGTTTCTTAGTTTGTTTTTGTATTTCCAATTCTCTCACAGTTACCATTGGTAAATTGGTCATAAAACTAATCCAACTTGTTGTTGTGTCATCTTTATAATATACTCCTAGCTCAGTTCCGAGAAATATTCTATTAAGCAATGAATCTTCATATATTGCACAACGGGATGGTAAATTTGGAAGAGCACCTGAAATATTAGTCCATGTGCTACCACCATCATTAGATTCATAAACTTTCTCTCCTGCAGTGAAACCAGCTAAAGCAACTACTATTTTATTAATATCAGTTGGATGAGCACTTACATATGCAATACTCGATGACCATGGATTGCTTAGTTGAACCCATGAGTTTCCACCATTATTAGTTTTCCATATTTTATTACTTCGTGCTGCGTAAATTATATTAGAATTAGAGCCATTAATAGATAATAAAGATAGGTTTCCGCCAAACTCATCATGGTTACTTATAGCTGTCCATGAAGTCCCATTATTAGTAGTTCTATAAACTCTGTCATAGCCTGCAATAATTGTGTTTGGGCTATTCTGGTCAATTACAAATGGTGTTATCCATCTACCCTTTTCCCTTTCACCTGCAGTATCTCGTGGAGTTACTGTTGTCCTACCCGAACCTGTTGTTGTTCTGTATATAGTTCCATATTGAGATGTTCCAAAAAAAGTGTTTTGCTCGTCAAGGTCAAAGACACATTCCATTCCATCAGCTCCTAACCATGAATACCAGTCGTTGTTTTTGTGAAGCATAGTTCCATTATCCTGCGAACCTGTTAACACATTTTCAGGTGTCAATTGCGAAACACCAATTCGATAAATTTCATGTGTGCTCACACCAACTGAAAGTGTTTGCCATAATGTTCCTCCATTAGTGCTTTTACACATATATCCATCTGTACCAACAACAAAAGTTCCATTAACACAAATAACTTCTCTCAAATCAGCATGAATATAATCTGGGTCACCCTCATCACGACCTGACCACCATGTAACTTGAAAAAAACTGCTTCCTCCATTTGTCGAAAGATATGTATCCAAACCACCAAATAAAACTCTATTTTTATCAGTGTCGGAAACACCAAAACTCATTTTTGATGTAGGTGCGCTTCCCATATTTGTGAATGTTGAACCACCATCAGTTGACCTCCATATTCCATTGCTGGAAGCATAATATAAGTAAGACGAATCAGCAGCAGTAACATCAATCTCAGGCTTTTTTGTAGGAGTTTCTATTTTTGTGAAATTAGTTCCTGAATCAATTGATTTATAAATACAATCATCATTGTCTTTTACTGCATAAATAGTAGAAGGATTCCCAGGTTGGAATTCAAAATCTTCCCAGTCGCCTGTTTGTATTTGACCCCATGTGCTTCCTCCATTAGTAGTTTTATATATCCCATCGCTTGTAGTGGCATATAATATATTGGAATTGACAGGATGGGCAATAATCTTATAAACCGAAATGTTGTCATTTGTAGTCCAAATAAGCCCTGTAGTATTCCAATTTATTCCTCCATTGGTAGATTTTAAAATCCCAAGACTTCTGTTATTAGAACTTACTTTGTGATTAATGTATATTACGTTGAAATTGTTTGGATCAACTGCAAAAGTATTTACACCAATAACAGCTAAATCGTCAGTCATACAACTCCAATTTAAGCCACCGTTATTTGATTTCCAGAAACCTCCACTTCTTGAACCAAGATATAAAAAGTTAGTGTTAGTAGGGTCCATCCACACAGCATCTATCCTACCAAGTCCGGGACTCCATGAACCAATTCGATTAGCAGCATTATAAGGACCTATTTCTATCCATGCTGATTTTGTACTTGAAGAATACTTTTTACTATATTTTTTATACTCTTTAATACCTGCACTAAGGTTATAAGTTGTTCTATCACCTGAAGGTCCAAAGTTTAAATCCATTTCATAAAACCATCGATGAAATTGCTTCCATCCACTGCCCTTTCCAGAACTATGAGTAGAAAAATATTTGTCTGCTTCTTTTTTGACAGAATAAATATTAGTGGATTGATCATCCATCATCTCTTTATACTTCTGGGCTTTTAGTTCTGCACCATATAAGAACATTGCCATTAAAAGAATAGTAATTGTTATTTTCTTCACATTCATAAAATTATTGAATTAATTATTTGTGCTGAATCTACCTTGTTAAATTTTAATATAAAGATTTAATATTTTAGATATATTTTAGATATATTTTAAAAAAGCCAGCCTAAAACTGACGGATGGCTTAGTTCAAAATCATTTGTATTATAACCCTAATTGAGCTTTTCCTTTTTCAAAAACAACATCAACAGGAATGTTCATTGCATTCACTCTGTCGAGGTCAGCTTTGAGTTGAGGAACAATAACACCTTTTTCTTCGACCCATTTTTTTGCTGCTTCATAATCGCCGTCTCCTTGAATATGAAGAATGTCTTGCATTAGTGAAATCATTGCTGCTTGCATTTTTTCAAAATTAACTGTGTATGTTCCATCTTCGTTTCTTGTAAATGCTTCTCTCTCCTGGAAATAGTTAAATCTCATCATATTTGCTTTTCCGTGAGAACTTGCTGCTCCAAATCTGCTGGAACGGAAAATGCCTGCAAAGAAAGTTACATAATTATCCATTACAACGCCTTCGGTTAACTCACCCATTTCATATAATTTTGTAACAAGATATAAACCCATAATATCTGCTTTACCTTCTTCAATTGCAGAGTATTGTTCTTTTAAAGCTTCTCTTGCTGTTCCTTTGCCGTCAAGAGTATTTTTAATTCCCATTGCATGTCCTACTTCGTGGAACATAGTGTTTTCAAAAAAAGCATTGAAAGTAATATGTTTTCTTTGTTCGGGAGTAATAAGCAATTCAGCTATAGGAACAAGGATTTTATCAAATTTTGCTTTCATCGCATTTTTCAACTGCAATTTTCGTGAGCCAATTTGAAGATGAACTTCTTCATCATTTGGTAAATTTATGGCGATAGTTTTGCTACCAGCATTACAATCTCCGGCATAATAAATAACTTCATAAGCATTCATATCGGCTTTTGAACCGGGAACATCTTTTTTATATTCATCTTCGATAGGCAAACCTGCTTGCAAATCGGGAAGCATAGTTGAAAATTTTTCGAGTTTTTTGCTCCATTCAGTATCTTTTAAAAGTATGAAAGATTCGTAAGCAGCTTTGTATCCAAACAAAGCATCTTCATAATTTTCGATAGCTCCAACCACAAAATCAATATTTGAAGTTCTCATATCCATCCAGGCAAAATCACTTGCCTGATAATCGTCAGTGATTAATGCTTCGGCTCGCATTTCAAGATATTTTTTCAAGCCTGCATCTTCGGCTAATTCGGCTGCTTGCTTCATTAAATCAGCAGCTTTTTGTAATTTTTGTACATAAACTTCATGATACCAATAAACTTTTAAAGAATCATTTTCATCTCTTCTGATAACTGTATAAAGACTTGCTTTGTTTTCATTTTCCAAAGTTTCAAATTCTTCTACAGTCATATCTATAGGATAGAAATTTGCTCCTTTAGGTTTTTCTCCTATACTGTCAATAAAAGACAAGTTTCCATTAAGTCTGTCCCATGGTCCATAGTTTATCATTGCAAATTTCTTCAAGTTTTCATCAGAAATTTTGCTTAGAAAGTTTTCTTTATTTCCTATTGTCTGTTGCCAATATAGTTCATCCATAATATCAGCCACATCAAAAAGAATTGAAAGAATTTGTTTTTCGCTTTCTGACAAATGAGAAATGTCGGCAGTAAGTTCTACAGAAGTAAAGATTCCTAATCTTTCTTCAAGATTGATATTTTCTGCAATCTGATAAGATTGTAAATCCGGTAAAGTACCTAAGCGAGAATTTTCCATTTCTTCGGGGGTTAATTTTTCTTCCGGTTGTTTACAATTTGAAACTAAAACCGAAATAGCTACAATTAGCATTAAAGGCAAAAATTTTTTCAACATTTTCTTTATTTTTTTTGGATTAATAATAAATTTTTAAGCCACGAAATTAAATATATTATTTTAAATTTAATGTTTAAATTTTATTATTTATGCGAATCAAGGATTGGATTTTCTAACCTATTCTTTTATAGCCACTAAGATTCAAAGACTCAAAAAAAATCACAAAGAAAATAAAAAACACAAATTACAACTTAGTGAAAATTTGTGTTTTAGTATCTTTGTGTCAAAAATATTCTTACCTTTGATTCGCATTATTTAATATTTTTCAATCAAATCACTTATTTCAGAAAGTATTTTTATAATTTTGGATTTTTTATTGAAGAACTAAATTTTACATTAATCCTAAAAACAATCATCAAAAATATATGGGGAATAAATTATTAATTCGAGACCTTACATTACGAGACGGACAACAATCACTATTTGCAACAAGAATGACACAGTCGCAGGTTGACAGCATTCTACCTTTTTTCAAAGAAGCAAACTTCTATGCTATGGAAGTTTGGGGAGGTGCAGTTCCTGATTCCGTTATGCGTTTTTTGAACGAAAACCCCTGGACAAGATTAGAAAAAATTAAATCCGGCATTGGAGACACTTCATTACTCACAGCTCTGTCAAGAGGCAGAAACCTATTCGGTTATAATCCTTATCCCGATGAAGTTATTGAAGGATTTAACAGAAATGCCATTCAATCAGGAATCGGAATTATGCGAATTTTCGATGCCTTAAACGATGTTGATAATATGAAATCAACAATTAAGGTTGTTAAAGAAAATGGCGGAATGACTGATTGTGCAATTTGTTATACAATAGACCCAAAATTCACAAAAAAAGAAAAAATAAAAGCCCTTGTTCATCTAAAAAAACTACCTCACAATATTTTCACTATTGATTATTTTGTTAAAAAAGCTAAAGAGTTAGAAAAACTCGGAGCCGACATAATAACTATTAAAGATATGGCCGGATTGATTTCGCCAGTTATGTCAGGAAAGATTATCAAACGTTTGAAAAGCGAAGTTGGAATACCTATTGATTTTCATACTCATTGTACTCCGGGATATGGATTAGCATCTACTTTAATGGCAATTATAAATGGAGTTGATATTGTTGATACTACAATTTTAAATTTTGCAGGAGGAACAGCTGCACCGGCTTTTGAAATAATTCAACATTTTGCATATAAATTAGGATTGAGCACAGATGTTAATTTAGAAGCAGTTTCTAAAATAAATAAAAAACTTAAAAAT
>Ga0307991_1001575_pt1 | contig 15904 bp, 15 predicted proteins | sample EllFjometagen131_FD_203146 | JGI IMG/M metagenome (GOLD analysis project Ga0307991, IMG submission 203146) | Marine microbial communities from Ellis Fjord, Antarctic Ocean - #131 | ecosystem: Environmental > Aquatic > Marine > Unclassified | place: Southern Ocean | collected 2014-10-08
TCAGGGGGTTGGGTGATGCCTATCCCCGGTTCCAGTATGCGTTTTCGAAATACCCCCAATTCTATGGCCTGGACCGGACAGACCGCCGTGCATTGTCCGCAGAGGCTGCATTTGTCCTTGTCCCAGTTGATCTGCCAGGGCAGGTCCTTGATGCTTAATGTAGATGGGGTAATTTTTCTGTTTGACAGCATGTTGTAATCTCCTGGCAATCCGGACCGACCATAACCGTACCCAGATGCATGGGTTGAAAGTCTTTGCTCTTATCGCGGCCGGGAATGGCGTAATCCAGGCCGCATATTTCCGAACAAAAGGCAAACCGTCCCGGTCTGCCCCCCACCACCCCGGGCCGGAGTTTTTTGCGGTCCTGCACCATGAAAAGGGTATTGTCGGGCAGACACCCGATAACACAGTTGGGGCCGTCGATGATCAGACGCCGGCAGGACTGTTTGAGTTGTTTTAAAAGCCGTTCATCCGGGTGGCTTTCAATGTCATGGTTTTGAAGGGGGGTGATGATATGTTTGTACGCCTCGAGTCCCAGTCCCAGTTTGGCCATGGTATAATGCAGGATGTGGGTAAATACCTCCGAATCGGACTGATATCCCGTATACCCGTGGAAGCCCCGGGACATGAGATACTCCTTGATGGGTATAAAAGCCGTGTTCTCACCGTTGGTCATGGTGGAAAACCCCTGGATAAAAAAGGGGTGACAAGCATATAGATTAATCGCGTAATTGGTGTTCTGCCGACCCTGGGCCATGATGACTCGAGCCGCTAGTTCCTTGCGGTCCAGACCCAGGTGGCGGGCCACCTCCAAAGGATCACCGATCTCCTTGAGCATGATGACATCCGGCCAGAAAGAAAACACGATCATATCTTTTTTTTCTTCACCCATCTCCCGGAGCTGGAGCCGGATGATCAACAGCCGTTCCTGCAGTTCGGCACGGCTCAAACTATCCCACTCCTCGGGGTATTCGTAGGCCCGGATCAGGTAAATGTCCCTGCGCGGCACGCCCTTGGGCGTCGTTTTGGGAACCTTGATGGACAGCTTGTACTTGGTCATGAAACCGATGTCCATCATAAATGTATCCAGACGTCTCAACCCTTTTTCACTGAAGATTCCCGATAAAATCGGTGCATCCTTCAGGTCTTCAAAGGGGCCGCCAAGGCCTCGCATAAGCAGTCCGACTCCCGAACCGTCATGACCTTCGCGCATGATATCCATGGCCTCGATGGCCACCATGGGGGACATTGGATCCTTACCGGTAATTGCAAACAGACGGCACATGGTTTCTCCTTATACTTATTTATTCAAGCAATGAAAGGTGACGGTCTCGTAAAAAGTCCAACTCCTGCGTTGCGCTGCATTTCGCAATCATTCAACGTACAATAAGTACGCCTCATGACACCAAAATTTGCACGCCTTGAATTTGAACCTTTTACGAAACCGTCTAGATCCGACTTTTTACGCGTTCATCAAAGTTCAACGGTTGCTAATTTTTTGCTGCAACACTTAATAAATAGCAAATGGCATGCCATAATACTCTTTTATTGTCATTTAGCTTGAATTTCAGATAGATATAAAATATATTGTTTGAAATTACAAGATATTTAGAGATAAATTTAAAATAAAAAATACAAATTTGTAAATAAAAAACAGATCGGAAAAATGCTATGATATCCAATGGGAAAATACCCGCAGAACTGTCACATGAGGCTTCAGACCGATGGCGTGAGTTTTGCAGCGCCCTGAAAAGGGCACATCTGGTCCTGCCCAGTGATGCGACACTGTCAGATGCCATCAAAAGGGTTTTTGCATTCAGTGATTTTGTGGCGCGCAGTTGTGTGCAGGCCCCTGCAATGTTTCTGGACCTGATCACTTCCCGGGACCTGCAAAGATCCTATCTTCCCGGAGAATATGACGCGCACGTGGCGGAAAAAATTGAGGGTGTTACAGCGCACCAGGCCCTTGTTTCGGGAAGAGTTGCAAATTTGTAATTTGTGTATTTAATTTTTTACAAATTTGTAAATAGCCCCATCCATGTCTGGCGTTATGCCTCCGTAACTTGGATGTCTGGGTTGCCAAAATCACAACTCATGTTGACCAGGTGGTGGATGTGTTTTATGTAAGGTACTTTGATGGCCGAAAAGTGGACGGATCAGCTCGAATCGAGGCGATAAAATTGGAAATTTTGCAGGTTCTGCCCGGCGACAGTAAATAAGGAGGCGTTGCATGAAGAAAATCGAGGCGATCATCAAGCCGTTTAAATTAGATGATGTCAAGGAAGCTTTGAATGAAGCCGGTGTTCAGGGGATGACCATATCGGAAGTCAAGGGATACGGTCGCCAGAAAGGGCACAAGGAGATTTATCGGGGTGCTGAATATGTGGTGGATTTCATCCCTAAAATCAAGATTGAAGTCATTGTTACCGATGAAATTGTGGAACCGGTGATCCAGAAGATTCGTGATGCCGCTAACACCGGCAAACTCGGAGACGGGAAAATATTTGTTTTGCCCGTTGAACAGGTTATTCGGGTACGCACCGGTGAAACCGGGTCTGATGCCGTATAGCAGAGTGATTTGCGATTGATCCGGACTGATTTGCGACAGCGGGGGCGATACAAAAAAGGTGTAACGCCCGCCAACCTGAATAAATCGCGAAACAAAATTATAAGTATTCAACGACATCTTCCACTCATTCTCCCGGCAACCCTCTCTGAATCTCTAATCGTTGCCCTCGCCGCATCGGCAGATTTTTTATGAAAAAAGCATTATATTTTTTTTTGACAAAATTTGTCGGTTTATATACGTTACATTTATTTCAAATGAATTTTTTTGTAACCTTTTTCGCCAAAAAATCAACTATAAAAAAAGGGTGACTCGTCGGTCCGGTTGAGGCGATGAGGACCATTTCAGATGTTTTGTTGGCATACAATTTACGGTTAATTACTCCAGTAAAAATATGATACCATAACTTCATAAATCAATATTAGCAGGTGTATCCATGACATTGGTTCAGATTGATAATGTTTCAAAAATTTACCAGTCAGGTGAGGTGCAGGTAAAAGCCCTGCAGGATGTAACGCTTTCCATTGATGAAGCATCCTTTGTTACTTTTGTGGGACCTTCCGGAAGTGGAAAAACCACCATGTTAAATCTCATCGGATGTCTGGACAAACCGACAAGGGGAAAGGTCTTTATCGGCAAAAAACAGGTGGATACTTTTGACCGGAAACAGCGCGCAGCATTCAGGGGTTCCACCCTTGGGTTTATTTTTCAGGCATTCAACCTTTTTCAGGTGCTCACCACCTATGAAAACGTCGAATATCCGCTTGTGATGATTAAAAATGAGTCCATATCACAACGAAAGGAAATGGTATTAAAAGTCCTCGAATCAGTGGGAATGCTGGATCAGAAAGATAAATTTCCCGACCAGCTTTCAGGAGGCCAGAAGCAGCGAGTTGCAGTGGCCCGGGCGCTGGTGACACAACCAAAACTTGTTCTTGCAGATGAGCCAACCGCAAACCTGGATAAAAAATCCGCAGTCAATGTAATTCGCCTTATGCGCACCATGCGGGATGAATTCAATACGACATTCATCTTTTCCACTCATGATCCGGGAGTCATGGAAGAAGCCGAGGTGATTCATACATTAGAAGATGGAAAACTTTTGTAGCCGGAAAAATGGTGAAGGAGAAATATAATGATCCGAATTTTTAAAATAGCTTTGCGGAACCTTATGCGTTATAAGCGAAGAACATTACTGACATCCCTGCTGATCACACTCGGTTTATTGATGGTCATTCTTTTTTCAGGGCTTGCCGGTTCATTCAAGGAGATGATGATCGGCCAGATTACCGACTCAAACCTGGCGCACATGCAGATCCATAAAAGAGGGTATGTCTCTTCCATAGATACTTCGCCGCTGAATCTGACCATTAATCAAAAGGGGTACAAAACAATTGAAAAAGTACTCAGGGAAAATCCCGATGTTGAGGCGTATGCCCCAAGAATAAAGCTGAGTGCCATGCTTAGCAATTATACGGAAACCACCAACATCCGCTTGAATGCTATTGATCCGAAAAAAGAAATCAAAGTTTGCCCCAATGTGAGTGATCGCATGAAATTCAGTGACAGCCAATTACCGGATATTCTGCTCAAACCCGGAGAAATTATTATTCCTGAAAAACTGGCCGCAGGTTTGAAGATTAAAATTGGAGATTCCGTGGTCCTTGTCGCCAACAACAGGGATGGCTCTGTAAACGGTCTTAATTTCACGGTGGCCGGGATTATAGAAAGTCTTCTAGGTCCCCAGGGCAAGGAAGGGTATATGCATATAGCGGATGCGCAATCTTTGCTTCGTATGGAAAAACCGGAAATTATAGAAATTGCCTTACGGGTTAAAAACTTTGATAATCTTGACGATGTCTACACAGACCTTGAATCTGCTCTGGCAAAGATTAAAAATCAAAAAGGAAAACCCGCTTTTGAAATACATACATGGGAAAAACTTTCACCTTTTTCGAATATAGCCAGGATGATCGATTTGATGACCATAAGCATGAAATTCATCATGGTCGCTATTGTCCTTATCAGTATTTTAAACGTTATGATGATGTCTGTTTACGAAAGGATCAGAGAAATCGGAACCATGTCCGCCATTGGAACGGCGCCAGGCAAGATAATGGCATTATTTTTGGCGGAAGGGTTATCCCTTGGGTTTATCAGTATTCTGGCCGGCAATAGTATCGGCATCGTTGGAATTTATATCTTAAACATTTATAAAATTCGGTATGCTTTTGGCCGGCAGGACAACCTTTTATTGTCTCCGACAATCAGTTTTTCAGAGCTTGCCTGGGTGTCGGCCATCGTATTGGTGGTTTCGATTTTTGCCAGTTTGCAACCCGCATACAAGGCCTCCAGGATGGAACCGGTTGATGCCCTGGGACATGTATAGGACCCGATGCAAAGAACGAATACAGAGGCGACAAGGGTGCAGAAATTTTTATATAAAAATGGAACGTTCGGTTTTCTGCGCCCTGGTGGCCAATACCCGCGGAAACAAAAAGTAGAAATCATATTTTCGGGCAGGAGATAAAAATGATGAAGAAAATATTACCGATAGTGTTTATGTGCCTGTGTATTTCTGCACCGGTGTTTGCCCTTGACGGAAATGAGATGCTTAAAAAAGTAGACCGGCATTTGAATCCGGAAAGTTTTGAAATGTATCGAAAATTGATAAATATTGAACCGGACGGCTCCAAAAAAGAATTTGTAATGTATTCGGTTAAAAAAGGAAAAGAAAAGATTGCCTCCGTCTTTTTGTCTCCGGCCAGTGAAAAGGGGAGAAGTACGCTGCGAATTGAGGAAAACATGTGGCTTTATATCCCGAATGTGGGTAAGCCTATTCGCATAACCAGTCTGCAATCGGTGACCGGAGGCGTATTTAACAATTCGGACATTATGCGTGTGGATTATAGCGCAGAATACGACTGCAAAACGGTTGAACCGGCAGATGATGGACATATTCTTCACCTTAAAGCAAAGGCAAATACCGTTGCTTATGACAGCGTCAAAATGTGGGTTTACGGTACAAGGCTTCTTCCGAGCAAATTAGAATGCTTTGCTTCATCGGGAATGCTTATTAAAACGTTATATTTTAAGAACGTTAAAGATTTCGGTGGTGGGCTTGTGCGTCCCGCCGTAATCGAGACCGACAGCCCTCTTTATAAGGATTACAAATCGGTTATTATTTTTGCCAAGGTGAATGCAAAAGATCTGCCTGATGCGGTTTTTACTTTAAATTATATGTCAAAGGTGGAAAGTTTAAGGCAGTAATGAAATTTTTTTATCTATGCACGGGATTGCTGCTGTTTTTTATGGCCGTTGCTTTGTCCTGCCATGCAGACGTAGGGGAGCAGGCATCCGATACACTTGACTTTGATCTTGATTTCGAAATTCCGGAAGTTAAAAAAAAACCCTATACGGTCCGGGCGAAGCTGGAGATATTGGAAACAGCAGGGTACCTGGATGAGGGCAGTCTTTTTTTCCATCAAAAATACCCGGACGGCAGGGATGATAAAACTTTGTGGCAGACGGATCTGGACCTGACGCTGGAAGGAAGTTACCGGGTTCAATCCGTTAATTTTTATGCGCGGTTAAAAGGCAGCTTCTATAATAACGAAGAAGAAGAGTGGCAGATCGACGGGCTGGCGGAAGAGGCCTATGTCACCTTTCAGCCGAGTCCGTCGGTTGCGCTGGATGCCGGCAAAAAAGTGTTGAAATGGGGCAAGGGATATGCTTGGAATCCGGTGGCTTTTTTCAGCCGACCCAAAGATCTTGATGATCCGGAAGCAAGCATGGAGGGCTATTTTCTTGTTGCCGGGGACCTGATTAAAAGTATGGATGGCCTGCTTAAAACCATTGCCGTGACACCGGTAATTTTGCCTGTGTCCAGTGACATCAACGACGATTGGGGTGATAGGCGGGAGATGGTCTGGGGCGCCAAGGTATATCTTTTTGCATTAGATACGGATCTGGACATCATGTTTCTTGCAGGTGAAGAAACCAGAGACCGGATAGGTGTTGACTTTTCAAAAAATATTTTTTCCAATTTTGAGATTCATGGGGAAGCGGCGATTGTTTTTGATTATGAAAAACCCCTTGTGGACAAACAGGGGGAACTGTTTTTTGAAAAATACAATGCACTGAATTTTCTTGCGGGAATTCGCTATCTGACAGAGGGCGATACCACGATTATTTTTGAATATTACAGAAACGGTCAGGGATATACCCGCGGTGAAATTAATGATTATTTTGATTTGATTGAAACAGGGTACTTGGACTATAAAGACAGCGGTAATATCGCGGGCCTTGGCCGTAGCAGGCGGTACGGCGTCCTTTATTACAATCAACAGACAATGACGAAAGATTATCTTTATCTGAAGGTGACGCACAAGGAGCCCTTTGATATCCTGTATTTCACACCCGGTATCACATCGGTTTACAATATGAACGATCACAGCCTTTCTATTACACCTCAGATGACATATATCCCCATCACCAATATCGAGCTGGATTTCAAGGCGACATTTTTTTCAGGGTGCGGCCATACGGAGTATGGTGAAAAAATAAATGACTCAAAAATTGTTATATCGGCGACCTGTTATTTTTAATAGCCCTCATGCCCTGGGGTAAAAAATCAAAGATTTTGACAAAATATGAAAATCGGTGCGGTGTGAACGTGTTCGTTAATGTAAAGGTGTACAAATACGTTCACGCGCACGGTTTTTGAAATTGACCCCGCTTCATTCTCATATAAACCCTCTCGGGAATCTCGGATATTTTTAATATGGCACGCAAAATGCTTTCAAATATTGTGAGGTTTATTTTGGCATTACCTCCTATCATGCTATCCACCTCATTTGCGACAAATCGGCCCCCGGGGACAGGCCCCGGGGGTCGATTTGCTTTCTAGTGGAGGATGATTATCTTGTTTGCGTGCATAAATCCGTCCGGTTGTCCCGGGTGTAATATTTTTTTTAATCTATGGGTTACATCATGTAACGTTACTTTTTTACAAGGTAACGCATAATCCGTAAATTTTAACTGCAAAGCTTAATCGAAAGGAGATTTTAAAATGGCTGAAAGTGTATTGGATATTACCGACGATAATTTTGAGAAGGAAGTCATACAATCTGAAAAACCTGTGTTGGTGGATTTCTGGGCACCGTGGTGCGGTCCCTGCAAAGCAATCAGTCCGGCTGTAGCGGAACTGGCCGAAGAATTTGGCGATAAGATCAAATTCGCCAAGTGTAACGTGGATAACAGTCCCATGGTACCCGGAAAATATGGTATCCAGTCGATTCCCACCCTGCTTTTCATCAAAGACGGCAATGTCGAGAATCAGATTGTCGGTCTTGTCCCAAAGACCAAGATCGAAGAGATGGTAAAAAGCCTCACGTGAAGGATAAAAATATGGCTTGATCATTGTTTGAGCCACTCCAAAGAAGCCGGGGCCTGAACTCTAAGCGGAATGAAGGCCTCCAGTCGAAACAATACCTATGACTGAAAAAAGTTTATTAAAGAGGAGAATGTCGTGCCGATCTATGAATATCAATGCAAGGACTGTGAGCATATTTTTGAAAAACTTGTTTTAAGAAGTGATGAATCTGTCGTATGCCCCGCATGTGACAGTAAAGAAACAACAAAACTCATTAGCTCAGCCGCTTTTATCGGCGGATCAAGCGGCAGTGGCAGTGGCGGTGGCGCTGGCTGCTCATCCGCCGGTGCTTCCGGTTTTTCGTGAGCCGGATAATAAAATGCGGCGGTGCGCCGCATCAGTAAAAAAAACAATCGGCTTCGCTCTGGGTGCATAGAAATTATTCATTATAATTTTTTACGTCGTAAGTGAAAACCAATCGGTAAATACAAAGTAAGGACAGTGGTAAATGGGAAAGTGCCTGTGCCATCCGGAAAAAGAAAGCAAATATATTTGCCTCAAGGATAATGTTTATCTGTGTGATGAATGCCTTAAATGCCGTAACCCCAAAATTTACTGCAAATTTCGTGAATCCTGTCCCATCTGGTTCATGGAGAAAAAAGGGTTCAGTGACGAAAAAATAGAGGCGGATCAATACGAAATTGTGTTTGAACCCGACGGCAAGAAAGTGGTTGTGCCCGAAGGCAGCACTTTGCTGAAAGCCGCTCAAATGGCCGATGTCCATCTGAACGCTTCGTGTAACGGGAAAGGCTCCTGCGGTAAATGTAAATTGGTTCTTGCGTCCGGCTATTATGAAACCGTTGACACGCCCCTGTTGAGCGACAGTGAAAAAGAGAATCATTATGTCCTTGCCTGTCTGACAAAAGTACATGGCGATATTACGGCCAGAATTCCTGAAGAGACCCTTGAAAAAAAACTCAAAGTAGCCGGTATGGGTGTCGATGCCACAGCCCGGTTAAAGGGGCTTGTCAAAGATATTACGCCGATTTCGGAAGATATTTCGCTTGAACTCTCCCCGCCAACCCTTGATGATTCCGTCAGTGATTTTGATCGGCTCACCCGGGGTCTAAAAAATGCCGGTGTGGATGTGGGCCGGCTCAACGTTGGAATAAAGGTCATTCGCGATCTGTCGGAAACCATGAGAGACGACAACTGGAAGGTCACCGCTTCGGTACTGCATAAAAGATGCGTCAATGAGGTGCTGGCGGTCAGGCCGGGCAATGGAGGGCATTTGCCCCTGGGACTGGCCGTTGATCTGGGGACCACTTCCATTGTCGTCTATCTCGTGAACATGACCAACGGCAACATCATGGCGGCGACTTCAGGACACAACGATCAGGCCGCCTGCGGTGATGATGTGATCAACAGAATCGTCTGTGCCGAAAAAGAGGGCGTGAAAAAACTCAGCCGTATGGCGCTCGCTACAATCAACAATCTTATTGGTGAAGCCCTGGACAGTGTCGGGGCCCCAAAAGAGGATATTAAAAATGTGGTTATTTCGGGCAATACCACCATGACCCATCTGCTGCTTGGTCTTGAGCCCCGGTATATTCGGCGGTCGCCTTATATCCCGACGGCCTCGGAATTCCCCATTCTCAAAGCGGCGAACGTGGGTATGAAGGTCAATCCGGGGGCCGCTGTGTTCATTATGCCGGGACCGGCCAGCTACGTGGGCGGTGATATTGTCTCGGGAATGATTTACACCGGGTTGCACCGGGAAGACCCATTGACCTTGTTTATAGACGTTGGCACCAACGGGGAAATCGTGCTGGGCAATAAAGACTGGCTGATGACCGCCTCCTGCTCGGCCGGACCTGCCTTTGAAGGGGGGGGGATTCATTGGGGAATGAGGGCGGAGGAGGGTGCCGTTGAAAAAGTAACCATTAACCCTGACACGTTTGAACCGACCCTTACCATCATAGGGAATGTCCCTCCCAGGGGCATCTGCGGCTCGGGTATGATCGACCTGATATCGGAAATGCTGCTTTGCGGCATTATCGATCCAAGGGGAAAATTTACCCTTGATCCGTCACATCCCCGCATGATGAAGGATGAATACGATACCGCCTATGTCCTTGTATTTGCCGAAGATACGGCCATGCAAAGAGATCTCATTTTTACCGAATCGGACATTAACAGCCTGATCCTCAGCAAGGGGGCCATATATGCCGGATTTTCCGTGCTCCTTACTGAAGCCGGACTGGATTTTTCTATGGTGGACCGGATCTGGATAGCGGGCGGATTTGGTCAGTACCTTGATATCGATAAGGCAATCACTATCGGGATGCTGCCGGATATTGACCGAGCGAAATTTGAATATTTGGGCAACAGCTCCATCGGCGGGGCCTACATGGCACTTTTATCCGGCAAGTATCGCGAAGAAGCCCACCAGATATCCAATAATATGACGTATATCGATTTTTCCAGCAACAGTCGGTTTATGGATGAGTTTACATCAGCCATTTTCCTGCCGCACACGAATCAGAGGGCTTTTCCCAGCGTGAAAATCAAAACCGGAAAATTCAAATCATAAAATGCCATGGTGCCGGGATGGGGCGCTAATACATTACAGATGCCCGGGAAATATCATTCAAGGCGTTACGGTTCAGAACACGGAGGCGCCGTCCTTTAAGTTCAATCATATTTTCCATGGCCAGTTTTTTTAACACACGTGACAGGGTTTCCGGCGTGCTGCCGATAATTTTGGCCATTTCTCGCCGGGTGATCATCAGGTCCACCGCCGCCTCCTCTCGGCAATCCTTTTTTATTGTTGACATCAGCAGAAACGATGCCACCCGTTGAGGAATATCCTTGAGCGCAAGAAGTTCCACAAGTGCCATGGATTCCTTGAGCCGGCAGGCCAGGACACGGATCATATTAAAAAGGATCGTCGGGTCCTGATGGGCAATATCTTTTACCAGGTCCCCTTTAAATGTTAGAAGAACGCTTTCTTCCAGGGCCGATGCGCCAGCGGGAAAGACCATGTCTGAAAAGATTGCGCATACGCCGAATATTTCCCCCGGGCCAAAAATATAAAGGGTCTGTTCACGGCCATCAGGAGAGGCTTTGAACATCTTCACCATACCGCTGATCACTACATAGAATACCTCCGCGATATCATTTTCATTGATAATCGTCTGCCCGGTCCGGTAATTTTTTTTTATTGCGGCATTGGCAAGATCCCAAAGATGCGCCTTGGTCATCTCTCTTCCCAAAGGATTGGATTGAAGGAAAGGCAATATATTCATAAAAAATCCTCAAAGCTTGATCTGTATCAATGTAAAAAACGATTTCGTATACTATACGATGCAATTCGAGCAAATTAATTGTTTGAAATGAAAGTATAATAGCAAAAATAATGAAACACGCAACTAAAAAACTGGAGGTAATGGTATGGAGAACACAGATGTTTTGGTAATTGGTGGCAGTGCGGCCGGGATTGTTGCCGCTACGACCGGGAAAGCGTTTCATCAGGATAAAAAAGTCACGCTGTTGAGGAAAGAGGAAAAGGTGCTGGTGCCGTGTGGTATCCCCTATATCTTTGGATCACTGGAAAACAGTCAGCAGAACGTTATCCCCGATGCGGCGTTAACCAACGCCGGGGTTGAACTCAAGATTGGCGAAGCGGTATCTTTGGACCAGGAAAACAATGTATGCAAAACCGCCGATGGTTCGGAAATCAAATTTGAAAAAGTTGTCATCGCCACTGGATCAGAGCCTGCGGTTCCGGGCTGGCTTAAAGGGGCTGATCTGGAAAATGTGTTTATCATTCCCAAAAGTAAAAAATATCTAGACCAATTCAGCCAAAAACTGGAACAGTTCAAGAAGATTGTTGTCCTTGGCGGTGGCTTTATCGGCGTTGAGGTTGCTGACGAGCTCAACAAGACAAATAAGGATGTCACCATTGTTGAAATGCTGCCGTATGTGTTAAGTCTTGCTTTTGATAGGGAGCTGGCCATCAAAGCCCAAGAGACCCTTGAAGCCCGGGGGGTTCATGTAAGAAGCAACAGTCGGGTAAAAGAGCTGACCGGTGATAAAAAAGTATCAAAGGTGGTATTAAGCAACGGAGAGACCATTGACGCGGATGCCGTGATCCTGTCAACCGGGTATCGCCCGAATGTTGGTCTGGCCCAAACAGCCGGCCTTAAAATTAATGAAATGGGATTTATCGAGGTCAATGAGTATCTGCGGACGGCCAACAAAGATTTTTTTGCGGTGGGTGATTGTGCTGAAAAACAAAGTTTCATTACCCGCTCATTAAAGGGTGTCATGCTGGCATCAACAGCCTGTGCCGAAGCCAGAATCGCAGGTATGAATCTGTACCAACTGTCATCCCTGAGGGCCTTTAACGGAAATATTTCAATTTTTTGCACTTGTATCGGTGAGACCGCTTTCGGCGCTGCCGGGGTTACCGAAGCGCTGGCCGTTGAAAGAGGATTTGATGTGGTTACCGGAACCTTTGAAGGGGTGGATAAACATCCGGAGACTTTACCTGAAACGAATAAGCAGATTATAAAATTAATTGCCGGTCGCAGATCCGGGGTTATTCTCGGCGGAGAAGTTATCGGTGGTAGAAGCACGGGTGAATTGACCAACATGATCGGGCTTATGATTCAAAACAGAATGACGGTTTGCTCCCTGCTTACATTCCAGATCGGCACCCAGCCCTTTTTAACCGGTCCTCCGACAGCTTACCCGTTGATTAAAGCCGCGGAAGCCGTTGCCATGCAACGTTGCGGATTTCAAGAGTAAGCCTATTAGAATAAATAAGGCTTTCTTGCTGTTTCAAGTGGGTCAGCCCGGGATACAGTACAGTATCCCGGGGCTTTATCGAGTCGATTTTACCCACATGAAACAGCGAGGGGCTAAATTATTACTCCCCCTTCCTTGAATGTTCAGTCTTCGAATATGCGTTTCCCTAGATTTAAAATAATTTTATCCATAAGTGCCACTATCCTGAATACAGGACTTGATCTATAGCCTTAAGAAATGGTACAAGATCATCATTTCTGCTATCCGTACCCATTGTGATAAGGAGCGTTTTATGGAAAATCCTGTCGATAGCTACTGGCAGATTCGACTCAAGTCCCTGATGGCTGCCCTTGAAAAAAATAATTTTGAGGTTTTTTTAGTAAAATCGGGTGCTGACGCCGCACGGATTGTTTTAGAAGAGATCCTGCCGAATTTGAAACCGGTCACCGTTTCCTGGGGTGGCTCTAGAACATTTATAGACTCGGGATTGTACGACAATTTAAAAAATCGGCCTGACTTAAATATACTGGACACCTACGACACAGCCGCAACACCGGATGAGAAATCCAGACGTCGCCGGAAAGCCCTTGGCGCCGATCTCTTCATAACCGGAACCAATGCGGTCACCGAAGCCGGTCAGCTGGTCAACCTGGATATGGTGGGAAATCGTATCGCTGGGATCACCTTTGGCCCCAAAAATGTTATTATTCTGGTGGGACGCAATAAAATTGTGGGGGATATAGATGATGCCATGTTTCGTATTATAAACTACAGCGCACCGACCAATGCCATGCGCCTGGACATGGAAACCCCCTGTGCAAAGACATCTGTATGCTCTGAATGCAGCAGCCCTGACCGTATTTGTAATACCTGGACCATTACCGAAAAGTCATTTCCCAAAAACCGGGTCAAAGTGGTTTTAATCAATGAAGATATGGGGCTTTAAGTGAGTTCTGATGGCTGAGTGTTGAGGTTTCGTGCAGGTATACGCTCACCTGCATGCAGGTAAGCAATCTCCTTTGGGTCGGCGTTTTTTTCAGATAGGAGAAAATGATGAAATCCAACATTATAGGTTTTTTTTGTATTATACTCCTGGCCGTTGTCCTCGCAGGCCCTGCTGTTTGCCCGTCCATTGATTCAGACCTGGATGTCGTTGTTAAAATCAGCCGGATCGATACGCTCACATCTTTTAGGCTGGATGATATTAAAAATATGATGGCCGGTTTTAAAAAAGCCCTGGCGGCCCCGTCCCCCGGTTTAAAGGACAGAAAACCGGGTCAGACCGGTCTGGAAACCGAATCCACCGGTAAGGCCGATCAATCGTCGGCAAAACCGCAATATACGGAAAAAGATCCGGTATACTGGTCTGAAAAGGGCGAACTGGTAGCTGCTTACGGAAACGACAGAGCTGCGGTTGAATTTTTTAAAAAAGCAATCAAGCTTGATCCTCAAAGAAGCGATTATCATTTTAATCTTTCCGTATCCTTTTGCGAACTCGGTGAATATGCGAAAGCCCTGATTTCCATTAACAGGGCCCTTGCCATGGATAACCAAAATGGTGCATACCATTATACCAGGGGCAGAATTTATCTTTTGTTGAATGACAATAAAAAGGCACTGGAGAATTTTATTCAATCCGCCCGACTGGATCATAAAGATGCCCGTGATTATTTAAAAAATGTAGCCCATATGCAATGGGACTAAAGGGAGTGACATGTACAAAAACAACGCATTAAAAGAAATTACCTGGCAGAATTTCCAGCAACTGAGCATTGAGGAAAAAGCACCCTATTTTTTATGGCAGGGACGATCTTATCATGCATTGATTGCCCAGCAGTTTGATCGTGCCATGCTGGACAAATTGTGCAGTCTGGCCACGAAAATCCGAATGATCGGAAAGACCAGAGGCGGGCGGCATTTTCTGAAAGATCTATTGTCTGACAAAAGGGGTATGCTCTATTTTGCCCAACCTTCTTCCAGAACGTTTCTTTCGTTTTACGCCGCCTGCCAGATACTGGGCATTCAGCCTGCGGAAGTGCGGGACACCTCCACATCCAGCGAAATTAAGGGCGAATCCAAGGAAGATTCGGTGCGAACGTTCAGCAGTTATTTTGATCTTATTATCATGCGCCACCCGGTGGGCGGTTTTGCCGAAAGAATTGCCTGGCTGCTTTCCAATACAGACCGATCCGTCCCGGTTATCAATGCCGGATCCGGTAAAGATCAGCATCCGACCCAGGCCCTGCTGGATATCTATACCCTGGAGCGCAGTTTCGAAAATCAGGATGGGATCGAGGGTAAAAAAATTGCTTTTGTCGGCGATCTGGCAAGGGGCCGGACAGTGCGGTCTTTATCGAACCTGCTGACACTTTATCCCGGTGTCAAACAGTATTTTATTGCCCCGGAATCCCTCCAGATCGGTGAAGACATTCTGGCTTCGCTCACAAAATCCGGCATGGAATATGAAGTGAGTGCTGATTTTGAAAAATTGATCCCCGAAGTTGACGCCATCTACATGACGCGTATCCAGGATGAGTGGGATATGGCTAAAGAGAGCAGTCTGATCGATACCGGCAAATATCACTTCAAGGCAGCGCATCTTGATCTGCTGAAACCAAATGCCGTTATTTTGCACCCCCTTCCGCGTCGCAAGGAGATCGATGTAGCTGTGGATTCGGATCCAAGAGCTGTGTACTGGCGGCAGGTACGCAACGGCATGTGGATTCGTGCGGCCCTGATACTGTCCATTTTCGACCGTACCCTTGAGGTCGATCGATACTATGAGGATCTTACCGGTTGATGTTGCGTGTTGCGGTTTGCCTGTGCCATCCAAAACGTTTTTTGTAAGTATTAATTAAAAAACCGTCTGGCTCCAGAGTCGGAGACAGACGGTTTGATTAAAAAATGTGCCAGATTACCTATGGGGGCTGGTCCGAGATATCGGGGGAATATTACCCTTGTACGCGTTGATAGAGTGCAACGCTCTGCCGCAATTTAAAAAATAATTATATTCCCTCAATTTTTTGTAAGTTCAAACTGATTTCAGAAGATTAGAGTGCCCTGATGGGGGGAAACCGTTACGGTATCATCCACTATGCCGCCTTTTTTAGGTGGCAGCTATTAGAGATGAAAGTGGGATATGTTTCCAGTAA
>Ga0307991_1001576_pt1 | contig 15901 bp, 11 predicted proteins | sample EllFjometagen131_FD_203146 | JGI IMG/M metagenome (GOLD analysis project Ga0307991, IMG submission 203146) | Marine microbial communities from Ellis Fjord, Antarctic Ocean - #131 | ecosystem: Environmental > Aquatic > Marine > Unclassified | place: Southern Ocean | collected 2014-10-08
TTCATATAATCCAGCTCAACATATCCATCAAACAGTCTTTCCACAAACGGCCCCAAAAACTTTTTCTCAAGATCGCTTGCCCCCGACGGCTTTTCAAGCGACAGCGCGGTACAAATAACAAGTTGAATTGACAGGTCTTTTTTGGCCCTTCGGTATAATGCGTTGGCAAATTCATTTGCCTTTCCGAGCCCCAGCGGCAATCCAAAAACAATTTCTTTCCCCACCTTGCTGATTACGTCATCCACGCATTTTTCCACATCCTGATAAAACACCGGGCTTTTACCTTCCATTTGCTATCCTCCGGAAACTAAACTCACAAAAGATTAATATCCACTTACCTGCTCACCGTGTTTTGATTAAAAAAACACCCCTCTCCCTGATCCATTATTTCTTACCGGGTATATCTATATAACACAATAAATAGACTCCGGCACACCCCCATGACTATCTCATGACTATCTATTGATGCGTTCATCAATGGCATAACGATACTACAAATTATTGAAATTCCATAATAAGGGATCATTAATTATCAAAAATGTCAATATTATTTCTTTGACAAGCCCTACACAGAACAACAAAAATACTCATAATTACAATGGATTAAGCAATATCAACGAACATCGGCGGATAAAATCTTCTCAGAATAGATTTCAATGGCATGCGCAACCCGTATTTGTTTTTTTCCCCTGGCAAGCATATCTGCCAGTTGAATCATGCACGCCGGACACCCGGTTGCCACGACATCCGCACCGATACTTTCAATACTGGCAACTTTCTTTTTACCAATGTCGGTGGAAAGGGTATAATGTGTCAGATTAAAACTGCCGCCCATGCCGCAACAGGTATCGGCATCCGGCATTTCCTTAAATGAATACGCAGTATTGGATTGAATCACACGTCTCGGTTCCGAATAGACATTCAGCGTTTTTCTCAAATGACAGGGGTCGTGATAGGTGACAATTGGCCGGGCGGCATGTTGTTCCGCTTTATCGGAGTCTTTCACCCCTATGATGTCGACTAAAAACTGATTAATATCATATGTCTTTTCAGCAATCTGATGAACGGCTACAGCCTGATCTTCGGAGGCTGGTTTAAACATAGCGGGCCAGAATTTTTTAATGGTTGCCGTACATGTCGCGCAACCGGTCACCAGGTAGTCAAAGCCGGACGGATCAAACTGGTTCAGGCTGTATTCAACCAGCCGGTTAAACGTTAAATGATCGCCGGCGGACAGGGCAGGGATGCCACAGCACCCCTGAGATGATGGTATTATAACATTTACTTCATAATAATTTAAAATACGGACAATATCTGTCGCGACTTTTGGAAAAACTTTGTCCAGCAGGCAGCCGACAAAAAAAGCAACTTTTAAGCCTGATTTTTTCTCAGTTTTTACCAGTTCACTGCTTATCTGATGAAATGGGACAGGGGCAAGGGGGACCATCCAGCGGTTGGAAAGCAGTGGTGAAACCATTTCGGAACAGGAAACATCTAACTGAAAATTCGTCTTTTTAAAAAACAGATATTGCCATTTTGCGCCCCATGAAATGATCCGGTCAAAAAATTCCGGGTTTGATAACAGACGCCTGAAAATAATTTTTTTGATCAAGGGCATCCTGCGGCATTCGGATATGATTATCCGGGCATTTAAAAAAATTTCCAGGGTATTGACCCCTCTTGGACAACTTGCCGCACAAGACCCGCAAAGAAGACATCGATCCAGTCTTTGCAAAACCCCTTTGGGGTCTTCAAAAACCGACCGCATCAGTCCATCTAAAAGCATCAGCTTGCCCCTGGCAACGTCACTCTCATTTTTTGTAACATTGTATAAAGGGCAAACCGACTGGCAGATACCGCACCGGGAACATCGCGCCACCGCCTGATCCAGTGTTTTCATTATTCGGATCAGTTCGGCCATCTTTAATCGGTTTTTTTTTAAATTCAGCATGAAAAAATTACATTATATTTTAGCGTATCTTTGTCTGAGTTTCGGCTTTTCAATCTTACCGGTCGGGTTTCTTGGAACTTCTCCTAAAATCACTTTTCTCGGACGCTTATATCTCGGCAAAGCCGCACAAAATTGTAAAATTTCTTCCTCAGACATTTTTATACCCGATTTTAAGGAAATAACCGCCGCAACAATCTCCCCTAACCGCATATCCGATAGGCCAATAACCCCTGCATCAAGGATTTTATTATTTGTCATTAAAAAATTTTCAATTTCATTGGGAAAAATATTTTCACCGCCACTGATAATAATATCTTTTTTTCGATCAATCAGCCAGATAAAACCATCCTCATCCATGCGGGCAATATCACCGGTATGCAACCATCCTTTTTTTATTGCCTGGGCCGTCGCCTCCGGGTTGCGATAATATTCTTTCATAACACCGGGGCCTCGAACCAGAAGCTCCCCCGGATTTCCCGGAACAACAGAATTCATGTTCTCATCAATCACCCGGCACTCCCAGTCAAAACCCGGAATTCCGATGGCGCCGACCTTATGATCATTTTCAACGCCTAAGTGAACACATCCCGGGCCCGTAGCTTCCGTTAAACCGTAATTGGTGTCATATTGATGGGTTGGAAAAGTTTGTTTCCATTTCTGGATCAGGCTGGGGGGAACGGGCTGGGCACCGATATGCATCAGACGCCATTGATCCAGATGATAGTCTTTTAAATCAATTTCATTATTTTCAATGGCCACCAGTATGTCATACGCCCAGGGCACCAGAAGCCAAACAATGGTTGCTTTTTCCTCAGATATGGATTCCAGTATCGCTTTGGGACTGACGCCTTTTAAGATAACCGCTTTTGCCCCCACAATCAGATTCCCAAACCAGTGCATTTTGGCCCCGGTATGATACAGGGGGGGAATACACAAAAAATTATCCTCATGCACTTGATGATGATGTTGGTTTTCAACATAACAGGAAAATTCCAGATGCCGGTGCTGGAGAAAAACCCCCTTGGGATGACCAGTGGTTCCGGATGTAAAATAAATGCCGGCACCGTCAAGCAGGCCGATCTCCACATTCGGTTCATTCATGCTGCTGCCGTTCATTGCATCCGGATACCAGGTTGCAAAGGCCGGTGTCTTTTCCTGATCTCCGACAAAAAAATAGGTATGAACCGTTTGATCGAGTACGGGTTTTGATGCATTGATTCGATCAACAAACGCTTCTCCAAAAATCATCGCGCCGGCCTCAGACAGATCAACACAACGCATGATGTCTTCAGACTGAAATCGGAAATTCAACGGCACGGCAATGGCACCGGCTCTCAAAACACCAAAATAAACCGGAAGCCATTCAATACAGTTCATCATTAATATGACAACCCGGTCTCCCTTTTTAATGCCATGAGCGCCCAAACTGTTCGCCAGTTGCTTGGACTGATGATAAAATTCTTTCCACGTTATGGAAGACCGTTTACCGGTTGATGGCTCACGTTCGATCAAGGCCGTTTCATCTTCGTATATTCTGGAATTTCGGGCCAGCATTTCTGTAATCAGCATATTTCACACCCAGATATTTTGTATCAATCAACAGGTTCTCAATTTAATTAAACTCGGAATTTTGGTAAAATTTTAATACAATGCATCTATTCTATTCAATCGCACAAAAAAACCCGGAACACAAATCATGTTCCGGGTTTTTATTTATTGTTTAATAGCTTATTATAAAGCCATAAATTTTATTTTATTTCTTATCGTCTTTCACTTCCTCAAAGTCCGCATCAACAACATCTTCGTCTTCTCCAGCAGCCTGGTTCTGTGCAGGATCTGCACCGGCAGCATCAGGACCACCGGCTTCTTCTGCGCCGGCCTGGGAAGCCTGTTGATAAATTGCCTCTGCCAGTTTATGAGAAGCCTGGGTCAGCTCTTCTGTTAACCGCTTAATTTCATCCGTATCATCGCTTTCCATAGCTTTTTTCAGCTGTTCTCTGATGCCTTCCACTTTGGCCTTGGTTTCGCTGTCCACCTTGTCTCCCAGCTCGGCCATGGATTTTTCAGTCGAGTATATCAGTGAGTCTGCATTATTTTTTACTTCAACTTTTTCCCTTAAATTTTTATCTTCATCAGCATGCAGTTCAGCATCTTTCACCAATTTATCGATTTCTTCCTGGGACAAACCACTGGAAGCGGTAATTTGAATGGACTGTTCTTTTCCGGTGGCCATGTCCTTTGCCGACACATGAACAATGCCATTTGCATCAATGTCAAAAGTGACTTCGATCTGAGGGACACCACGAGGTGCCGGCGGGATATCAGACAGATCAAACCGTCCCATTGTCTTATTGTAAGCGGCCATCTCACGTTCTCCCTGAAGCACATGGATGGATACTGCCGGTTGGTTATCCTGGGCAGTTGAAAATACCTGACTCTTTCTTGTGGGGATCGTGGTATTCTTCTCAATCAGCTTCGTCATTACCCCGCCCAGCGTTTCAATACCCAGAGAAAGCGGCGTCACATCCAGCAGCAGAACATCTTTTACATCGCCCATTAAAACGCCGCCCTGAATCGCTGCACCGAGAGCAACCACTTCGTCAGGATTCACCCCTTTATGCGGTTCTTTACCAAAAATCTTCTTTACACGATCCTGAACCGCCGGCATCCGTGTCATTCCACCGACAAGGATGACTTCATCGATTTGAGAGGCTGTCATTCCGGCATCTTTTAAAGCTGTCACGCAGGGACGTTCCAGATTATCCAACAAATCGTTCACAAGTGCTTCAAATTTTGCCCGGGTCAACTTGATATTCAAATGTTTTGGGCCATTTGCATCTGCTGTGATAAAAGGAAGGTTCACATCCGTCTGCAACGCTGTGGACAGTTCCATTTTTGCTTTTTCAGCACCTTCCTTAAGCCGCTGAAGCGCCATCTTATCACCCCGAATGTCAATCCCGCTTTCCTTTTTAAATTCATCGGCCAAAAAATCAATCAACCGCAGATCAAAATCATCGCCGCCCAGGTGTGTATCGCCATTCGTCGATTTTACTTCAAACACCCCATCGCCAATTTCAAGGACAGAAACATCAAATGTCCCCCCGCCAAGATCGAACACGGCAATTTTTTCATCGGATTTTTTATCCAGACCATATGCCAGGGATGCGGCGGTCGGCTCATTAATAATCCGAAGCACATTCAACCCGGCGATTTTTCCGGCATCTTTGGTCGCCTGCCGCTGACTGTCGTTAAAATACGCAGGAACCGTAACCACCGCATCCGTCACTTTTTCCCCCAGATATTCTTCAACAGTATGTTTGATATCCGCCAGAATAAACGACGAAATTTCCGCCGGGCTGTACTGCTTTCCCCGTAAATTAATACGGACATCACCATTGCCGGCTTTTTCAATTTTATATGGCAGGTTTTTGATATCATTCTGGACCACTGTGGTGTCAAATTTTCTTCCAATCAGCCGCTTAACGCCAAAAACTGTATTTTCAGGATTCGTGATCGCCTGACGTTTTGCCACCTGACCAACCACACGCTCTCCATTTTCTGAAACGCCCACGGTAGACGGGGTTGTCCGCCCACCTTCAGGATTCGTGATAACGTTGGTGTCATTATGTTCTCTTATCGCAACACATGAGTTTGTCGTGCCGAGATCAATTCCTATAACCTTCCCCATTTTTGCCTCCTTCGTTATATATTGTAACCTTGTTTATGAGTATGCAAATATTTAAGATTTTTCCTTGGAAACCACGACCATTGAAGGCCTGAGCAATCTGTCATGGATTAAATAGCCTTTTTGGAGTTCATTAAGAACTGTATTCGCCGGTTGTTCTTCAGATTCTTCCTGCATGACAGCTTCATGAAAAACAGGATCAAATGGTTTTCCCAAAGCCACGATCGGTGTCACATTAAACTTGGATAAAATTTTTAATATCTCGCTTAATGTCATTTCAACGCCTTCGGTCACGCAGGCATGGATCGATTCACCGGAATTTTCACCGGAAGTATTCAACGCCCGTTCAAGATTATCCACAACGGATAAAAGGTCCTTAAGCAGGGTTTCATTCGCGTATTTCCGAAAGTCATCCATTTGTCGATTCATTCGTTTTTTATAATTTTCAAATTCCGCCGACAAACGAAGTAATTGATCGTGCGCCTGAACGATTTCCTGCCTTGCCTCTTCCAATTGCGCTTCTAACGTCTTTGCCTGGCCTGTTTCCTCGGATTGATTTTTTTCTGATGGCGCACCCGCTTCAACAGGTTCTTGTTCATCTGATTTATTGAAAAGCGTGTCATCTGTTTCAATGGTGATATTCTTCTTTTTTTGTGAATTACCTGTCACTTTATAACTCCTGTTATGACTTCTATATCGATAAGAAGTGTATCTCTTATTATCTTATTACAGTATAACCTATTGTGAATAAAAATAAAAACGTTTAGCATAATTCAAATTGCAACAAAAAAATAAGACGCAAACAGGGATTGTCAAGGCACGTTTTTGAAGAAAATTAATAAAAAAATTGAGGCGGTTCGGTGGGTTAAAATGAAAAAAGTCTGGTTGTGAACCCTCCGTCGAATATCTACGAAAAATAAATTATAACATAACCGGGATCGATCCACGACACAGACGGATTTACTTATCGCTGCTTCCTTCCGGATCTGACGAGGTTCGTAATCGTCTGTTGCGCGGCGACCGGTCAGAATAACTTATTTACCCGCATTCAACCCTCGGGAGGGAATTCTGCCCCGCATAAAGCGGATTTCGGGAAACAAGGCACCGCTGACACCCCGCATATCACAACCAGGGTTACGGTTATAAAACTTAAATTTTTTCTTTTCAAGAAAGAAAAATAAAAAAGTAAGCCATCTTTTTTTTTGTTGTCACCGTATCATTAACCATTATAGAATAATCACGAATAAAATCAAACTCACTGCAAATTCTCACAACCAAATGATATGTTCATGCCAATCTCAGAAGACATTTTAATTAATCATCCGTTTATCCAAAAATTTTACCAAACGATCACACAATATGACATGATACAAAAAGGGGAGGCCATTCTTGTCGGGGTATCCGGCGGTCCGGACTCCATGGCCCTTTTACATGCATTGATGGCTTTATCGGATTTTATGGACCTGCGGCTGGGGGTGGCCCATTTAAATCACTGTCTCAGACAAGCGGCGGCAGATAATGATGAAAAATTTGTGGTTGCCGTGGCAAAAAAATATGAATTGCCTGTTTTTGCAGAAAAAAAAAATATTTTGCAGGAACGGGAAAAAACCGGTTTTTCCATAGAAGAAGCCGGAAGAGAGGCCCGGTATCATTTTTTTAATACGGTTTGCCGAAAAAAAGCGTTTGATAAAATTGCTGTGGGACACCATCAGGATGACAATGCTGAGCTGATTTTGCTGAATCTTCTTCGCGGAAGCGGCCCTGTGGGGATTGGCGGAATCCCGCCAATCAGGAAAAAAATTATCCGTCCGTTGATTCGAATCCCACGAACTGAAATAATTGACTATATAGAATCGCAAAAAATTGACTATGTCATTGATCAATCAAACGATGACGAACAGTTCGCCAGAAATAAAATCCGACATCACCTCATGCCTTTACTAAAAAAAATCTACAACCCAAAAATAGCTGAAACACTCACCCGTATGGGAACGATCCTTCAGTCAGAAGAAGAATGGATAGGCGCTTTGGTAAAGCCTTTGTTTGATCAAGCGGTCTTAAATTCAGATGGCCAAAAAATAAAACTGTCTATTTCCACACTGTTGGCTTTTCATATGGCGGCACAACGCAGAGTCATTCGCAAAGCCATTTTGAAAATAAAAAAAAATTTGAGGCGAATCACTTTTTTACATATTGACGCGATTATACAACTGATAACCGCAGGGCAGACGGATGCGCGGTTAGACCTGCCGGATCAGATAAGAGTTCTAAAAATAGCCGATCAACTGATTATCCAAAAAGAAACGAAAAACCTGCGCGCAGTAAAGCCGACGACTGAAGAGGCAAAACCGATTTTTTTTGAATATTTGCTATATAGCGCCTCAGCAGAATCACAGGATACGGTTTATATTCATGAAATAAAAACCCGTATTTCATTTAACAAAACAACCCCTGCCCAGATCCAAAATTTGGCCGGGCAAGGGGAATTTACCGCTTTTTTCGATTGGGACCGGTTAAAATTCCCATTAATTATCCGAAATGTCCGTTCTGGAGACCGATTTTCGCCCCTTGGCATGGCCGGTACCCAGAAGCTGAAAAAATTTTTTAATAACCATAAAATAGATTCTTTTAAGCGGGCTGCCACCCCGATATTTCTGAGCGGTAATATGATTATCTGGGTGGGTGGGTTTAGAATTGCAGATCCGGTTAAAGTCACACCTGAAACAAAAACCATTCTCAAAGTAGGGATATCTTTTAAAAACAAGTCGTTTTATTAAAGACTGATGGGCAAAACAATTTCAGGCTTCTATGTAACTCATAATCTTTTGAAATGATTGACAAGTTATTTTCTCAAATAGTGGTGATTCATCACCATGAAAAGCTATTTACAAAACAGAATCGTCCCGAAATAACGATCTGATTCTTTATCTGTTAATTTAAGTAGTTGACAATTTTAATCATAGTAAAATAAATAATATAATTTACTATTTTAAATTCGTTATTATAATATATTGATTAATTAAAGCGAAACCGAAAAACTTACAAGAGAGCCAGCGTTATGGTTAATGCATCAAAGACCAATTTCGTAAAGAGGAGACTGTTTTGAACCCTTTTAATAAAAATATAGCACTTTGGATTATCATCGTGCTGATGATGATCATGCTGTACAATATTTTTAACCAGCAGCACCAAACCGAGGCGGAAATCGGCTATAGTGAATTTCTTACAATGGTTGAAAGTGATAAAATCTCAAAGGTCGTTATCCAGGGAGACAATTTACTTGTAACCAACCAGGGGGGAGTCCACTACCGTGTCTTTGCTCCCCAGGATAGCGAAATGATCAGCATTATCCGAAACAAGGGCGTCTCCATTGAAGCAAAACCCAAACAGCAGACGCCCTGGTTTATTTCAATCCTGGTTTCATGGTTTCCGATGGTATTACTGATCGGCGTCTGGATATTTTTCATGCGCCAGATGCAGGGCGGCGGCGGAAAAGCACTTTCATTTGGCAAAAGTAGTGCACGCATGCTTTCTGACCAAACGGAAAAAATCACTTTTGACGATGTGGCCGGTATTGATGAGGCCAAGGAAGAAGTCGGAGAAATCGTTGATTTTTTGAAAGACCCTAAAAAATATACCCGATTGGGTGGACGAATTCCCAAAGGTATTTTAATGGTCGGTGCCCCCGGAACCGGCAAGACCCTTTTAGCCCGCGCCATTGCCGGAGAAGCCGGGGTGCCTTTTTTCAGCATCAGTGGATCTGATTTTGTTGAAATGTTTGTCGGGGTCGGCGCATCCCGGGTCAGAGACCTTTTTGTACAGGGTAAAAAAAATGCTCCCTGCCTGATTTTTATCGACGAAATTGATGCCGTGGGAAGGCACAGAGGCGCCGGACTCGGCGGCGGGCATGATGAACGAGAGCAGACCCTGAACCAGTTGCTGGTTGAAATGGATGGGTTTGAATCCAATGAAGGTGTTATCCTGATTGCGTCCACCAACCGTCCGGATGTTTTGGATCCCGCACTGCTCCGGCCCGGAAGGTTTGACCGCCAGGTGGTTATCTCACTGCCGGATATCCGGGGAAGAAAAGCCATTATTGAAGTTTATATTAAAAAAACACCCCTTGATCCGGATGTAGATCCGGCCGTCTTGGCCAAAGGAACCCCGGGATTTTCCGGTGCGGATCTGGAAAATATGATCAACGAAGCCGCATTGATTGCCGCCAAAAAAGGCAAAGACCGTCTGGCTATGGTTGATTTTGAAGATGCCAAAGATAAAATTGTCATGGGTCTGGCGCGCAAATCAAAAGTCATCAAAGATGATGACAAAAAAAATACCGCCTATCACGAAGGCGGACATGCCATCGTGGCCCGGTTTCTGCCGGAAACAGACTCCATCAACAAAATTACCATTATTCCCCGCGGCCGGGCTGCCGGAGTTACCTGGTTTTTGCCGGAAGAAAAGGATTTTCAATACAAAGACCAGCTTATCAGTGAACTGGCGGTGGCCATGGGCGGACGTGTGGCTGAAGAACTGATTTTTAACCGCATCAGCACCGGCGCAGCCAATGATATTAAACAGGCCACCAATCTGGCAAGTTACATGGTCCGGGCCTGGGGAATGAGTGAAAAAATAGGGCCGCTGTCATTTGCCAAGCAGGATGAACAGATCTTTTTAGGCAGGGAAATCTCCCAGCACCGGGACTATTCGGAAGCTACGGCTCAAATCATTGACAGTGAGATATCCAGCCTGGTGAAAAACAGTTACAAAAATGCCCACAAAATTTTAGAAGAAAATGTTGATATTCTTCATAAACTTGCTGCTTTGCTCATTGAAAAAGAAACAGTTCTCGGCAAAGAATTAGATGATCTGATTTATGAGATGCGCCCGGGCATCACCATACCGGGAATAACTCCGGATTCTGACCATGGAGCGGCAAAAGCCACGGAATCAAAAGAATAGATCAAGTTCAGATAAAAAATGACGACAAAACAATACACCCTTTCATGGCAAAACCACTGCCTGGAGTTAGGCGAACACACCCGAATCATGGGGATTTTGAACATTACTCCGGATTCATTTTCAGATGGCGGTAAATTTTTTGCCTTGGATGCTGCCCTGGCACAGGCTGAAAAAATGATCGCGGCAGGCGCCGATATCATTGATATCGGCGGTGAATCCACCCGGCCTTTTCCCGAACCTGTTTCAATTGAAGAAGAAACCCGGCGGGTTATCCCGCTGATCGAGTACCTGTCAAAAAAAATAGCCATTCCCATTTCCATTGACACGACCAAGTCTGTTATCGCCCGTCGGGCTGTTTCCGCAGGTGCGTCGATCATAAATGACATCAGCGCATTAAGGCTTGATCCCGACATGGCTGAGGTCGCGGCAAAAAACGATGTACTGCTCATCCTGATGCATATGAAGGGAACCCCGTCAGATATGCAGGTGTCACCCACCTATGATGACCTGTTGGGTGCGATTAAAAATTTTCTAAACCAGGCCATTCTCCGGGCTGAAAAATCCGGTGTTTCAAAAAATAAAATCATCATTGATCCGGGCATCGGATTCGGCAAAACCGTGCAGCACAATCTTTTTTTAATCAATAACTTAAATGAGTTTCAGGAGTTGAATGTTCCGGTTCTTCTGGGATCTTCCCGGAAAGCGTTTATCCGTAAAATTCTTGTTCAAGCCGAGAAGACAGAACCCAAACCAGACCACCCGTTGGTCGAAACCGGCACCCAGGCATCTGTTGCCGCCGGAATCATGGGCGGCGCCCATATTGTTCGGGTCCATAATGTTGCCAATACCAGTGCAACGGTCAAGATAATTGATGCGATACGGAATTCTGTTTTAACATAACCTAAATTCAGGCGGAAAAACATGCTTTTAGTCGTTGATGTGGGCAACACCCATACGGTAATCGGGATATTTGAGAAAAATACTCTAATTTGCGACTGGCGGATTCGCTCAACACCCCGCATTACAAAAGATGAATTTAATATTATTATTTCAAATCTTTTTCAAAGCAAAAAAATCAACCCGTCAGACATCCGCAAAATCATCATCTCCTGCGTAGTCCCTCCAATGATGAAGGTCCTTAATGATTATTGCGTAAAATATCTGGAACATGCTCCCTGCTGGATTGAGGCAGGCTCAGTTAACATGCCTATCTTATATGACAACCCCGAAGAGGTCGGTGCAGACCGCCTGGTAAACAGCATCGCCGCCTATCACATATACCGGACAAGCCTGATTGTCATTGATTTCGGTACTGCCACGACATTTGATGTAGTAACGGCCAAGGGGGAATATCTGGGAGGCGCTATTGCACCCGGGATCGGTATTGCTGCCGAAGCCCTATTTAAACACGCATCCAGACTTCCCCGGGTAGAGTTGTTCAATCCACCGAAAACCGTGATTGGCAAAAATACCGTCCATAGCATGAAAGCCGGGATTATCTACGGATATTCGGAAATGGTGGACGGAATGGTTCGCCGGATCAAAAAAGAAATGCCGAGGGAACCTGAACCAAAAGTAATCGCAACCGGTGGCCTGGCACCGTTAATGAAGAATATATCAGAGACCATTGAATCCGTTGAAACGGGATTGACGCTGGAAGGGTTGAAAATTATCAGCCAACAACTTTAATGGCTTCGTAAAAAGTCCACCTTCTATTTTAGCTTTGGGTTGCGCTGCATTCTTCATTTCTTCATAGTACGACAAGTACGAATCATCACTCAGAATTTGCGCGCCTTGAATGTGGCGCTTTTTTCTTTACCATTAGAATCTGACTGTTTTTATGTCATATCCATTGTGGCTTCAAGCTGCCGGATTTCCTTTTGAATTATTTCTTTTTCCGATTCCGGCAAATTCTCTTTATTTAATCGCAACCGCAATGACAGCAGAATCATTTCCTGTCTATATTCATTGCAGGTGTACTTATTCTGATCACTCATTTTTTAAAAATTTATACAATACCTAATTTTTTTGCACTGTCTTTATATGCCGCATAAAACAGTTCATATTCATTGATACCGCGGCTGATAATCCTGTCTATACTTCCGATATCCTTGATATTAATAACTATATTAACACTCTTTAAAAACGCTGACATATTATCCATGGTCGAATACCGCTGGGTCAGCAACCCCACAAAGATATTGCGGCGCACATCCATGCTTAATCGCTCCACATACACCAGAATACCATTTGCATCAGGATCACTACCATCAAACGTTTCATTAATCAGCATCATATCAAACGAATGGTACTTCACTTTTTTCAACGCATCACGGACAGATTCGGCAGTTGTTACACTATAATCCATTATGCCCAGAACAATGTTAATCTGCTTTATTATCTCAGGATCATTCTCACAAATGAGCACCGTGTTTCCCTCTTCTTCAAGAAAATCAAATGGTTTTTCACTGGCATCATAATCATCACCGCCCTCGTCAAAATTGAACGAATTCGGCTTGGCAGTACTTGCGGCGTTGCCGTTTTCGGGACGATTTCGTAAATCAACGGTTATTTTGGTTTTACATTTCGGGCACCGTATGGAAGCGGCTTTGCCTTTCGGAAGCTTGTCCTCGGCAATGCTTAACTTGCTGTTACACTTATTACAAATAATCTCCATGTACACCCCGATATAATTATGATCTAAAAATTGATGGCTTCGTAAAAAGCTTTTCATGGTGACGTGTCACCACTGTATGAGAAAATAACTTATCAATTATTTCAAGCCATTATAAATAAGTTATTTGGAAGTCCAAATTCTTTGCCATCGGAATCCGACTTTTTACGAGTTTGTCAATAACAACTTAATAACTGGAACTTTTTCCATACCCCATATCAATCTCAAGCGTATCAAGCTTGCTGGTTGACTCCCCTCTTGAGCTTTTCACCAGATCTATCCCCCGGCCGACAATTGATCGTCGGGAAGCATACCCGATGGCAGTTTCTTCTGAAATCAAGCCTTTTTCAAACAAACCGACAATAAAATGATCAAACGTCGACCATCCGAACGCGGTGGATGCTTCCATCATATCATAATAGGTCTTGCCTTCCGCTTCTCCGTGCAAAATGGAATCTTTAACCCGCAGACTGGTTCCCAAAACCTCAAATGCCGCTGCCCGACCGCCGCCGACTTTAGGCAGCAGACGCTGACAGACCACCCAGCGGAGTGTATCTGCCAGGCGAATCCGGATCTGATTCTCTTCTTCTGAGGAAAACATACCCAGAATACGATTGATTGTTTGCCCGGCATCAACGGTATGCAGGGTGGTAAACACCAAATGCCCGGTTTCGGCGGCAGACAAACCGATTTCAACGGTTTCCCGGTCACGCATTTCCCCGACCAGAATAACTTTGGGCGCCTGTCGGAGGGCGGCCCTGAGTCCGGTTGCAAAAGAGCTGAAATCTTTTCCCAACTCCCGCTGGTTAAACGTGGCTTTCTTATGGGTATGTATGTACTCCACCGGATCTTCAAGGGTGACGATATGTACGGATTTGTCCTTGTTGATTTCCGATAAAAGGGCGGCCAGCGAAGTGGTTTTACCGGTTCCGGTGGCCCCGGTAAAAATCACGATTCCATTTCTTTCCTGGGCGACTTTATAAAAAATTTCCGGAAGGCCCATCTCTTTAATCGTCGGGACTTTGGTTTCAAGCTGACGAAGCACAATTGAATAATTACCGGACTGGGAAAAAACATTCACCCTGAACCGGGCTTTTCCGGGCAGGGTATATGAAAGGTCACAGGAACCTTCTCTAAGCAGCATTTCCAACAGTCGCCGATCTCTTCCAATCAAGTTTAAAGCGATCATTTCCGTTTGAAAGGGGGTCAATGTTTTCAACGGCGGCTTCATGTCCACGGGTGTTAATTCACCGTACGTTTCAACCTGTAGCGGTTTCCCTACGGTAAAATTCAAATCCGACACACTTTCATGGGAATCCAGCATTGCGGTTAAAATATAATCGGTTTCCGGCTTTTTCATATTTCCTTATTCCTTATTCATAACCGTTCACGGGGGTGCCATACCAATTTGACGGTAACGCATTGAATGGTAAGCATTCAATGCCATAAAGAAGGTCCTTTTAAAAATTCAATTCTTTCTTACGCCTCTGTAAAATCATCCGGCGCACTTTTTAGTAATGGCCTGAATCGCTGCTTGTCATTTGACTTGTTGTAACAGTCTTCAGCGCTGATCCATCCTTTATTATACAGATCCATAATCGCATCATCCAAAAGGATCATACCATATTTTTTACCGGTCTGCATTGAAGACGGCAACTGATGTGTTTTTGATTCCCGGATCAGGTTTCTCACCGCCGGGGTGGCAATCAGTATTTCAAGGGCCGGACATCTTCCTTTACGGTCAATCCGTTTAAACAAGACCTGTGCGATAACCGCCCGGATACTGTCCGCCAAACCGGAACGGACTTGTGCCTGCTGTTCGGCCGGAAACACTTCGACCATACGGTCAACGGTTTTCATGGCACTTGATGTATGCAGTGTGGCAAACACCAGATGACCGGTGGAAGCTGCTTCAATGGCCAGAGACATCGTTTCCAGATCCCGCATTTCACCGACCAGAATAATATCCGGATCTTCACGCAGCGCACCCCTCAGCGCTGAGCTGAAATTCTTGGTATGTACGCCTATTTCCCGCTGATTCACAATACAGCCCTGGCTTTCATGCACAAACTCAATGGGATCTTCAACCGTAATAATATGATCCTTGCGGATGCGATTGGCTTCATCAATGATTGCCGCAAGGGTTGTCGATTTACCACTTCCCGTAGGGCCTGTAATAATAACCAGTCCACGCGGCAGGGATGCCAGTTTAGAAATTACCGGTGGAAGGCCCAGCTGTTCACACCCCATAATATTGTTGGGAATCTGACGAAAAACTGCGCCGACACCGTTTCTCTGCATAAAAAAATTTGCCCGGTACCGGGCAAGCCCCGGAATTTCATAACCGAAATCAATATCCCCGGTTTCTTCAAACAGCTTTATTTTATCTTCCGGCGCAATTTCATAAACCATGCTCCGGAGGCCATCATTATCAAGGGGTTTATATTTGATTCGTTCAATCTCCCCCCGAATCCTCAAGGCCGGCTGCTGGCCTGCCACCAAATGAAGGTCCGAGGCCCCCTGATCATTCATCAATTTAAAAAACGCATCAATCTTCGCCATAAACGGCTCCTGTTGTCATAAAAATACCATATTCAACGACGAAAAAAATTAATAGACAAAAAAATTC
>Ga0307991_1001578_pt1 | contig 15883 bp, 12 predicted proteins | sample EllFjometagen131_FD_203146 | JGI IMG/M metagenome (GOLD analysis project Ga0307991, IMG submission 203146) | Marine microbial communities from Ellis Fjord, Antarctic Ocean - #131 | ecosystem: Environmental > Aquatic > Marine > Unclassified | place: Southern Ocean | collected 2014-10-08
AGAGGTGAGGAAAAACTCATATTGGTGAGGTCTACCGGAATCCAGCCTGTTCCATCTACTCTGCTGGAAGATGAACTCTGGACACAATAATAACTCCATCCTGGAGGGAGGGACGGCAGGTTTGAGGTATGGTTGGCGCAGGTGCTGGTTGTGTCGGGAAGGGATATATATACCATAGTGGAAGTGCCGAAACTGCCAGTCCCAGCCTGGTCAGTCTGATACAAACCCAAGGCCTTGTTTATGGTTGCTAAATCTGAAAGGCGGGTACTGTCTCTTCCTTGTCTTATTAGTTCTGCTGGATTGAGGATGAGGGTGACTGCTACTGCTAATACGGCTAAGATGGCTATTACTACTAAGAGTTCAATTAATGTAAATGCCTTGTTGTTCATTATTCTTAATTCCTGATTCTTAATTCTTGATTCAAACTTTGAGTTATGAGTTAACTATTATCTATAAGCTATTATCTATTATCTATCTTTATTGTATCAGGAATGAGAGGAAATGTGGTATACCTAGTGTGGTTAAGTCAATTAGGGGGTGTTGAACACCCCCTAATTAGTTAATTGCAAAATCTACCAACGCTTCTTCATATTCCAATCCCCCGGACTTAACCGAAATATCATAATCAGAAAATTTTTCAATATCTTTACCTCTCGCTTGAAACGCTAAAAGGTTAAAAATATGACTTGAATCTTCTCCCTTGGCAATTAAACTTTCCAAATATCCTAATCGGACTCCAATATCCAAAGAATTCAAAATCTTTCTCGTTGTCAAAAACATTTCCTCGTTACTCCACCATTTGATTATTTTTTTCAAATCGCTTTCTTCAACTGGAGAATTAAATCCGGCTAAAGCAATTTTCTGAAATTCACTGACCGCCCGCCAGCTTCTATCTTTATCCGATAAAAGGTATGAGACAAAAAATCTCCAGGCGCCGGGGGTAAGCTTAAAACTAACCCCCTTAATTTGTTGCTTTAAAAATCTCGAGAGTTCATCGCCTTCTAATTCTTCAAACTTTTGAGATTCAACCGGCTCTCTTAAAAGAAAATTGAATTCCTTTTTCGGCTTTTTCTCCTCGGAAATAATAATAAAAACTTCCTTGCTTTTCGAATATGACTTCAGTACTTCAATCCATTTTTTTCTTTCTGTCTCGGTCGCATTTTTTATAATCGCAAGCTTCGATTTAACAAACATTGAGGGCTGTCTCAAAAAATCTGTCGCCTCTCCCCAAATTTCAGGGTTCCCGGCCAAATCAAAAAGCTTTATGTCAATATCCTTGTGCTTACTTTTGTATTGCCCGACAATCTCGTTGAGTTTTTTATTCTTTCTATATGAGTCCGGACCGTAAAGACAAAAAATCATAGATATAAATTAGGTTATAGATAATAGGTTATAGATAGCTCACAACTCATAATTCTTTATTCTTAATTCATTATTCTTAATTCATTATTCATAATTCCTAATTCTTGCTTTGGCATTTCGGGCAAAACCTCGCTGTTCGGCCGCCAATTTTAGTCTTCTTTATTTTTTCTCCGCATCGCGGACAAGGCTCGCCATCCCTTTGATATACTATGAGTTCCCTTTCATACTTTCCTTTCCTACCCTTAGAGTCACGATAATCATCAATGCTTGTACCTCTTAATTTTACCGCCTTTTTTAATACGCTTTTTATTGCCTCGTATAAATCCCTAAGCTTCCTATTATCTATTTCATTAATTGGAGTTAGCGGATAAATTCCTGCTTTCCAGAGCATCTCATCAGAATAAATATTTCCAATCCCGCTTATTACACTCTGGTTCATTAAAAACGTCTTTATTCTTGCTTTCTTACCCTTAATTACTTCCTTAAATTTTTCAAAACTAAAATCCGTCCCCAGAGGATTTAGTCCTAACTTAAGATGGCTGGAATTTAAAATTCTATCCTTCGTCCCGCATAAAACTTTAGCAAACCGGCGAAGGTCGGAAAGGGCTAGTATTCTTCCGTCGTCAAGAAAAAATATAAGGCGAATAAATCTATTTCTAGGGTCGGTTATAGTCCCTCTAAAGGGACTTGGAATCCACTTCTCGTTTTTCCACTTCTCATCATCAACCCGCCCTGCTTCGCTTTTTATTCGCCATTTACCGACCAAAAGATGACCGGACATTTTTTGGTGAATTAAAAGAATTTTATTCCCCGCTCCATGCCGAGTTTGTTTTGACGCAGGAGGGGAAAGTTCAATTAAAACATTCTTGCCTTTTCGATAGACATCCTCAATTTTCCACCCGACAACACACTTACTAAAAGCTGTTTTGGTGGTCGGCTTTTTAAAATAATTCGGCCAGTCAGTCCAAACATTAATAATCTTCCGGCCAATTATTTCTTTTTTTAAACCGCGGACGGTTGTTTCAACTTCCGGTAATTCAGGCATGTTAATTTATAGGTTATAAGCAAAGCTTGCTCACGCAACGTTCGGAAAAGATGGAAAACAAGTTTTCAATCTTTCTCCTCACTTGCGTGAGTAGGTTAATTATACGAACTAATAATTTGTTTGTCTATTCTAAAAGAAAACCCCTTACATATTGTTGTATGTAAGGGGTAAAAATCATCGGCGGTAAACGAAGTTTGCCACGGCGACATTCGGGGAAAATAGAAATAAATTTCTATTTTTCCCTCATTTGCCGCGGTAGATATCCTCCGGTCCCAAGACAAGCTGAATTGCTCGAGGTCCGCTAACTGGAAAATGAAAAGTGAAATTCCGAGAATAACCTCGGATTCGACCTCTATCCAAAAATACAACTTGGATAACCGCAGAACCTCTTGCTTTATAGAGATTCCATAGTTGGTTATAGTAGAAGCCGCCTTTTTCTATTCTTCCGCGGTCTTGGCCGTTAATCCGTACCACTGCAACGAAATTCGTTGGCGTCGCAATTTGAATCATTATCGTTCCTTTTAAAGCCGGTGTTGGAAAATTAACTTTCTTTCCGTCTCCTTTATAATCAGGATTGGGATACACGGGGTGAAAGTTTGAAAGGTAAAATGACCTTCTGCCATCTACCCAATCAACATCCCGTAAATCAATTTCCCATCTCACGGCTCTACCTCGATAAAGATTTAAAGTCATACCGGCTGTGCCGATACAATCCATATCTTCATTATAAACAAAGGCAAGAACTGGTAAATCCATACTTGAAAACGGCGCCGGTTCCCGATTATAGAAAGACTGGCCGGGTTTTAAATAACCCAAAGATTTATTCATTGCTACTATCTCCACATCAAACGGCATGGTATTAGTAACAACAACAGTAGCTTTATTCGCCAGCACGTCTAAAACGCTGGGCAATTCTACTTCAAACCTAGTCTGTCCAAAACAGGGAATCGCCATTAAAAAACCTAAAAACGTAATCAGTGTTTTCATTTCAATGCTCCTTTCTTTTTTAATTTTTAAATATCTGCTTGTATTATATAACTAAACAACTTAAATGTCAAATATCTATACTTGGGGCTATTTGTCTACCTTTATTCGTGTAAGCAAAGCTTGCTCCTGCGTTGGTTCGGAAAATAAATACTTCGCATTTATTTTATGCCCTGGGCTTCGCTATGCTTTGCATAAAGCTCAGCCCGTCTCCGCTGTTCGAACACAAGCAGTTGTGTTCTCACTACGCTCCGACCCCGCCTTCCTTGGTGTAAATTAACTCCCCTTTTCTTGCTAAAATCCCTTAAATAGGATAATCTAAAAGTAATGGCTAAGAAAAAAGAATTGGAAGAACTTCTTTCTAAGCAAAGACGTGAAGCTGAAGAACGAAGTGCTAAAAGACGGGCTGAAAAGTACAACCTTAACTATATAGACCTTGTCTCGGTTACAGCACCAACCGAGATAAAAGCTATGGAACTCGTCAAAGAAAAGACGGCTAAGGAAGCTTTTCTTGCTCCGGTTCAGCTCATCGGCAAAAAACTCATTATTGCCGTATATAACCCTCAAAAACAAGAAACTAAGGAAATCATTGACGAGCTGAGAAAACAATATGACGTTTCAATAGTTATCGCCTCTAAATTCGGCCTTGAGCACAATTGGAGTTATTACAAATACATAAAAGAAAAGGGTAAAAAAATAACCGGCGGTATAACTATTGATTCCGACCGGATAAATACCCTAAAGCAAAAAATAAACACCATTAGTGACCTTTCTAAAGAAATTCAAAGCTTCAGCGGGACTCAAACCTCTCAAATTTTAGAAATCATATTAGGCGGAGGTATTGCTCTTCAAGCCTCCGATGTCCACCTCGAGCCTGGTGATAAAAAAAACATCTTTCGTCTTCGAGTTGACGGTATGCTTCACAATATCTCAAGTGAAATTTCAAAAAAAACTCACAACTCTATTATCACTCGGATTAAATTACTTTCTAATCTTAAATTAAATATAAAAAACAAACCTCAGGACGGCCGGTTTACAATCAAGCTCCCAGACCGAGACATTGAAATACGAACTTCAATTATCCCTTCAGAATACGGGGAAACTGTTGTTCTCCGTCTTCTTGACCCCGAATCTCTAAAAGTTAATCTTGAAGACTTGGGTTGGCGAAAGGATGATCTTGAGATAATAAAGAAGGAAGTATCTAAACCTAATGGCCTTATTTTAAACACCGGTCCTACCGGGTCTGGTAAAACAACTACTCTTTATGCCTTTCTTAGGAAAAAGGTTAAGCCGGAGATTAAAATTATCACCATTGAAGACCCTATTGAGTACCACATTGAGGGTATTTCCCAAAGCCAAGTTAATAGAACTACCGATTACACTTTTGCTAATGGTTTGCGATCAATCCTTCGCCAAGACCCGGATATTATCCTAATTGGTGAAATAAGAGACGAGGAAACCGCTAAAATAGCTCTCAATGCTTCTTTGACAGGTCATATGGTTTTTTCAACTCTTCACACCAACCATGCCGTCGGAGCTATCCCGCGACTTCTTGACCTTGGTTCTCAACCGAATATTCTCGGTCCGGCTATTTCAGTTATAATTGCCCAGCGGTTGGTAAGAAAACTATGCGATAACTGTAAAACAAAAGTAAAGTTAAACAATGAAACGAAGGGTAAAATAAATAAATTTTTGGATAGTCTTCCTAAAAGAGTTGATATAGAGAAATATAAAAATTTTGAAGTGTACGAGAGTAAAGGCTGTGAAAAATGCAATGGCACTGGCTATAAAGGGCGGACTTCTATCTTTGAGCTTTTTACTATTACCGATTCAATTGAGGAAGAAATATACAAGAACCCTACCGAGATTGAATTAAAAAACCTTGCTAAAAAACAAGGTATGGTTTTTACGCAAGAAGATGGAATATTAAAAACATTAAAAGGTATTACCAGTTTTGAGGAAGTTGAACGTCTTACCGGTCCGATCGAATGGTTGGATATCAAATTCTCCTCAAAGAAGCAAGCGGAGTAAAAATAAAAACTGTTCAAGGACCTGTGGGCAAAAAGAAAAATTTCGGGATTTTACCAAAAAAAATAGAGAATCACTCCGAGGAATATTTTAGCCGAAGCCGAAACATCCTAATTCTAAAAACAACCCTCCAAATTTGCCCACAGGTCCTTGAACAGAATTTCCTGATTTCTAATACTATATATAACATAAAGGATTTTGTTTGTCAAATCCCATTTACGCTAAAATAAATTCACAATAGACTATTAACTATAGACTAAATTAACAGTCAATGGAATTGCGATAAACGAAGTTTGCCCCTGCGTTGGCTCGGAAAATAAATACTTCGTATTCATTTTCCTCACCTTCCTTGTGATAAGGTAAATTTAAACAAATTTTGTATGGAAAATCAATTAATAGAAATAGCCCTTCGACCCAAAAATTGGGATGACTACGTTGGCCAAGAGAAAACCAAAGAAAACCTCAAACTTATTATCAAAGCGGCTAAACAACGAAAGGAACCTTGTGACCATCTCCTTTTTCACGGTCAAGCAGGTTTAGGAAAAACCACTCTTGCTTATATCATCAGCCGGGAAATGAACGCTAAAATCAGAACCACTTCTGGTCCCGCTCTTGAAAAAACCGGGGATATGGCCGCCATCCTAACTAATATCGAACCTTATGAAATCCTTTTTATCGACGAGGTTCATCGAATGAATCGGGCTGTTGAAGAAGTCCTTTATCCCGCTCTTGAAAGTCGGAAGCTTCACCTTGTCGTCGGCAAAGGGCCCTCAGCCAAAACCCTCTCAATTGATCTCCCCCCATTTGTGGTTATTGCCGCTACCACCAAAACCAGCCTTCTCTCTTCTCCTTTCCGGTCCCGTTTCGGCGCCACTTTTAAACTTGATTATTATACCCAGAAAGATATTGAAAAAATAATTAAACGTTCAGCTGGAATCCTAGAAACGTCAATAACTGATGAAGCAATCGAATGGCTTGCGTCGGCATCTCGGTTTACTCCTCGAACTGCCAATCGTCTTTTAAAGCGCTGCCGAGACTGGGCTCAGGTCCATCATAATAAAAAAATTGACAAGGACGCTGTCTTAAAAACTCTCGAGATGATGGAGATTGATAAAATAGGACTTGAAGAAACTGACCGCCAGCTTTTGAAAATTATTATTGACAACTTTAACGGCGGTCCGGTAGGAATTCAATCCTTAGCCGCAGCTCTAAATGAAGAAAGGGGGACTATTGAGGATGTATATGAACCCTTTCTAATGCAAATTGGTTTCTTAAAACGCACTCCGAATGGTCGGGTTGCCACCCGTGAAGCATATAAACATCTTAAACACGAAGATGCTGAATTAATTTAATATAAAAATTAATTTTAAATATCGGGATGCCCAGTGAAACTTCACTGCCGCGCCTAACGGCACGAAAAGCAAAAGAATTAGCAGTATAGTTTCACCGGGTTCACCCAGTGAAATTACGTTGATATTTGAGCGATAAAATACTTGAACAAAAAATTAAACTATGTGTAAAAAAATAAAAGTCGATTATGGATTTGACTTCTGATTAACTAACAATCAACGAAATTTCTACTGGGATGAAAAAAATTCTTATAATTGATGCCAATTCATTTATTCATCGCGCTTTTCACGCCTTACCGCCTCTTGAAACTCCAGATGGTCGGCCAATTGGCGCTATTTACGGTCTTACTAATATTCTTTTTAGCATTTTAAATAGAGAAAAGCCTGATTACGTCGCGGCTGCCTTTGACACGCCTGAAAAAACTTTTAGAAAAGTAATGTTCAAAGAGTATAAAGCTCATCGTCCTAAAGCACCCGACGAATTAAAACAACAAATTATTGAAGCTCATGTTCTTTTCAAAAAATTTGGAATAAAAACTCTGGAAAAACCCGGCTTTGAGGCTGATGATATTCTGGGTACTCTTGCTGAAAAATTCACTAAAACCAAGGGAGTTAAAACCACAATTTTGACCGGCGACCTTGACGCTCTTCAATTAGTTGACGATGAGAATACCACTATTCTTATCCCCGGAGGAGGCACTTCTCAAATGATAAGGTATGATGAGCTAAAAGTTGAAGAGAGATTCGGAATTAAACCGAAACAACTCATTGATTATAAAGGATTTGCCGGCGACTCTTCGGATAACATTCCCGGTGTCCCCGGCGTAGGCCCTAAAACCGCAGCGAGGCTTCTTCAGAAATATAAAGATATTGATGGGATATATAAAAATATTGATAAAGAAAAAGAAAGCGCTGTTATTAAAAAAATAAAAGAAAATAAAGACCAAGCTTATCTTTCAAAAAAACTCGGGACAATAAAAAGGGATGTTCCAATAAAAATAACTTTAGAAGAATTAGAATATTCCAAGGAAAATGGCGCCCTCATTGAATATTTAAAATCCCTTGGCTTTAAAAGTTTAATAAATCGTTTCAAAGACGAACCGAGAATTAGTGAAACGATTTCTAAAAATGTCGAGTTTTTAATCCCAAATAAAAAGTCTATTGAAAAATCACCCAGGTTTCTAAACTCCGACAAAATCAAAGTCGCTTACCACTGGAAACCAATTATAAAAATTTTAAAAAAGGGAGAGAGGGCGGTAAAAAATCCGCTCTTTGATATAAAAATTGCCGCCTGGTTGCTTAATCCCGACCAAAAAAATCTTACTCTTGAAAACCTCTCCAAAATTTTTCTAAAGAAAGAAATAAGAGATGAACTTGAAACTCTTAAGCAACTTTATGCTTACCTTGCCGTGAATCTTAAAAGGTGGGGTTTGGAAAAAATATACCAGAAAATTGAACTGCCTCTTATAAAAATCCTAGCCGATATGGAACTCACTGGGATTAAAATTAACAAAAAAGCCCTTAAATCGCTAAATCAGGAACTTGAAAAGGAAATTTCTCAAATTTCAGAGAAAATATACAAAAAAACCAATAAGAAATTTAATTTAAACTCACCCCGTCAAGTTGGTGAAATTCTCTTTGAGGATTTAGGAATTCAAGGTAAGCATCTTAAAACCCCCACCAACCAATATCGAACATCTGAAGAAATTCTTCTTGAAATTAAAAACGAACATCCGATCGTTGAATTAATCCTTAAATACCGAGAATACAATAAAATAAAATCAACTTATGTTGAACCTCTAATTAACAGGGTGGATAGCTTTAACCGAATAAAAACCACTTTTATCCAGACTGGAACCGCGACCGGCCGTCTTTCTTCTGAAAACCCAAACCTTCAAAACGTCCCCCGTAACTCCAAGTGGTCCAAACCTCTAAGAAAGTGCTTTATTGCTGATAAGGGTTGGTCTCTGGTCTCTTTTGATTACTCTCAAATGGAATTGAGAATTTTAGCTTGTGTGGTTGGAGATGAAAAACTTAAAAAGGTTTTCAAATTAGGAAAGGATATTCATACCTCTACCGCCTCCTATGTTCTCAACATTCCCCTTTCAAAGGTTGGTAAAAAAGAAAGGCGCTTAGCTAAAACTTTAAATTTTGGTATTATATATGGTATGGGTGCCCGGGCATTCAGCCGACAGAGCGGGCTTTCAGAAAAAGAATCCAAAGAATTTATTAACAAGTATTTCGAAGATTTTCCTAAAGTCCTCGAATGGCAAAAAAAAACAGCCGGAGAAGCTAAACGAGATGGTTATATAAGAAACCTGAACGGCCGCCTGAGACGTTTCTCAAATAACTGGCAAACTGAACGGGCTGCTATTAATATGCCTATCCAAAGCCTTGAGGCGGATATTATTAAAGAGGCGATGATTAAAACTTGCTCTTTTATCCAAAACGAGGGGTTAACTAATAAAGTTCGGCTTATTCTCTCCATCCATGATGAATTGCTTTTTGAGATAAGTGACGATGTCTTAGAAAATACAATCCTAAATATAAAAGAGATTCTTGAAAAACAGGTTTCCCAGCTTTCGGTTCCTTTAATAGTTAATGTTATGAAAGGTAAAAATTGGGGCGAATTGAAATCTTACGCTCGGTAGTGGGGTCGAAGCGTAGTGAAAACACAACTGCTTGTGTTTGAACAGCGGAGACGGGCTGAGCTATATGCGAAGCATAGCGAAGCCCAGGGCAAGAAAGATTGAAAATTTTATTTTCTATCTTTTCCGAGTGCCCCGAGGGCAAGAATCTTTGATTCTTTAAAAATATGTTTCAAAAAATATTAACCAGAACTAAACCAATCAAAAACTCTTCGCGTCCTTTTGTGATAATAATTATTTCTGTTGCAGGGATAACAGCCGCCGTCTTCGGAATGTTTATCAACTTAATTATTTTCCCGATAATTGCGGGGTTATCAATTTTTATTCTTTGCGTCATCCTTATTCTCAATCAAACCGCTTTAACTAATTTAAAAACAAAAAAGGGATTAGAACCGGAACATTTCCATTTAATTACACAAAATATGGAAGAGGCGGTTATAATCTATTCTCCCGATTTCAAGATTCTTAGTTTTAATCCGGCCGCTGAAAAATTCTTTAAAGTCAAAAAAGATGAGGTTGTCAACCAAATTATTTCTCCGTCTTCTCTTAAAAGCAATAAGTTGAAACTTCTCGCTCAAGTGGTCTTCCCTTCACTCGCGCCCAGTGTTAGGCAAATCTCCGGTGGAGGTTGGCCTCAAGTAACTGAAATCTCAACTGAAAATGGCTTTGATTTTGTTACTATTCTTCTGAAAACCGCTGATAGAAATCAAAATTCAACCAGTTTTATAAAAATAATCCAAGATAAAACAGAACAAAAACAACTCCTTGAATCCAAATTTGGATTCATTACTACCTTGGCTAATCAGTTTCAAAACCCAATTAAAAAAATTAATGAAATTTTTCAAAAAATTAAAAACGATGTTGAAAAAAATTCCCAAGCAGACAAAGAAACAGTGCTTAGAGGGTTAAACCTCTCCAAACAAACCCTCGCTGTTACCAATAAACTACTTGAAGTAAGCCGTTTAGAAAGCGGTGGTTACAAATATGATTTCCAAAAAGTTGACCTTGTTAGCCTTATTAAAAAAGTAGTTAATAAAATATCAATAATTGCCGATGATTACAATGTTTCAATCTCTTTCAATCCCTCTAATGAAATTATCGCAAACGCCGATCAAGGTAAAATTACCGCGGTTACCACGGTTCTAATTGAAAACGCCGTTAAGTATAACAATAAAGGCGGCTCGGTGGATATATCCTTAAAAGAAAACGGCGCTTTTGCTGAAATTACCATAAGTGATACCGGTATCGGTATTGAAAAAGAGGAAATTGAAAAAATATTCACTAAGTTTTACCGCACTAAACGGGGTATCCAATCCGTTCCTAATGGCAGCGGCCTTGGTTTATATATTGTTAAAAAAATAATCGAAAGGCATGGTGGTAAAATTTGGGTTGATTCTATTCCTAAACGAGGTAGTAATTTTCATTTCACCCTCCCCTTAGTAAAATAAATATTATTCAACTAAAAACCTATAACCTACTCGCACAAGTGAGGAGAAAGATTGAAAACTTGTTTTCCATCTTTTCCGAACGTTGCGTGAGCAAGCTTTGCTTACAGCCCCAAGTGAGGAGAAAAATAAACGCTTATGTTTATTTTTTCCGAACGTAGGGAGATGCAAGCTTTGCTTATAACCTAAACATGTCCGGGCATAATAAATGGAGTAAAATTAAAAGAAAAAAGGGGGTAACCGACAGAGAAAAAAGTGGGTTATACTCAAAACACGCTAAAGCAATCTCATCCGCCGCTAAACATAACCCTAACCCAGAAACCAATCAGCACTTAAAACAAATTATTGAACAAGCTAGAAAAGATGGAGTTCCTAAAGAAAATATCAAGAATGCTTTAAAAAGGGCAAAAGGAGTAGCCGAAAACACTAAAAAAATCCAAATTGAAGCATATGGTCCAGCCGGTACGGCTATTTTAGTAATTGCTGAAACCAACAACCAAAATCGTACCATTCAAGAAATAAAATCTCTTTTAAATAATTTCGATGGAAAGTGGGCTAGCCCCGGCAGTGTTCTATGGAATTTTGAAAAACCAAAAGACACTTTTAATGAGTGGCGGCCAAAATTCCCCCAAGAAATATCTGAAAATGATGAAAGAGAATTAATCAAACTTGTTGAGGCGCTTAAAAACCACGAGGATGTGGAAGGGGTTTATGCTTCCGCAAAAATTTAATCTAATATGCTTATTTTAGGGATTGATCCAGGCACTACCCGTATTGGTTATGGACTTGTTAAAAAAGAGGGTGGTGATTTCATTTTTAAAGACGCCGGGCTCTTAGAGATTAAAAATGTAAATCCCGGAGAAAAACTTGTTGAACTCGAAAAACAAATGTCTGCCCTCCTTAAAAGAACAAAACCTGATAAAGCTGGGGTTGAAAAGTTATTTTTCTCTAAAAACAAAAAGACGGCTCTTCGGGTAGCTGAAGCTAAAGGAGTGATTCTTTTCACGCTTGCAAAAAATTCAATTCCTTTTGTTGAAATACTCCCCAATGAAGTCAAAACTTCCGTCACTGGTTATGGCGGCGCCTCTAAAAACGGAGTCGCTAAGATGGTAGGCCACCTTTTAAAAATCCCAACTGATAAATATATCGATGATACCACCGACGCTTTAGCTATAGCTATTACTGCCGGAAGCAAGCTCTAAACGAAATAAGGTAGCATTATTATATAAGGTTGACTTTTTTAAAAACTTTTCTATTATAAACATAACTTGCTCCCGTGTTGGCTCGTCCACAATTCTATTGGGACTCACCTTCCTTGTGGTAAGTATGGCTAGTCCCTGTGTTGGTTTGGAAAATAAATACTTTATATTTGTTTCCCTCACCTTCCTTGTGATAAGCAAAGTTTGCATCTCCCTGCGTTCGGAAAAGATAGAAAAACAAGTTTTCTATCTTTCTCCTCACTTGGGACTGTAAGTAAATGCCTAAAAAGATAATTTTGGGTAAAGGTCGTTTCTCTGGTGTTCAAAAAAATAAACAACCTTAATTTTATGATTATAGAAAAAGAATTAAAAACCTTTAGAATGATAGGTGAAGAAATGGGCTTGGATGAGGATGATAAGGATAAGGATGAAGATGATGAGGATAAGGATGAGGATAAGGATGATGAGGAGGATGATGATGGTGATGATGAGGATGATGAGGAGGAGGATGATGATGATGATGAGGATGATGATGAGGATAAGAATGAAAACGAAACGGGTTTAGATGAGGACGATAAAGAATAATTAAAACACCCCGCCTTGACTTAGATTAAGGCGGGGTTTATTGATATAATCAAAATTATATGACTAAAAAGAAGACTCAAAAGAAAAAAAAGAAAAGGCGATTTTACGTGGCCCTTCTTTTGTTGATTATTATATTTTTGATTTTTGCAACCAGTGGTATAATTTACGTTTTAACTATCATTAAACAACTCCCCCCTTTAGAACAGTTCAGTTCCCGAAAGGTGAGTCAATCCACAAAGATATATGATCGAACCGGGGAAGTTCTTCTGTATGAAATATTCGGTGAAGAAAAAAGGACTATCGTCCCTTTTGAAGAGATACCTGAAAATTTAAAAAGGGCCACTTTAGTTATTGAAGATACAAATTTCTATAACCAGCCCGCTTTTGATTGGAAAGCTATAATAAGAGCTTTTATCGCTAACCTCCGAGAGGGAGAAATTGTTCAAGGCGGTTCAACTATTACCCAACAATTAGTTAAAAACGTATTCCTCACCCCTAAACAAACTATTGACCGGAAAATTAGAGAACTAATCCTTGCCATCGAACTTGAATCAAAATATAGCAAGGATGAAATATTTTCCGCCTATTTGAACCAAATTTCCTATGGTTCAAATACTTATGGAGTTGAGTCCGCTAGTCAAACTTTTTTTGGAAAATCGGTTCGGGATTTAAATCTATCTGAAATGACCACCCTAGCTAGTTTACCCAAAGCCCCTAGTTACTACTCACCTTGGGGTGACCATCTTGATGAGCTTATAAACCGCCGAGATCATGTTTTGGATAAAATGTATAAATCGGGATTTATAACTGAAACAGAAAAACAAAAAGCTTTAAATCAGGAACTTTATTTCAGTCCTCCTTCTTTAGGTATTATTAAAGCCCCTCATTTCTCCTTAATGGTTAAAAATTACCTAATTAATAAATATGGCGAAGATCTTGCTTTAAACGGCGGACTTAAGGTCACCACCACGCTTGATTGGGAAATTCAACAAATTGCCCAAGATGTAATAGAAGAGGGAACTGAAATAAACGCGCGTTTGTATGATGGAAAAAATGCCGCTTTAGTTGCTCAGGATTCAGAAACTGGTCAGATTTTAGCATTAGTTGGGTCCCGTGATTATTTTGATAAAACGGTAGATGGTAATTTTAATGTCGCCGCTCAAGGACTCCGCCAACCTGGCTCTGCTTTAAAACCCTTTATATATCTAACCGCTTTTAAAAAGGGATATAGCCCCAAGACTATAATTTATGATACCCCTACTGAATTTGTATCTGGTGATCCTAATTGCCCATCTAAAATCACGCCTCAATCCGAAGTAAATGATGATTGTTTTAATCCTGACAATTTTGACGAGCGTTTTCGTGGTTCGGTTTCAATGGAAGAAGCTCTCTCCCAATCAATTAATGTTCCCTCTGTTAAAACCCTTTATCTTGCTGGTTTTAGTGATGTTTTGAAAACCTTGAGTGATTTTGGAATATCTACCCTAAAAGAGAGATGGCGGTATGGCCTTTCTCTTGTTTTGGGTGGTGGTGAAGTAAAACTAACCGAACTTGTAAACGCCTACGCTACTCTTGCTGAGGAAGGGAAAAAACATGAACAATCCTTAATTCTTAAAATAGAAAAACCAAATGGAGATGTGGTTGAAGAATTTAAAAATCATTCAGAAAGAGTCTTTGACGCTCAATTAGTAAAAAAGATTAATCGGATTCTTTCAGATAAACAACTTCGGTCGGGTCTTTTTCAAAGTAGTTTAAATATGACCTTGTTTCCCGGTCACGAAGTCGCTTTAAAAACTGGAACTACCAACAACTATCGTGATGCTTGGTCAATAGGTTATACTCCATATCTTACTGTTGGAGTTTGGGCTGGTAATAATAATAACACTCCCATGCACCGCCATGGCTCAAGTATCCTTGCTGCTGTCCCAATGTGGAGTAATTTTTTAAATAGGGTTTTTGAAATAAAAGAATTCCCAAATGAAGTTTTCAGCCGCTCCGAACCTCAATCCTCAACTAATAAACCCATGTTGAATGGTTATTCTATTTTTTCTCCGGTTATAGATAATAATATTTACCCCCAGATTCATTCAATTCTTTATTGGGTAAATAAAGATAAACCACTTGATTCTCCACCGGCGCAACCTGGTCAAGACCCTCAATTCTCAAACTGGGAAACTGCCGTTCTTGAATGGGCTAGAAATAATATCCCTGATTTTTATAAATACAATCAACCATTACCTCAAAATGTTAGTTTCGAAAATACAGTAAAAATCGAAAATCTCTCTATTCAATTTAAAAAACCGCAAAGCGGCTCTTATTTAAAACGTCCATTTTTGGTTCAAGCTAATATCAATTCTTTAGACGGCTTAGAAAATATAGAATTTTATTTTAATAACCAACTCATTCAAAACTTAAATATTTCCGGTAACACCTACACTTTCTTTTATTATCTTAATCAACCCCTCGCGTCCCAAAATTCACTAGAACTAAGAGTTACTGATAAGAGTAGTAATCAAAAAAGGAAATCAATTATTGTTTTTAGGGAGTAGCGCTTCTTATTGGCATTACTATATAAACCACTCTTTTCTCTTTTTTATCTCGAACCACTACCGGTTTTTCTGAATTGTTAAATCCTAACACCACCTCATTATTTTCATATATTTTTAAGCCATCTAAAATATAACGCCAATTAAAAGATATTTTAATTTCTTCTTTTTTCCCTTCTGTTGATACTGGAACCCGGTAATTATTTTTTCCTATAATATCGTTAACTGAATAAACCTCCAACACCTTCCCGTTTGTTGAAATTTTAAAAGTAATATCACTTGCTTTACCAGCAAAAACCTTAGTTAACTCAATGGCGTTTATTAATTCGTCTCTATTTACTATTATTTCCTCACTACTTCCTTTAGGAATAATGTTTTTATAATCAGGGAAATTACCATTAACCAGCCTAGAAATAACCATTTTATTACCATTCTCAAATAAAACTTGGTTGGAGTCGGTATAAATTGAAACCTGACCTTCATTACTAGTAATTTTTAATATATTCTCAGCTGTTTTTAGGGGTACAATCATTTTTAAATCACTAAAATTAGTTTCAATCTCATTAATATCTAATACCTCCTCAACCAATCGAAAACTATCGGTTCCCACTAAAGTAAGTTGGTTAGCTTTAATATTAAAATAAATCCCATTTATCTCCGGTCGTATTTCAGAATATTGCGTTGCGATTAAA